>JAEEGI010016196.1_pt1 | contig 15418 bp, 11 predicted proteins | sample 8958751 | NCBI WGS metagenome assembly JAEEGI01 (sample SAMN16246545, study PRJNA631951) | gut metagenome | biome: gut microbiome; feature: rumen; material: KS-attached | host: Bos | place: Iran: Karaj | collected 2018-10
AGCTGCCAGGAAGTGGATCCTGACGCCGCGAAGTAATCAAAAACAATGCTTAAGCAATTAAACTGAGTTCCGCCCCCGGGCTTCGGCCCGGGGGCGGTTTTATATATACTCTTTAAAATCTTTCAACCACAAAACCCCATACCCCGGTTGACGAACAGGACAGATTCCGGTAAACTATCCTTTGTACGTGGTCCGGTACAACGAATTACAAAAATGCGAAACGGGAAGAATAATCAATATAGATCGAGAGGAGTGCTACATGTACCGAATCGTTAAGAAGGTCGATCTCCGGCCCAGCCTGATGCTGCTGGAGATCGAAGCACCCCGGGTGGCCAGAAAAGCCAAGCCCGGCCAGTTTATCATCCTGCGCGTGGACAAGGACGGGGAGCGCATCCCCATCACCATCCACGACGTCAACCATTTCAGCGGCACGGTCTCCATCATCGTCCAGGTGATCGGAGCTACCACCTACAAGCTGAATCGGCTTCGGGCTGGGGATTTCATTCAGGATTTCGTGGGTCCGCTGGGCAGGGCCACCGCCATCTCCCAGGAGAAGGTCTGTGTGGTGGGCGGCGGCGTGGGCTGCGCCATCGCCTATCCTGTACTGAAGGCCTTCCGCGCCCATTGGAGCGAGGTCCATGCCATCATTGGCTTCCGCAGCGCCGATCTGGTGATCCTGGAGGACGAATTTCGGGGCTCCAGCGAGATCCTGCGGGTCTGCACCGACGACGGCAGCTATGGGGAGAAGGGGTTCGTGACCGACGCGCTGGTGGATATGATAGAATCCGGCCACCATTATGATGAAGTCTTCGCCGTCGGTCCCGTTGCGATGCAGCGCGCCGTCTGCAAGGCAACGGAACCCTTCGGGATCAAGACCACCGTCTCCATGGCCCCTTTGATGATCGACGGCTCCGGCATGTGCGGCTGCTGCCGCGTCAGCATCGGCGGCGAAATGAAGTTCGCCTGCGTGGACGGCCCGGATTTTGACGGGCACAAGGTGGACTGGGATCTGGCCGTCAAGCGCAGCCGCAGCTTCTATGATTTTGAGCGGCACAAATATGAGGAGACCTGCAATCTCTTTAAGAAGGAGGTGGAGTGAGATGCCGAATATGTCCCTTAAGAAGAACCCCATGCCTTCTCAGGATCCCGAGGTCCGCAGCCGCAATTTCGACGAAGTGGCCCTGGGTTACACTGAGGAGCAGGCCCAGGACGAAGCGGCCCGCTGCCTCCAGTGCAAAACGAAGCCCTGCATGAAGGGCTGCCCCGTGATGATCAGCATCCCCGAGTTCATCAAAAAGATCGAGGAGAAGGATTACGAGGGGGCCTATCAGACCATCGCAGCCACCAGCGCGCTGCCCGCCGTCTGCGGCCGCGTCTGTCCCCAGGAGAGCCAGTGTGAGAAATTCTGCACCCGGGGCGTGAAGGGCGAGCCCGTAGGCATCGGGCGGCTGGAGCGTTTCGTGGCCGACTGGCACAACAGCCATACCGTCGCCGCTGCGGAAAAGCCCGCCTTCAACGGTCACCGGGTGGCCGTCGTGGGCTCCGGTCCCAGCGGTCTCACCTGCGCCGGGGACCTGGTGCGTCTCGGCTATCAGGTTACCGTGTTCGAGGCGCTGCATCAGCCCGGGGGCGTATTGGTTTACGGCATCCCCGAGTTCCGTCTGCCCAAGCGTATCGTCCAGAAGGAAGTGGACGGACTGAAGAAGATGGGCGTAACCATCGAGACCAACGTGGTGGTGGGCCGCAGCCTCAGCGTGGACGATCTGTTCAAAGAGGGCTTTGAGGCGGTGTTCATCGGCTCCGGCGCCGGCCTGCCCATGTTCATGGATATCCCCGGCATCTATGCCCGGGGCGTTTTCTCCGCCAATGAGTTTCTGACCCGCATCAATCTGATGAAGGCGTATCTGCCCGGTTCGGACACCCCCGTGCCCCATCCCAGGAAAGCCTGCGTCATCGGCGGCGGCAACGTTGCCATGGACGCAGCCCGCTGCGCCCGTCGGCTGGGCGCGGAGGTCACGGTGGTCTATCGCCGGGGCATGGAGGAGCTGCCCGCCCGTAAGGAAGAGGTGGAGCATGCGCTGGAGGAGGGCATCCAATTCCAGTCCCTCTGCAGCCCTGTGGCGATCCTCACGGAGGGGGAGGTGACCTCCGGCATCCGCTGCATCCGCATGGAGCTGGGCGAGCCGGACGATTCCGGCCGCCGCCGTCCCGTTGAGGTCCCCGGCAGCGAGTTTGAGCTGGAGACCGACTGCGTCATCATGGCCCTGGGCACCAGCCCCAACCCCCTGATCAAGGACACCACCGAGGGCCTTACCATCAACCGCAAGGGCGGCATCGTGGTCAATGAGGAGGGTCTCACTTCCCGGGAAGGCGTCTATGCCGGCGGCGACGCCGTCACCGGTGCGGCCACCGTCATTCTGGCCATGGGCGCGGGCAAGACTGCCGCGAAGGCCATCGACGAATACCTCCGCAGCAAGCAGGCCTGAGTATCCGAAAGATCCCACCGCTGACGAGGACCCCTTCACGATCTCCCCCTGTGTCGCTGCTCCGCCGTTAGGTTCGTCAACAGTCTGAACCGGCAGCGAAACGGTGGGACTCCCGCAAAAAAACCCGCTGTCGGGGGATTTTATCCTTTACAAATCCCAAATCCGTGTTATAATACTTCCTGCGGTTCCAAGCGGGGCCGCAGATGGGGGCGTAGCTCAGCTGGGAGAGCGTTCGGTTCGCATCCGAGAGGTCGAGGGTTCGAATCCCTTCGTCTCCACCACAGGAAAAGACATCCGCCGTTAGGCGGGTGTCTTTTCCTATAACGAAGGGATGAGAAGTTTATACCCCGAAGGGGCAAATCCCTTCGTCTCCACCATCGTCGTCGCGGACTGCGCATAGTTCGCGGCGACGATTCTTGTAAACGAAAAGCACCGGCCCGTCCGGTATCCTCAATTCGGTGATCGTGTCCGGAGAGCGGGGCACCCGGCGGGAGAACGCCCCCCGCAAGACGACCCTTCTCTGCGCACAAAACGCAAAGGAATCCGAGCTTCGTTCCGGTCAGGACGAGGTTCGGATCCTTTTCTGGGTGACAATGTTGTCCGGGGATGGCGGATCACCGCGCCGCACCGTCCGGCAGCGCGGCGGCGATAAGGAAACGCCCGTTTTCCGGCGCTATTCCTCCATCCCGGCGCTTTCCTCTTCGGCAGGCTCCTCCGCCAAAGCACTGGCGTCCGCGCAGGCTTCGCCGGCGGGCGCAACATTTCTTTCGTCCGCTTCCCGGGAAGCCAGGAAATCCTGGTATTCCTGGGTATAGCGGGTCTCAGGCGGGTCGATCCCGGCCGGATCTTCCCCCAGCTCCAGCAGCTCGCCCCCCTCGGTTTCGGGCACGGTCTCCCCCTTTTTTTTCTTCGATTTCAGAAAATCAAACAAACCCATATCCAACGCTCCTTTTCTGCGTCACGTTCACTTGCGGAAGGCGAAACCGAAGGCTCCGCCGCACAGGCCCCCGATGATATGTCCCAGCTGGGAAACACTGTCACGCACGGTGATCATATTGAAGACCTCCTGCCCGAGATACAGAACAGTCACCACGATCAGGGTCAGGGGGATCGCGCCGTCCCGCATCCCGGAGAGGGAGGAGAGCAGGATCAGCATAAAGACGATGCCGCTGGCACCCAGGAGAGCGTGGCCGGGAAAGAAGAGCATCTCCACGACCCCGGTGACGGCCGCCGTGACCAGGATGGCCAGAAGCAGCCGCTTGCTGCCGTACTTCTCCTCCATGGGCGGGCCGACCACCAGGAACAGCAGCATATTGCCGATGAAATGGGAATACCCGCTGTGCCCCAGGACGTGGCTGAACAGCCGCAGCCAGGTCAGGGGCGAGAGCAGGGAGGCGCGGTAAACGGAAAAGAGGGCGCGGTTCGCCCAGCCGCCGGTGATCGCATTCAGGATCAGCGCCAGCAGGCTCAGGGCGGTGAAGGTCAGGATGACCGGCGAATTGTACTGCAGCTGAAAACGTTTCTTCATTTCCGTGTACCTCGGGCTCGGTTCCGGTGTCGGCTCAGGGCCGCCGCAGGATCATAGTATCATTATTTCCCGGAAAATGATAGTCACAAAGGGAAAATGCATGTTATAATGCGGATCATAATGCATGGCATCGAAACACTGCGGCGGGGGAAAGGGAAAATGTTTGTACTGAAAGACCGGGGCTTTTACAGGAAAACGGCGCTGCTCATGCTGCCGGTGATCCTCCAACAGCTTATCACCGTGGGCATCAACTTCCTGGACAACATTATGATCGGTTCCTTCGGAGAAACCTCCATCGCGGCGGCGGCTTTCTCCAACCAGGCTTACGCCTTTTTCCAGTTTATCTGCATGGGCCTGGGCAGCGGCGCGGTGGTCATGTCCAGCCAGTTCTGGGGGAGAAAGGAATGGGAGCCCATGCTCACCACGGCGGCTATGGCCCTGCGGGTGACGGCGGCGATCTGCCTCATCTTCACCCTGCTGGGGATGGTCTGGCCGGAGCTGCTGCTCCGGGCCTTCACCGGCGACGCGGCGGTCGTCGCCCGGGGCGGGCCCTATATGCGCCTCATCGGGGCCACCTTCCTCCTCTCCGGCCTCAGCTCCACCGCCACCTATCTCATGCGCAGCGTGGGGAAGGTGCGTATTCCCCTGATCGGTTCCGCCATCGCCTTTTTCCTGAATCTCTTCTTTAACTGGGTCTTTATCTTCGGCAAGCTGGGGGCTCCCCGGCTGGAGCTGCTGGGGGCCGCCGTGGGCACCGTGATCGCCCGGGTCTTCGAGTTCCTCTTCGTCTTCGGTTATTTTGCCGTGAAGGAGGACGCCTTCGGCTTCCGGCTGAAGCATTTCCTGCGTCCCGGCGGGGAACTGCGGAAGCAGTATGTGAAATTCAGCCTGCCGGTGCTGTTCAGCGATACCCTGCTGGGCCTGAGCCTCACCCTGGTAAGCGTCATCTATGGGCATATCTCCGCCGAGATCAGCGCCGCCAATTCCATTTCCGGCAGCCTGGTCCGCCTCATCACCATCCTCAACGGCGGCCTCTCCGGGGCAGCTGCCATCGTCATCGGCAACACCATCGGGGAAGGGGACCTTCCCCTGAGCAAGCGCCAGGGCAACACCTATATCCTCCTGTCCTTCCTTTTCGGCCTGGCGGTGATTCCCATTCTCCTGGCCCTCACCGGGCCTTATATGCGCTTTTACACCATCCAGCCGGAGACGGAGGCCATCGCCCGTCAGATGCTGAAGATCACCTACCTCATGCTGCCCCTGCAGATGGTGGCCTTCGTCATCTCCAAGGGCATCCTGCGGGGCGGGGGCGACACCCGTTTTCTGCTCCTGGCGGATTCCAGCTGCGTCTGGTTCATCTCCCTTCCCCTGGGAGCCCTGGCCGGCTTCGTCTGGCACCTCAGTCCCGGCTGGATCTATTTCCTGCTGAACGTAGAGTTCCCCCTGAAGGGCATCGTCTGCTTCATCCGCTATTGTACGGGGAAATGGATCCAGGAGATCAAATCGAAATAGGATCAAATCGAAGGCGCAGCGGATTGCCTTCCCCTGGGGAAGGTACCCCGCAGAGGTGGATGAGGGGCATCCTTCAAATAACGCAGCAAATGACCGGGCGGGGAAAACTCCCTGCCCGGTCGTTCATCATGCAAGGATCAGTCTTCTTTTCCCGCCAGGTGCTTCGCGGCGGCGATCAGGGTGTCCTCGTCCTGCCACAGGTCCCCCACCACGCAGCCGCCGGCGGTATAGCCCACGGCCCAGGCCCCGTCGGCGCTGAAGCCGAAGTCGGTGAAGCCCGTGGGGGAGGTCATGGTGAAAAGCTTTTCCCCCTCGGAAAGGCTGAATACGTCCACGTTCCCGTCCCAGTTCAGGGCCATGAGCTTTTCCCCGTCGGGGCTGAAGGCAAAGCGGTAGTGGCTACACTCCAGGTTCAGGATCGTCTGTACGGACATCGTCCCCAGGTCGTAGATCAGCAGCCGCCCCGTGGCGTCCGAGGCCGCAAGCCGGTCCTCCGTCATGCCAAAACCGGTGATCTCGCTGGTGAGCTGGCCGATCATGGTCTGCACCTCGCCGTCCCCCTCCCGGTCGAAGAGCTCGATCACCCCGTCCGGGTAGAGGAGGGCGGCGCGCATCCCGTCCCGGGAAAAGCGGAGCTGGGGATTCAGGTTCATCGTCCCTGCGGCGGTGCGGAAGGCGTCCGTCAGCTCATGCTCCCCCCGGAGGTCCAGGTTCCAGCCCTGGGCGGGCATGTCCGCAGCGTCGTATTCCGGGCACAGCTCCCCGTCGAAGCTCTCCCGAGTCTGCACGGAGGCCAGGGCGGGCAGGCTGTAAAGATAGGTATCTCCGTTGGCCCGGGAGATAAACAGGGTGTCCGCCAGGGGGATGACCGCGCTGTGGGCGGTGCTGAAGTCCGCCTCGTCGGAGCGGAGCAGCGCCCCGGTGTCCGCGTCGATGATATACAGGCTCTGGCAGGTGAGGAACAGGGTGCGCCCGTCCGCGCTGAAGACCAGCTCGGGGATGATGTTTGTGCTCTCGATGGCGCCGGAGAAGAACATGATCTCATTCCAGGGGTCCACGCAGTAGAGGGTCCCGCCGGCCACGAAGGCCATCCGGGAGGAATCCGGGGAGAAGACGATATCGCTGGATTCCCCTTCGTTGGGGTCGAAGTAGTCGAAGGTCGCCAGCTCGCCGGTCTCCAGATCCCACTGGAACATCAGCCCGGTGTAGGAGCGGCAGGCGGCCCTGCGCCCGTCCGGGGACATGGCGTAATGCTCGAAAACGGTGGCCGGCATGCCGTAGAGGGGGCAGATCAGCTCCCCGTCCTCGCCGATGACCAGGGTCCCGGTAGCCCCGGTGACGCCGGAGATGAGGATCTTGGACCAGTCCTCGGAGACGGCCACCTGGGTACCAGTGTAGTCGTCCAGGTCCTCCCGGAAGGTGAACAGCTCGTCCAGGGACTTCTCGAAGATGATGGTATAGAGATTGTTGTCATAGGAATACCAGTCCTGGTGATCTCCCATGGTGTAGAGCAGCTTCTCCGTGCCGTCGGAGGAGACGAAGAGGAAGCGGTCCAGGTCCTGCACCAGCAGGGTGTCCCCGTCCCGCCAGAAGAGGGCGTTGGCGATGTGGAAGGGCTTGTCCTGCTTGCTGACGTAGCGGAAGGCCTCGCTGCCGTCCGCCGTGTTCCATACCACTGCCAGCCTGCCCTCGTCGCAGACGGCCAGGAAGCGCTCCCCGTCCGGGGAGAAGAGAAGGCGGTTCAGCTGACCGTTGCCCACGCTGACCCGGTAGGCCACCTCCCCGGTATCGAAGTCGATCAGGGCGGCAGAGTTGGAATTTTCGATGCCCACGGCCTTGCTCCCGTCGGGGGAGGGCACGATGTCCATGAGCCGGACGTTCTGGTTGCCGAACCCGGCCACGGGGCTGTAGGGCTCGATATACATGGTCTTCCGGAGCTGGGCGATGATCTCCTCCCGGCGCATCCCCTCGTTCTCGTCGCTGAGGGTCAGGGCCTCCAGCGCTTCTCCGGCGGAAAAGCGCAGTTCCCCGGTGAGACGGGCGGAGACGGCCTTTTCAAGGTATTCCCCGATGCTGTTGGAGACGGCGCTAAGCCGCTCCTGCTCCGCCAGCAGCCGACGTTCCTCCGCCAGACGCTGCTGTTCCTCCGCCAGCCGGGCCTGCTCCAGGGCGATGCGCTGCTGCTCCTCCGCCTCCCGCTTGAGGGCTTCGTTCCTGGCGTGGTTCAGGGAGAGATAGGTCCCCGTCCCCGCAGCGATCACCACGGCTGCGGCGGCGCTCACGGCGATGGTGCGCAGCCTCCGCTGCCGGGCCCGGCGCTTCAGATCATCATAGCCCACGGAGAGCATGGGGGCGAAGAGACGCAGCTGCTCCTGCCGCAGGAGCTTCAGCTGCTTCGACAGTCCTTCGCCGCAGACGTTGGCCGCCAGGGGCTCCGCCTCCCGCCGGATCCCGTTTTCGTCCGTCTCAAAGCGCAGCATATCCGGGAAGCTGGTCTCCGGCGTTCCCTCCGCCAGCACGGCCAGCACTCTCTCCCGGCCCTTATGCTGAATGAAGTATTCCATCTCCCGCAGGCACCAGCGGCTTTCCAGATAGCGGGGGGAGCAAATGGCGATGAGCCATTCGCTCTGATCCAGGGCCGCCTCGATATCGCTGCCCAGGTCGGGGGACAGGGGCAGCTCCTCCTGATCCCGGAAGACCCGGCCCAGGCGCTTGCGCCCCGTCTTTTTGCGGATGCTGCCGGGGATGTGATAGGTCTCGATGGCGGTGTGGAGCTTTTTGGCAATCTCCTGGTCAGGGCTCTGGTGGCGGTAGCTGATGAAGGCGCAGAAATGCTGATCCATGCTCGTTCCTCCCCCGGGGACGGTCCCTCGTGCTTTTTCCCCATTTTACACGATGAACGGGCCCGGCACAAGAGAACTTGTGACAAGCGCTCCGAAATGGTATAATACAGACAGGAAAAAAACAGACAGCGGCGCTGCCGACGAAAAGGAGGAGATCCCATGCCCTTCCATCTTTTTGGAAAGAGAAAGAAATATCCCTTCAATAAAAAGAAAAATCCGCCGGCGGCGGTCTATGCCGGGCCGGAGTACTTTGCGCAGCGCGCCGGCCGGAACGACAGGAACGGCAGGATCTACGCCGGGCCGGAGCGTCCCGACGACCGTGACGCCGATGTGGAGATCTACGCCGGGCCGGAGTACTTTGAGGATCAGCTGCCGCCGAAGGAGATCGGCCAAGTCTTCGAGGAGTCGGACGCGCCCCTGCCCCCGGAGGAGGACGAGAGCTTCAACACCGTCTACGCCGGACCGGAGCCCCCGGAGGACGTCGAAGCGGAGGGAGCAGCCGGTAAGCCCGGGCTCCTGGTCTATGCCGGACCGGCGTTTTTCGCGCGGCGGGATTCCAAAGCCGCGGACGACGCCCTGGCCTCCGGGGTCTACGCCGGACCGGAGCCTCCGAGGGGGGGCATGATGGGAATGATGGGCGGCCCCTCGCCCACGCCTCCCAAAAATGAGGGAAAGGCGGAGGGGGAAGAATGAACGAAGCTTTTCCCTGGGAGCTGGACAGCGTGGTCTGGGAGCTGACCCTGCGCTGCTGCTTCCGCTGCGCCTACTGCGGCAGCAGGGCCGGGGAGGCCAGGGAGAATGAGCTTACCACGGCAGAATGCCTGGAGGTCGTCCGGCAGCTCTCTGAGCTGGGCTGCCGCCGGGTGAACCTTCTGGGAGGCGAGGTCTTCCTCCGGCCGGACTGGCGGGAGATCACCGCCGCTCTGACTGGATTGGGCATGAAGGTCTGCATCATCACCAGCGGCTTCATCCTCACCGGGGCGATCCTGGAGGAACTGGCGGCCCTGGGCATCGAGTCCGTGGCGGTGAGCCTGGACGGGCCGGAGCGGGTCCATGACCGCAGCCGTCAGAAGGGGAGCTATGCCCGGGCCCTGGAAGCGATCGCCGCCCTGACGGGGAAGGGGATCCCCACCTCCGTCATCTCCGCCCTGCGGGCGGACAACGTCCCCCTGCTGCCGGAGTTTTACGAGACTCTGAAGGGCTATCCCATCTTCGCCTGGCAGCTCCAGGCCTGCTCCCCCATGGGCAACGCCCACGCCGGGGGGCTGGACACCCGTTTTGACCCCTTGGCGGTGCTGCGCTTTGCAGCGTCGGAGGGGCCGAAGGCCCCCTTTGCCATCCTCGTCGCGGACAACATCGGCTATTTCACACCGGAGGAGACCGCCGTCCGGGGCCGGGCAGGGGCCGTCTTCGGCGGCTGCAGCGCCGGGCTCAGCACCCTGGGCATCGACAGCGAAGGAAATGTGCGGGGCTGCGAGAGCCTCTATGACGAGCGCTTCATTGAGGGAAATCTGCGGAAGCGGAGCCTGCGGGAGATCTGGGAGGACGAGAACGCCTTCGCCTTCAACCGCCGCTTCGAACCCCGGCTCCTGACGGGGAAGTGCGGGCGCTGCGCTCTGGGAGAATACTGCGGCGGCGGCTGCCGCAGCTATAACTATTTCGCCGGGGGAAAGCTCTACGAAAGTCCCCTCTGCCCCCGGCAGCCGGAGGAGGGGGAGGATCCTTGACCGAAGAGAACCGGATCCCCATCGTGGTGGGCGTCACCGGTCACCGGGCCCTGCGGCCGGAGGACCGGGAGCTCCTGCTGGAAGCGGTGAAGCGGGAGCTGGGGAAGCTGCAGGGGGAGGTCCCCCATTCGCCCCTGCTTCTGCTGACCAGCCTGGCGGAGGGGGCCGACCTCCTCTGCGCCGACGCAGCCCGGGACCTGGGCATCCCCGTCGCCGTGGTTCTGCCCATGGAGGCGGGAAGGTTCACCGCCGCCTTCTCTGAGGAGGATCGGAAGCGTTTTGAAGAGCACTGCCGGGCTGCCAAAACCGTGTTCGTCGCGCCGGAGGCGGAGGAAGCGCCGGAAGCTCCCGGCGCCGACTGGTACTACCGGCAGGCGGGTATCTATGTTTCGGTCCACAGCCATCTTCTCCTGGCTCTCTGGGACGGAGGTCCCCCCAGAGAGCAGGGCTGCGGCACGGCGGAGGCGGTGTCCTTCTCCCTGGGCGGGGCGTACCGGCCCCGGCGGGGCCTGCCCCTGCGGAGCGGGGAGAATACCTCGGTCCTCCATATCCGGGCCCCCCGGGCCGCCGGAGGCGGGCAGGCGGGGGAGACCCGGCTGCTGGGAAACGAAGGCGCCCTGCGGGAGATCCTTCGCAAGACCGACGAACTGAACCGGCTGGCCCCGGAGATCGGGGCGGGGGAGACCCTGCTGCCGGAAAAGACCGATGACGACGGCCAGCTTTCCGCTTTGGAGGGGGTCTACTCTGTTTCGGACGCCCTCAGCCTCCGCTGTGCGAAGAAATACCGCCGGGTGCTGGCCCTGCTGGCGGCGGCCTGCACCGCCGTGACCGCCGGGTTCCTGCTTTACGACGAGGCGGAGCTGACCTGGATGCTCCTCCTCTGCGGCGCCATGCTGCTCTTTGCCTGGTTCTGCCGCCGCTGGGCGGTGAAGTCCGACTGCCACCGGGGCTATATCGAATACCGGGTGCTGGCGGAGAGCCTGCGCACCCAGGCCTTCCTCCGCTATGCCGGCAGCCCGCAGGAGGCGGCGGAGCTCTTCCCCCGGACCCAGCGGGAGGAATGTCCCTGGGTCCTGGCGGCCCTCTGCGCCCTGGCGGCGGGCCCGCCGCCTCAAAAGCAGCGGGATATCCGGGCCTGCTGGGCGGAGGGGCAGCGGCAATACCATGAGGAAGCGGAGAAGCGGTCCCGCCGCGCCATGCTGCGCAGCGACCTGGTCGTCCGCCTGGCTCTCTGCGCCAGCGTCGCCCTCTATGTGCTGGCTCTGGTATTCGAGGTCCTCTTCGGCGGGCTTTTCCTGCCCACGGCGGCATCCCCGCAGCTGATCGGGCTCTGGCGCACTCTGCTGAAGGTGGTCCTGGGGCTGATCAGCGCCTCCACCCTCTTCATCGCCAATTACTACGGCAAGCAGTCCCTGCCCCGGACGGTGGCGGACCACGGAAAGATGAAGCGGTTTTACGCCGAGGTGTCCGGGCAGCTGGAACGCTTCGGTCAGACGGAGGAGCTGCTGCGGACCCTGGCGGCGGAGGAACTGGTGGAGAACGGCAATTGGTGTTCCTATCAGCGGGACAATACCCCGGACGTCAACTTGTGATGGGAGTGATACGTATGATACAGAGCGTGAATTTTCCCCTGTCCCAATACTGCATCCGCCCCTACGGGAGCTGGGAGGCCCTGGGCAAGCAGGTGAAAGCCCTGGGGCTGGACGGGCTGGAGGTCATCGCCGACCCGGACGATCTGGCGGCGGACGTGCCCCTCAGCCTGGTGGCGGGATATCACCTGACCTTTTATCCCGACTGGGTGGATTTCTGGCGGCAGGATGAAAAAGCCCTGCTGCGGAAGTTTCACAGCTGGGAGGAGGTGGAGAAGGTCTACCGGGGGCGGCGGCCGGAGGAGCTGATGGCCCAGTTCCGGGAGGACCTGGCCCTGGCAAAGCGCCTGAAAGCCCCCTATCTGGTGTTCCACGTGTCGGACGTGTCCCTGGAGGAGGGGTATACCTACCGCTGGCTCCACTCGGACCGGGAGGTGCTGGACGCCGCCATCGACTTTGCAAACGAACTATTGAAGGACGTGGAGCCCAGCTTCGATTTTCTGGTGGAGAACCAGTGGTGGCCCGGCTTCACCTTCACGGAGCCGGAGAAGACGGAATACCTCCTCTCCCACATCGACTATCCCCGGGTGGGGATCATGCTGGACACGGGCCATCTGATGAGTACTGACTGGCGCATCGCCAATCAGAAACAGGGGATCGCCTATATCCTGGAGATGATCGAAAAGCACGGCACCCTGGCGGAACGGATCGAGGGCCTCCATTTCCACCAGAGCCTCAGCGGGGCCTATTGCCGGAAGCATGTTGGAAAAATGCCCCCGGATTTCCCGGAGGAATACTTCGCCGCCTTCGCCGTGTCCTACGGGCATATCCAGCAGATCGACCGCCACCGGCCCTGGACGGAGCCTCTCTGTGTCGCCGTCATCGACCGGGCAGCGCCGAAATATCTGACCCACGAGCTCTCCTCCGGCTATCCCGGCGGCCAGATGGGAGCCCTGAAACGGCAGCTCAGCACCTTTCAGCGGCGTTGAGAAACGGAAAGAACGACCATGCCCCCCGCGACTGTTGAAGAACGGTTGCGGGGGGCTTAACAGATCGGAAAAGTGCATATCCCCCCCGGGGGGATCTTAAAAACCGCCGGATTTCGAGGGGGAAAGAGGAGCTATATATCTTATAATGATTCATTACAGTTAGCAAAATAGGGATTTTATTGCAATATCACAATCCGCAGCGCCAAACGCGGCGGCATACTGTGAGAGCTGACAAAATCCGGGGCTAACCTTGCTTTTCGCATTAGATAAGGATATAATACCCCCGAAAATACCCATACGGATACTCTCTCTCCTGCCTTGGATGGCGACGTGGAAACGGGTAAGAACCGACGCGACCGGCACTGTGCGGCTTTTCGGGCCAAGTCAGATACACGGGGGAGGGAGGCTCGCTATTCGAGTTCAGTAGCCGAGGACCGCAGCCGGATGAATAAACATGCATCCGACTGCCTGCGCGCCTGTCTCGAAGCCCGGGACAGGCGTTTCCTTTTGAGGTAACGACGGTGGAAAGGGAAATCAAAGAAAAAATGCAGCTCTCGGAGAAGGAGGAAAAGCTCATCCGCCTGATCCGGGACCTGAAATTCGGGGAGCTGCGCCTCTTCGTCGCCGACAGCCAGCCCGTGCGGCTGGAGGAGGTAAAAAAGAGCATCAAGCTTTAGGGCAACACCGCACAATTCTCGGCACACATCTTGCTTGCATAATGTTCCGTCATATTGCCCGAAAATCTTGGCCAATACAGCAAGTATTACCCGCGATTTTCAGACAATCTGACGAAAATTCTGACTGCGCAATCTGCGCACCAGAATTATGCGGTGTTGCCTTAACAGGGGCTGCTGCGGAATGAACCGCAGCAGCCCCTGCTTCTCTTGGATCGGATCGCTTGCCCTTTTGCGGGGGCGGCGAAGCGTGTTTTATGCCGGAGACTCAGTATTCAAATTCGCCTTCAAAGACCTCCACGGCGCTGCCGGCGAGGAGGATGCGCTCCCCGTCGTAATTCACCGTCAGGTCGCCGCCCAGCACCTTCACCGTCACGTCGGCGCCCTTGGGGCAGAACCCCTTTTCCACGGCGGCCACCACCGCCGCGCAGGCGCCGGTGCCGCAGGCCAGCGTTTCGCCGCTGCCTCGCTCCCAGACCCGCATCCGCAGGGTGGTGGGGGTGACGACCCGGACGAACTCCGTGTTGATCCGCTCCGGGAACAGGGGATCATGCTCGAATTTCGGGCCGATCTGCGGCAGGTCCAGGCCGTCGATGCCGTCGCAGAAGACCACGCAATGGGGGTTGCCCACACTCACGCAGGTGACCTTGTATTCCTGCCCGGCCACGGTCATGGGCCAGTCCACCATCTTCTCGGCGCTGACGGCGGCGGGTATCTTCTCGGGCCGCAGCTCCGCCCTGCCCATGTCCACGGAAACGCTGCTGACCTTTCCATCCCGCAGGAAGAGCCGCAGGGGATAGACGCCGCTTTCCGTCTCGATGCGCAGGTATTCGCTGCGGACATAGCCCTTGTCATAGAGGTATTTCGCCACGCAGCGGATGTTGTTGCCCGCCATCCGGCCCTCGCTGCCGTCCCGGTTGAAGGAGCGCATCTTCGCGTCGGCCTTGTAGGAGCGCTCGATGAGCACGATGCTGTCGGAGCCGATGCCGTAGTGGGGGGCGCAGAGGCTGACGCAGAGGGATTCCGGACAGGTGATGGAGGCGTCGAAGTTCTCGATGAAGATGCCGTCGTTGCCGCAGGACTGCATTTTGGCAAAGCGGACCTTCTGCTTCCAGGGGCGCATGGCGTTGATGTCCACCAGCTCCGTGTTGTCCGGACGGAAGCGGCTCTCAATGATCTCTGCCAGGGCATTGGCCGTGTCGGTGCTGGTGAGGCAGGGGATACCCAGCTGCATGGCCCGCCGGTGGAGGGCGATGAAGTCCCCCATGGTGGCGTCCTTCACCGCGCCGGTGTAGATGATATAGCTGAGGTGGCCGCTCTCCATAAGGGCCATGATCTCCCCGCTCTCCGTGGCGTTGGGCAGGCTTTCCACGGGGATGCCCATGCGCCCGATGGCCTCCGCCGTCCCGACGGTGGCATAGAGCTTGATGCCCAGGTCATAGAAGCGCTTGGCCAGAGCGGTGATGTCCGGGTAGTCGGCGTCTTCCACGCTGAGGAGCACCCCGGCGTCGCTGTTGTCCGCAGGCAGCTTGAAGCCCGCCGCCGTCAGGCCCTTGTAAAGGGCCTCCGCCTTGGTCTTGCCGATGCCCAGCACTTCGCCGGTGGATTTCATCTCCGGGCCAAGGATGGAGTTTGCGTCACTGAGCTTCTCGAAGGAGAAGACCGGCACCTTCACCGCACAGTAGGGCGGCGTGCGGTACAGCCCCGTGCCGCAGCCCAGGTCCGCCAGGTTCGCCCCCAGCATGACCCGGGCGGCCAGGTCCACCATGGGCACCCCGGTCACTTTGGAGATATAAGGCACCGTCCGGGAGGCCCGGGGGTTCACCTCAATGACATAGAGCTCGTTTTCGTAAATGAGGTACTGGATGTTCACCAGGCCCCGGGTGCCCAGGGCCAGGGCCAGCTTTTCCGAACAGTCGCAGATCTTCTGGAGGAAGCGGTCCGTCAGGTTGTAGGGGGGATAGACGGCGATGGAGTCGCCGGAGTGGATGCCCGCCCGCTCGATATGCTCCATGACGCCGGGGATCAGCACGTCCTTCCCGTCGGAGATCACGTCCACCTCCAGCTCGA
>JAEEGI010016201.1_pt1 | contig 15416 bp, 11 predicted proteins | sample 8958751 | NCBI WGS metagenome assembly JAEEGI01 (sample SAMN16246545, study PRJNA631951) | gut metagenome | biome: gut microbiome; feature: rumen; material: KS-attached | host: Bos | place: Iran: Karaj | collected 2018-10
TAGATTCTATTTGGAAAAGTAACAGTATCAATATCGACAGCACCCACATGCATGTCGATATTGTCGAAGCTATCCCCGAAAAAGGATCTTACGGCACGACAGAAGACCCGTTTCCCGGAACCGGCAATGTCACCGATTTCAGCAATTTCGTCTTTTGGACCGGCGACAGCATGAAAATAGCACTTTCTGACATTACGGAATCTTCGGACAAGGAATATGTCACCTTCAATGTGGATATGACCGTCAAATCGTCTCCGTCAGTGAAGTCCAGTTCCTCGGCAAAGTCTAGCTCTTCGGCGATGTCGAGCTCGTCTGCAATTTTCTCCAGTTCGAATGCGCCAAGTTCGTCTAGCTCGGCGCCTGTTTCTTCGAGTTCCTGAATTATGTCGTCCAGTTCTGCGGCTTCGTCGTCTTCGGTTTCATCGAGTTCAAAAGTCTCGTCGTCTTCGGAAACTATTGCGTCCAGTTCCAGCGAACATCCCGTTTTCACTATGCGTCCAGCGCAGTCGCCCAACGTTCGTGTTCAAATGCATAACGGCTATATCTTCATTTACGCACCGCAACATGGGCTCAAAAACGTACGGCTATTTTCTCCCATCGGAACTCTGTTATTTGAAACAACTATGGACGGTCACGAGCTGAAAATTGAAAAATTGCGCCAGATGCAAGGCGCAAATGTTATCCTGTCCGTAACACAAGACCACAAACAGCTCTTCACGGGGCATCTCTCTTTGAAAAATTTTTAGTTTTCGTTTCATAGGAGATGCTTATGGAACAGCAAGCTGCAGAAGTCGTTTCGTTATTTCACGGCACGTTTTGGGCGTTGGTGCCCTCTGTCGTAGCAATTGTTTTAGCCCTCATTACCAAGGAAGCCTATTCATCCCTTTTTATCGGGGTCGTGATTGGCGGCCTTTTTATTAGCCAAGGGAGCTTTCCGCAGTTCTTGGAAGCGGTATTCAAGAATGGCATGGTCAAGCAGGTCTCTGACCCCTGGAATGTGGGCATTCTCTTTTTCCTTGTCATGTTAGGGGCGATGGTCGCCTTGATGAACAAGTCCGGGGCGGCAGCCGCTTTTGGAAATTGGTCGAAGCGGCATATCAAATCTAGAGTCGGTGCGCAAATTGTAACGATTATCCTTGGCGTTTTGATTTTTGTCGATGACTATTTCAATTGCCTTACGGTAGGGAGCGTGATGCGTCCAGTTACGGACAAATTTAAAGTGAGCCGTGAAAAACTTGCGTATTTGATCGATGCGACTGCGGCTCCGATTTGCATTATCGCTCCGGTGAGTTCATGGGCGGCGGCGGTAACGGGTTTTGTCGATGGAGAAGATGGTCTTGGCTTATTTGTCAAGTCGATACCTTACAACTTCTATGCGTTGTTGACGATTGTCGCCCTTTTTGCCTTGGTGCTCCTGAAGGTTGATTTTGGCCCTATGAAAAGTTGTGAGTCTGCTGCCGAAATTATCGATGCAAAAATGAAAAAAACAGATGTTGAACAAGCTAAAGGAACTGTACTCGATTTGATTTTCCCAATTGTGATGTTGATTATTTTCTGCGTAATCGGACTGATTTATACGGGCGGATTCTTTGCAAGTGGTGATGCGCACAAAGGTTTTGTCGATGCGTTTGGCGCGAGTGATGCTTCTGTAGGGCTTGTTTATGGCAGTTTTACCGCATTTATTGTGACTGTGATTTGGTTTTTGGGCCGCCGTGTTTTGAAATTAAGAAAGTGCTTGGAATGCCTGCCAGAAGGTTTCAAGGCGATGGTTCCTGCAATTATTATCCTAGTGCTCGCTTGGAGCTTGAAGGGCGTTACCGATACGCTTGGTGCGAAAGACTTTGTGGCCGGCATCATTACGGGGAAGGCGACTGTATTGATGAACTTTATGCCCGCTATTATCTTCGTCGTTGGAATTGGGCTTGCTTTTTCGACTGGAACGTCTTGGGGAACGTTTGGCATCTTGATTCCGATTGTCGTTGCGGCGTTCTCCGGCGTGGATCCGGAATTGATGATTATCTCGATTTCTGCTTGCATGGCGGGGGCTGTCTGCGGCGACCACATTTCGCCGATTTCTGATACGACAATCATGGCGAGTGCCGGTGCTGAGTGTAATCATGTGAACCACGTCAACACGCAGTTCCCTTATGCGTTATTTGTCGCTTCAGTTAGTGTCGTTTGTTTTATTGTGGCCGGATTCCTGCGTAGTGCATTGCTGTCGCTCGCATTGGGAGCCACCCTCATTGTGGGGGTTCTCTTTATCGTCAGGGCAAAAAACAGTGGGGGAAAAAATAAAATAAAAAAGAAGAGGGAAAAGGTCAGTGCGAAGAAATAACGCTTTGGCACTTTGATGGAACGACGAGCCTTCCTCAAAGTTCTTGCCTCTTTACTATATTTCTGCTGAATTAAACTTTTTGTGGAGCTCTTATGCGCTGTTTGGTTACTGGTGGTGCTGGTTTCTTGGGAAGTCATCTTTGCGAAAGGCTTTTAAACGATGGCCATGAAGTTATCTGCCTTGATAACTATTTCACGGGACGAATGGCAAATGTCGCCCATTTGCGTGACAACCGTAACTTTGAGCTCATTCGCCACGATGTGACTGAACCGATTCTTTTGGAAGTCGATCGCATTTTCAACTTGGCATGCCCTGCAAGCCCGATCCACTACCAGTTCAACCCGGTGAAGACCATCAAGACGAGTGTCATGGGTGCTATCAATATGTTAGGGCTCGCCAAGCGTGTTTATGCCCGCATTTTGCAGGCCAGTACAAGCGAAGTCTATGGCGACCCGGCCGTGCATCCGCAGACCGAAGATTACTGGGGAAACGTGAACCCCATCGGTATCCGCAGCTGCTACGACGAAGGCAAACGAGTCGCAGAGACTCTCTTCATGGATTACCATCGCCAGAACAAAGTCGATATCCGCATCGTCCGCATTTTCAATACGTACGGCCCGCGCATGTTGCCCAACGATGGGCGTGTCGTAAGCAACTTCATTGTTCAGGCGTTGAACGGCGAAGATATCACGATTTACGGCGACGGCAGCCAGACCCGCAGTTTCTGCTATGTGGATGACCTCATTGAAGGCTTTGTCCGCATGATGAATCAGGACAAGATTATCGGTCCAGTGAACATCGGCAATCCCGGTGAATTCACGATGCTCGAACTCGCAAAGGAAGTCCTCGACCTCACGGGTTCCAAGAGCAAGATTGTCTATAAGCCACTCCCCGGAGACGACCCCAAGATGCGCCGCCCGGACATCACGCTTGCAAAAGAAGCTCTTGACTGGGAACCGACGATTCCGCTCCGCAAAGGCCTCGAAAAGACTATTGTCTATTTTGACAACCTTCTCAAGACGAAGTAGTTTAGGGATTAGATTGTAGGCTATAGGTTATAGGTCTTAGGTTATAGGAATTAGGAATAGAATTTGTCATCCTCCGAAGGAGGATCCATACAGTTCATGTATTGCGCATGAAATCATTTGTATTTAGTTGGTCGATTCCGGCTAGGTTCCGGCTCGGTGGCCGGAATGACGTAACTGTAATGATTCGTTAGGGGAATGCCGTCATGGCGGATTTAATCCGCCATCTAAGTTAAAATTCTAATCCCCAACCTCTAGCCTCTAGTCTCTAGTTTCTAGCCTCTAATCACTAATCTCTAGTCTCTCGTCTGTAGGGCATAGCCCGTTCTCTCGTCTAACTCATTGACGTTTTCCTAACATTTTACTAAGATGTTTCTATAATGAATAACATCCTTTTTCATAAGAACACAAACATCCGCACTGCGGATTTTTCGATATTGAATCTTTTACGCGAAGTGAGCATGTTCCCCGACAAGATTGCCATGTTCAACAGCTTGAAGGAACTTGGTTTAGAAAACTACGTGAAGGTTCAGGCAGCGGCACTTCTTCTTGTGAGGCGCGGCTCTGTTGATGTAGAACTGGATTTGAAACATTATAAACTCGAAGCAGGTTCTTTGTTTGTCGTTTTTCCAGAACAGGTGGTGCGCGCTAAGAATGTTTCGGAAAATTTCGATCCCATCTGCATAGCTTGTTCGAAAAACATGATCGACGAGCTGATTATACGTTTTGATGATACGACTCGCTTGATTCTTAAAATTCGCGAAAATCCGTTGATGCAATTGGAAAGAGTTGAGTTTGAACAAATGAACGCAAGCTTTGAATTCTTGAAAAAGAAGTTTGAAACGACCGATATGAATTCGTGCCGTCTGCAAATCTTGAAAAATTATTTGATCGGTCTCTTGTACGAATGCATTGGAATGAGAAGTGAACCGGCGACGACGGACGTGGTCAAGAGCCGTGGCCAGGTTCTTTTTTCGCAGTTTATCGACCTCGTTGTCGAGCATCATCGTGAACAGCATTCCGTGAAGTTCTATGCCGATGAACTCGGGATTACGCCGAAGTACCTCTCCGCCGTTGCCGAAGAACAGACTGGCAAGAACGCCAAACGTTGGATTGACGAACATATCGCGCTCGATGCCAAGGTTCTGTTGCGCTCGTCTTCCAGAGACATCCAGAAAGTCTCCAAAATCCTGAACTTCCCGGATGTATCCTTCTTCGGAAAATTCTTCAAGCGTCTCGTCGGTGTCTCGCCCAAAACCTACCGCAAAACGACTGATTAAGCGGCTAGTAAATTTTTGTCACCCCGGACTTGATTTGCCATCTTTTAAAGAATTTCTTAATTTGCAATAAACGAGTTATTTATGATTCTACGAAAAATAATTTTGGCAGCTCTCATGTACGGCGTGGGGCGATGATGCGAAAGATGCAACGTGGGGGGCCGGTTTTAATGCGGGTGTTGCCTTGAAAATCGATATTCTTCCGGTGATAACGATTATCCCCGGATTGGAAGTGGACGATCGCCGAATCGGTGAAGAAGAAAATTATTCAGATGGTTCTTTTTATAAAATTTCCTCTGATGAAACTTATGGTTTATGGTATTTGGATGTTCCTGTCTTAGCGAGAGTCAAGCTCATTCCGTTGGTCTATTTTAATGCCGATGTCCAGTTTAGTTTTAATTTGTCCGCTACTTTGGATTATGATGAAACAGAAACTTCTATTAAAACTGGCGAATCTAAAAAAACTTCTGATGACAAGAGTTATTCGAAGTTTATCAATACCATGGATGTTGGTTTGATTGTTGGTGCCGGTGTCTCGCTTTTGGACAAGTTGGATGTTGATTTCCGTTTAGTCCTTGGCTTGAACAGCTTCATGGATGAAAATGATGAAGGCTTTAAAGTGAGCATGAAGCACATGCGTATGCAGACCGGTATAATCTACTGGTTCTAATCCCACTTGAAAATCTTAGGAACTGTGCCACCCGGTACTGAAGTGCCGGGTTTCTTTATCCAAAGTTGTTTGCTATATTCCAAAATAAATTCCAACAAACAAGGAGTGTTTATGTTGAATAAAATTGTTTTAGCGGTTCTTGTCGTGGCAAGTGTTGTATTTGCTCAAGTTAACGTCAGTGGTCGAATTGCTTTCAACTACGGTACAGTTTGGGGGGATGATTCGAAAAAAATAGATTGGGGCGCTGGTTTTATTGTCGGTCCCGAAGTCAAGTACAGCTTCAATCCGGTTCTATCCTTAATATCTGGTTTGGAACTCGATTACCGTAGAGCTTCTTATGATTATCATGTAGATTACAATCCCCTTATTGATCCTGATTTGAGAAACTATACGGTCACGGAAACGACTTCTTTTATGTATTTGGATATTCCAGTGCTGTTGCGTGTTAATCCAGTCTCATTCTTTTTTGTTGATGCAGGAATTACTTTTGATTTCAATTTGAGTGCGCAAAATGTAATGGAATATGATGGCGAAACTATAAGCGATGACGTTTCTTCCGGAACGAAATTATTTGAATTTGGCCTAGCTTGCGGTTTGGGTTTTACAGTCTTTTCGGAGTTGGATTTGAGTTTTCGTGCTGTCTTTGGCATGACCAGCATGTCAAAAAAATCGGATAAACCCAAGCATTTGCGTTTACAGTCCGGCTTGACTTATTGGGCTTTCTAACCCTTAAATTGACATGAAAATAGACGCCCGACTCATTCTGAGCCGGGTTCTTTTTATTACTTCAACTCAATCTTGAATTTTTCGGGAGAAATGAGTTTTTGCAAGAATGATTTTTCTTCGATCGTTGTGGGATTTTCCAAATCGAGCATGGCGCTGAGGTAAAGGAATATGATTCTTTGGGCTTGTTCCCTGGCGCGTTTTTTTAGCTCGTTGTAATTTGCTTGTTCATATTTCTTTTGCTCGTAAATGAAAAATTTTTTAAAGTCCTCGAATTTAATGTCGTTGAACCACCCTTCTTTTTCCATAATCACGTCAATGCTTTCAAAATCGATGCTGTGACTCAGAATTTTAGGTTCGGGCAAAGTGATGGTAATGGTCTTGGATATTTTATCGACAAAAATTTGAATGTCCTTCATGTCGTACCCGAGCTTGACATCGCCTTTGTAGATAAGGACAAACTCCTTGACGGACTTGTTGATTCTCCATGCGGGGAGCGATTCTACCAGTTTTGCGACATCCTGGTACGATGCCATTTTGCGGTACTGGTGGTGGAGCGTGGCTAGCTCCGATATTTCATGGATTTGATGCTCGATGAATTCGCTTGTAATATCTTTTTGCGTAGCTCCGAATAAATCGAACTTGTTGATCAAGAAAAGGCTCAAGATGAAGCAGAAGCAAACCGCTGCGCATAGCAGAACTATTTTAACGGGCTTTTTCATTTTCATCGAGCCTTTACTGACCAATGACTAACTATGCAAGTATTCCACAATCGCGTCGTGGATCGTGGTGAACACGCTGCGGAGTTCGTCTTCGTCTTCTTCGAGGAGCGTCACGCGGAAGCCCTTGAGGTCCGTGCAGAAGCTTGTACTCGGAACCACGCAGATTCCCTTTGCGCCCAAGAGGTAATAGACAAAGCGGTAGTCGAGGTTTGTCGTCTTGCTGCACCATTCTTCGACTTTCTTCTTGATGATCGGGTTGTCGATTTTCAAGGTTTGGTGGCTGTTGAGCACGCCTTCGCGGAAGATGATGGTGTTGTAGAACGCACCGTACGTCGGGTTGAAATACAGTTCCGGAATGTCGGAAAGGATTTCGTTGATGATGGCGCTCCTGCGGCCAATCTTTTCGTTCAAAGCCTTGCGGTGTTCTGCAAAGCGCGGGTCGCCAAGCACGCGCGGAATCGTCATCTGCGGGAGCGTTGTCGAGCAGACTTCCACCATCTTTGCGTTGTCGAGGGCACGGCAGAAAGCGTCGAACTGTTCGTCCTTGTCGCGGTTGTAGTATTCCGCCCAGCCGCAACGTGCGCCCGGCCACGGGTATTCCTTGGAAATGCCCTTGAGCGCGATGCCCGGAACGTCGCCGATGTATTCGGCAAGCGCGTATGCGTGGGCTCCGTTATACACAATCTTGTTGTAGATTTCGTCGCAAATGATGAACAGGTTGTAACGCTTGGCGATATCTACAATCTTCTGCAAAATTTCGAGCGGATAGACCATGCCGGTCGGATTGTCCGGGTTCAAAATCAAGATGCCTGCGATGCTCGGATTGTACTTCACCTTGTTTTCGAGTTCTTCCAAGTCAGGATACCAGTGGTTTTCCGGCTGTAAACTGTATGTAATCGGGGATGTATGTGCATGTGAAGCTTCAGCGGAACTGTGCGTGCTGTAAGCCGGTGCCGGTCCGATAATGCGGGTCGTCATCGACAAAAGGCCGTAAATCGTGGCGATGGCGTCACCGAGACCGTTGAAGAACAAAATGTCATCGACGTTAATCTGTGCGCCGCCGAGCTTGTTGTTTTCCTTCACCAAAAATTCACGCGTTTCGAGCATGCCCTTGGACGGGCAGTAGCCGTAGCTGCGGTTCGTCTTGGCGAGGTCAACGACAATGTCCTTGATCCAGTCGGGCAACTGGCACTTTTTTTCAATCGGGTCGCCGATGTTTTCCCAGTGGATGGTGAGACCGAGTGCTTTGAGCTGGTTTGCCTTTTTCACGATTTCGCGGATTTCGTAAGAAAGTTCCTTAGCACCTTCGCTCAATAGTCTTCTGCGCATTTTATGCTCCTGTATGGGTATCGAAAATTCTCAAATTTACAGCGTAATTATAGAATAATATTTGGATATGTTGTTTTTGCCATGCCTGTTCAGCGTCATCCAGAACCCTGTAATGGGCGAAGTATCCAATGCTTTTAGAATTTCCGATTTCCTTTTGGTTTATGGTTGATGTTTGGGTTAAAAACGTGAGCCAAGAGCGGCACGGCGTGAGCGTGCCGTGATGGCGAGAGCTCGTGAGAAACCATAGGTCTTGTTGTTTAGGTAACGAACGAGCGGTCAAAAAAAGGCAGCCCGTGAAAGGCTGCCCTTGAAACTTTGAATCTGTGTGGCGTTATGCGTTCCAGACCTATGTTTTCTTGGACAGCCCCAAACAAGCTCGTGCTGCTGCCGGGCTTGCTGCGTTTGCCGCATTCGCTGCTGCGATGTTCTGTCCAAGAATCATTTTCATGAGCTAAAATATAGTTCCGATACGAACGAATGTCAATAGAGATTCAGCGTGTTTATTCAAAGTCCGGGGTGACATCGACTAATGACTCTTACGTCATTCCGGCCTCCGAGCCGGAACCTAGATGGCGGATGGTTCGGCCCTTCGGCGAGCTCAGGGACCTTATCACTAACCACTTACTGTTTACTAACCACTGTCTACTTCCTACTTCCTACTTCCCACTAAATCCTTCTTCTGTTCGCCGGGAACTGGGCATAGTACTGCTTTTTGTCTTCGTACATGCGAACGTCTGCTTCGTGCATGGCCGTGCGGATGTCGCCGCCTTTGTCGTCGTAATAGAACCCTAGCGAGAAACTGACTCTGTTCGGCATCATCGAATATTCGTGGAGCTTCTGGACTTTCGCTTCGAGTTCTTCTTTCGGCTTGTCTATAATGATGACGAGGAATTCGTCGCCACCGGCTCTATAGACTTCGCCGTCGTCAAATGTATCTCTCAAGATAAACGAAGCGTCCTTCAACAAATTGTCCCCGGCATCGTGCCCTTCTTTGTCGTTCACGGGCTTGAGTCCGTTCAAGTCTGCGAATACGACTGCGAGTGACTTGTGCGGAACGGAACCGCTGATGAACTGCGAAACCCTGTTGTTCATGGAGTTGCGGTTCATCACGCCTGTCAGGAGATCCATGTTGCTCAGTTGTTCCAAACGTCCCAAAAGCTGGTAGTTCGCAATTTCCGAGGCGATGAAAAAAGTCGATAATTCAAGCGTTTCCCTGATATGAATCGTTTTCGATGTATCGAAATTCGTCACCCAGATAAAACCGGATATTACGCTGTTGTATTCTAAAGGCAATAGGACGAGGCTTTCGACTTTTGCGCTTGTCAAAGATTGATACCATTGGAGGTCCTTTTTTTTGACAAATTCCAGGTCGCTTTCGTTTTTGATCATGAAACAGTTGCTTTTGTTCATGAATTTCAACCAAGTCCTTGCGTAATCGACAAAGTCGTCCGTTAAAAATTCACGGATAGAACGCTGGTTCGAACCTTCTTTGACGGAATCGCTGAACACAGAACATGTGTGCTCGTTAAAATCGGTCAACAAAATACAACAGTAGCTTGCTCCGCATAATTCTCGAATGTCCTGAATGACCTCGTCCATGGAACTTTGCAAATTTTTTGCGCTGCGGAGCTTGATGCAAGTCTTCAATACGTTCGAAGATGTTTCTGCCGATAGCTTCGACATTTCTTCGGCGTTGACTTCTTGAGACATTTCGGGCGAGAATGTGCAATAGCTTTTTTCGGGGTCGTCTATGTCCAAAGGCAGCAAAATCTGGTTGATGCAGAAGTTGAATTGCTCCGGGCGGATGTACGCATGGACTGGTTTTTTGTTGATGGCGCATTCATAACAAAAGTTTTCAAAGTTCAATTCCTTTTGCATGTAACGTTCGTAATTGCTGCCTGGAACAAACTTTTGGGTGAAAACAGATGTGCCTTCGCCAACTTTTTCCATGGATTCGATGTAAAGCTGGTTAGCGGCTTCGATGCGGATAGTCCCTATTTTACCGTCGGTGCGTTTTTCGACCGAAAGTATGCTAGTCATGTTGTTAAATGAATCGACAAATTTTTGTAAGTCCATATTAACGCTTCCTGGCTTCGGGGTGTAACTCATAAAATAACTTCTTGTCTTCGTACATGCGGGTGTCCGCTTCGCGCATGGCTGCTCGAATGTCTCCGCCATTTTCCTCGTAGTAGAATCCTATAGCAAAACTGACCGGGTTCGGGTCGTCCGCTTTTTTTCGCAGTGCTTCGATTTGCTTTTCGATTTCTTCCTTGGACTTGCCCATGGAGATGACGAGGAACTCGTCGCCGCCGGCACGGTAAATTTCACCCCCTTCAAAGCACGACTTCAATGCGGCGGACGCGTTCTTCAAGAGGGTGTCGCCAGCATTATGCCCGTCGTCGTCGTTGATGGTTTTGAGTCCGTTCAAGTCTGCAAAAACAACACCGTAACCGTTAGGCACGCGTTCACGGCCTGTCACAATCTTGAGCACGCGGTTGTTCATGGCGTTACGGTTCTTGACTCCTGTCAAAAGATCGGTGGAACTCAGCATTTCAAGTTTCTGCAAAAGCTGGTAGTTCGCAATTTCTGAGGCGATAAAGAACGTTGTGAGTTCAAGGGTTTCCTTGATGTGGTCTGTGTCTTTGGTGTCAAAGTTCGTGGCCCAGATGAAGCCGATGTTTTCGTTGTTGTACTGGAGCGGGAAAAGGACGAGGCTATTGATTTTTGCCCCTTGCATAGAATCGAACCATTTCGGATTGCGTTTTTTTAGTTCCTCCATGTCTTTTGCGCTCTTGATGATAAGGCAGGTGCTGCCGGCAATAGTGTCCAGCCACGATTTGACGATTTCAACAAATGAATCGTTGAGAAAATCCAACAGGGAATGGTGTCCAATTTCGGGAGCAGTGCTTTCGCTTAACAGCGAACAGCTGTTGGCTTTAAAGTCGGTGAGCATGATACAGCAGAAGTTTGCGCCGCATATTTTGCGGATGTCCGCGATGACCTCGTCCATCGTCTTCAAAAAGTTTTTTGTGCTGCGGAGTTTTATGCAGGTTTTCAAAACGTCCGAAATCGTCTTGGCCGAAAGGTTTGCCATCTGGTCCACGTTAGCCTTGTTCGAGAGTTCCTGCGTGTAGGTGCAGTAACATTTGTGGGGGTCGTCAAAGTCTAGCGGAACGCTAAAAATGTTGAACCACATGTCGAACCGCTCCGGGTGGATGTAGGCATGCATGGCTTTTTTGTTGACAGCGCTGCTGAGAATGAAATGTTCGAAGTTCAGGTCTTTGGGCAGGTAATGCGTATATTCCTGGCCTGGAATAAAGCGATTTCGCATTTCGACGCCTTCAACGGCGTTCTGTTCAAATGTAGCACGATACGCCTTGTTGCCGACTTCGATGCACATTTTGCCGTAACTGCCGTCTGGCAATTTTTCAATAGACATGATACAAGTCATCGAATCAAACTGATCTACATATTCTTGTAAATCCTGTAATTCCATAACATCTCCTTCCTGTACTTCTGCATTGGGTTCGCTACTTACAAGATTGATAATAAAAATAGTATGAAATATTACAAAAAGTTTGTGGTTATTCTTTTTTTCTATAAATATGCCTCGTTTTTAACACTTTTTGTGACCCATGACTAACAATTAATGGCTGAAAACTATTGTGCAATGACCATATCTCGATAGTCCAGGTTGGAATAATCTATCTGTTATTATTCTTACAATAATCATACTTTAGATATAGATTAGTTTTTATAAACACCGGAGGTTTTCCATGAATACTAGATTTCTAGGCATTCTTGTAACTGTTGGTCTTAGTTTCTCAGCTTTCGCCAACGCAGGTACCTCACTCGATATCGCTAGCGATGATTCGCTTGTCGTCGATAATTTCGCAGATGGGGATTACACTTCAAATCTCGGAAAATGGGTATTTCCAAACGACAATGGCGGTGGGGGCGGCTCTACCGTGAAAACGTCCATTGTCGATGCTACTACAAATATTGGCCCGGCCAAGGCGCTCAAGCTCGATTATACCTTGAGCCGGAAAAAACTAGATTACGAACCTTTTGTTGAAGCACTGGTCGCTTTGTCAGGGGATGGTTCGGCTGTCGATCTTTCCAAATGCACAGAAATTCGGTATGAATACTATGTGGGTAAAGAGTCGTACATGAGCCGCCATTCTTTCAGGGTCATTGGCGATACAAATGTTGTTGATGTTGCATACAATTACCATCATGTGGATATGTATGGTGAGTCGATGTGGCAAACAGCCGTCATCAGGTGGGGGAATCTACGCCAGGATGGTTGGGGACTAAAGGCGGACATCGGTGTTGTTCGAAAGAATGCCGTTGCATTCAATTGGCAACTTCAAGGGGAGGATGGCGAATCTGGATCTTTACAGATTGCCAATGTGCGGTGCATGAATCTTCCCACCTATACGGTAAGATTCTATCGAGGCAAGGAATTGCTGGACAGTGCCGAATTTACCAAGGGTGAACTCCCTTCATACAATGGCCGATATCAGTTAGAATCGGAAAAGTATAACTATCGTATCGTGGGTTGGAAACCCGCAATTACCGAAGTTAAGGCTAATGTGGACTATCAGGCGGTGCTTGATAGCTCGATTCGTTCTTATGATGTTGTTTTTTATGATGCCGATGGCTATAGGTTGACGCGGCAGTTTCTGGAGTATGGAACGGTTCCGAGTTATGTCGGGATGGAACCTGTCAAGTTGCCCTCGGTTGGATACACTTACACATTCAAGGGCTGGGGTAAACAAATTTGCGAAGAAGTCGAAAGGACGTATTGTTATGATGAAGATGAAACCGATTGTGATAGATGGACTGAAAATGTCTGTCATGTGGAATACGCCAAGGAGTTGCCTCCTGTAAAAAGTGATGTGAAATACTTCCCGGTGTATGATTCTACAGCGAATTACTATACCGTCAAGTTTGCGGATTATGATGGCAAAGTCTTAAGCGAAAAACGGTATGCCTATGGCACAAAAGTGAAAGATATCGCGAAACCGAAGGATCCGAGCAGGGCCAAGGCCGATAACTTGCTATATACCTTTAGCGGTTGGACTCCTAGTATTTCCGATGTTGAAGGAAATGTGGTCTATGTCGCAGGCTATTCTGTTCAGAAAGTTGAAAATAATGATACCACATCTGTAGAACTTTATACGGTAACATTTGCAAATGGGGATTCTATTTTGCAGACAGGCGAGTATGCTTATGGCGATATGCCTGAATATAAAGGAAAAATCCCCACCAAGGATTCGACTGTAGATGTAGTCTATACCTTTGATGATTGGCGAAATGCGTCTGAATGGTATGAGGGAATTCGTAAAGTCGATGAAAATACTGTTTATGTTGCAAAATTCAATGAAGAATACCGCAAGTACTGGATTGTTTTCTTGGATGAAGATGGAACGCTTCTTGATTCTGTCCAATATGAATACGGCCAAACAATTGATGCTTACGATATTAAAACAAGGTCTTATAAAGATGGTTATGAGCACGATTATAATGGCTGGGAACCTGCTTTGCAACGTGTCACAGGACGAGCTGTTTATAAGGCGGTTTATTCTGCGTATAGGGTGCTTTTTGCGTATGACGATGGAACTTGGTATGAAGAACATTGGGTTAGCAAAGGCCAAATTCCAGAATGCAAATATTGTACCCCCCAAAAAGATCCCACCAAGGAAGTTTCGTATAAGTTTGTCGGTTGGAACAAGGAGTTTGCTCCTGTAACCGATACGGTGATTTATACCGCCGTATTTGTTGCGGAACCTTTGCCCAAGGCGACGGCTGTAAATATTGCGGTCGGCGATTCCTTGCTTATCGATGATTTCGAAGATGGCGATGAAATCTCTTTGCAGGGCGGCACTTGGTTTACTTACGATGACCACGATGCTATACAAGATAATGGCAAACCGTATAATTCGCAAATTTCAAAGATGGTCGCTGTCAATGGAAATGCAGGCAATGTCTTGAACATTCTGTACAAACGCGAATGCGAAGAAGCCTATAAGTACGATAAGGAAAGTGCTGAAAGCAGCTATGGCGGATTCTATTGCGATGGCTGGATCGGTGTTGGCGTGACGCTTGCTAGCGAAGGAAACGCAGCGGACTTGTCGAAGTGCAATGCCATCCAGTATGATTATCGCGGTGGAGCGCATTTCTTTAGAATCGAAAGCATCTATGACAAAAATGAAAATCATTTGGAAAAATTCTTTGCAGCAACAGACAAGTGGACAACGGCAACTATTTATCGTAGTGAATTTATGGAAGGGACGGTCAATGCGGATCTTGCATTCGCTCATGCAACCCAATTGATTTGGAATAACATGATTGACGAGGGAACGCTTGAATTGGATAACATCAAGTGCATGAACAAGCCGTCTTATACCGTAAAGTTCTACGATGGGGAAACTTTGTTGGATAGTGCCGTCTTTGCACAAGGTGAAACGCCTGTGTATAGAGGTGAACAAAACGAGTGGATGCTTGCTTATGAACGCGGAGCTGATGATAAACAGTATGAATATGAATTTGATGGATGGTCTCCGGAAATTAAGCCTGTAACGGCTGATGCTGTGTATCAAATTCGACTGAAAAAACAACTCCGGAGATACGAAATCTGTTTCAGTGGAGAAGGTATTGATTATGATTGTCATGACGAGGAGTATGGGAAAACTCCTGTTTATAGAGGCTCTTTGACTCGCGAAGCGGATAAAGGCTGTTCGAAATACGTCTTTGATAAATGGCGCTCATACGTTTATAGCGATTATGATGATGAGACTGTTTATGGGTTGCAGCCGGTAACAGGATATAGAACTTATTATGGTGAATTTACTTGTACAGAACCGGTGACTTTTGTCGTTACATTCCTGAATGATAATGGCGATACGTTGTCTTCTAAAAAATACCCGTATGGAGAATATGTGGACTCTCCAGAGCCGTCGAAGAAATCAACTGCAAAGTATTATTATGAATTCGAAGGTTGGGAACCTTATTTTGATCGTTGGGATAGTCATGCTTATGAGGATATAACTTATACGGCACAATACCGTACATCCATTCGTCAATATTATGTTCGGTTTGAAGATGCTGATGGTAATACAATTTATGTTAATGGTGATTGGGGTACTGAATATCCGTATGGTACGCTTTACAGTGATATTCAAAAACCCACGGAGGAACCAGAAAAATATGCTGATGATGATGTTCAGTATGTGTTTGCTGGCTGGTCTCCATCATTATCCGATAAAGACAGCGTGACTGGTGATGTGACGTTTGTTCCAAGCTACAAGCATAAATATGCAGTCCGATTTG
>JAEEGI010016203.1_pt1 | contig 15416 bp, 12 predicted proteins | sample 8958751 | NCBI WGS metagenome assembly JAEEGI01 (sample SAMN16246545, study PRJNA631951) | gut metagenome | biome: gut microbiome; feature: rumen; material: KS-attached | host: Bos | place: Iran: Karaj | collected 2018-10
TCAGTGGTATGAAACTTTTTCTTTTAGTAAAAGGCTTACGGAAATTTATCAGAATGCAGTTTACAATGAAATGGTAGAACAGCTTTACGGAGAAAATTTTCAGGAAGCCGAAAATATTATAAATTCCCATGAAAATATTTTGAGCAGGGAATCGGTGGAAGAAAACAGGCAGATAATTTTTATTGCCAGAATGGAAAATCAACTTGTAAATTTACCGGTTCTGGATGGAATTGAAGAAACTCAGAAACTGATGCAAAGTGATTTGTATAAATCCAGTAAAGAGATCAAAAACAAAGTGGACGAATGGTTTGTTTACTTTGCAGTTCAACATAGCAATTCTTTTTTTCAGGATGATAATGATTTGGAGGCGGCAAAAACTGCGGATAAATATTTACAAATCTTACCTGGCAATGCAGCTCTAAAGGGACTGTCAAATACTCACTGGCATAATTATGATGTGGCCATTCACAATAAAGTGGCACCGCTTTTTAATTCGAAAAAATATTCCGAAGCAAAAGTTCTGCTGGAGGAAGGACTTAAAAATCATCCTGACAGCATTATGCTGAAAAATGATTTGGAGAGGGTAAAAAAACTTCTCTAAAAAAAGCAGACGAACTGCTTCTTTAAAAGAAAAAAGAGCCCAGGAATGACCTGGCACAGTTTCCCACATCATACCGTTGCTGGATTCCTCCTCTGGCGGGGTTTTGAAGGGGAACCTTGCAGGGTTCCTGAACTCAATGTAAAGATATTATCTTAAATAGATTCTTTTTTCAAGCCGTTAAATCAGAAGTAAAGTTCATTTTCAAAGCAGATTCCCTCGTTTACTTTTCCGATAACAGTTATTTTGCCTGAAGCTTCATCAATTTTTCCATAGAGATCTATTGTGTCTCCATAAGTGGCTTCCTTTGAATAGTTAATTCTCATTTCCTTGTAAGTCATTTCCTGGAATTTTTCTGGCAGACAGTCGAGAACAAAATTCATATATTTGGAATTGTTTGCGTGACCGTTAGAATCTGTATCAGTGAATACAACTTTGTGGCTTCCGATTTTTTCCATGCCTTCGACTTCTTTAATTCTGCCGGGCACAATTCCATCAAATGGGGAAGAGCATGTTGGGCTTGGTCGGAAGGTGTATTCTTTTTCAGGAATTATTTTACGGCTTTCAAAATTAATCAGTGTCCACATGGTATATGCTGTAATAAGGGTCTGGCCGGTTAAAGTGTCTTTGATTAAGAAACGACGGGTAAACAGCGGACCAGAGGCTTTTTCTTCCCAGGTCTGGAGAGTGATTTGTTCTTCAGCTTTTGGCATCTGGAGAATATGATAGGAAGATCTGGAAACAACAAAGATAACTCCATGCTTCATTAGAAATTCCCAGCTCATATCACGCATATTGTAATCTTCTACTGCGCAGTCTGAAGTAAGCCGCAGAAGTTCAGCCCATGTCATATTTGTATTTTTGTCGCACTGAGCAAAAGTCAGTTTTGTTTCATAGTTGAAACTTAAATCTTCTGCAATCCACTGTCTGAACGTAATTTCTTTCATTGTGAAAACAGTTTAACTTTATCTTGACAAATATTCAATATATGTCACCTTAAAGATAGTGACCAAAAAATAAATTATTGTTATATTAGGCCCATGAAAAAATACATATTATCAATTATTTTTGCCCTCAGCTGCGCTTTTGTTAGTGCCGCTTCTTTACGTGATTATGTCTGCCTTGTTGAGCCTCAGGTTCCTGAAAAAACAAAAGAGTTTTTGACTGAATACAAAGAGTCTCTTGAATCTCGTGGATATAATGATTATGCAGAATATATTGACTCTTATCTTGAGGGGTCATTTGGTTCTGGATTCGTTGTTTATGGTTCAGATAGAAAACCTTATATCATCACTAACCGTCATGTAGTAATTGAAGCAGAAACTGTAAATGTTACTTTTGATTTAGGAGATGGAAATACTACTAAGTATGAAGGTTTAAAAGTAATTTCTTCTGATGAAAAAATGGATTTTGCTTTGATTGCGCTTCCTGAAGATTTTAAAAAACCTGGTCTGGAATTTTATACAGGCTCTGTAGCAGAAGGAGACGAAGTCTGGTCAGCAGGATTCCCTGGTCTTGGAACAAAGCCTCTCTGGCAACTTGGTAAGGGTATTGTTTCAAATACATCTGTTAAAATTGAAGAATTGTTTGATCCGGAAATTAGTGCCCTCATTCAGCACTCTGCTCAGATTGACGGCGGTAACTCAGGTGGCCCTCTTCTTGTAAAGGATTCAAAATCTGCATCCGGCTACAAGGTTATAGGTATTAACACCTGGAAAGCTATATATCGTGAAAATACAAACTTTTCTATTCCTTCATCAGTTGTAAAATCTTTCATTGATAATGCTGTTAAAAATAAGGGGGTAAGCCCTGATTTTGGAAAAAGACTTGAAGAGTTTAGAACAGTCGTCAGTGATAAGGAAACTACCATTTCAGAGTTTAAGCGCTTTATTTCAAATGAGTTTATTGCCGTATATGGAAAGGATGCCTTTATCTGGGTTTTGAATAATTGCTCTGATGATACTCGTGAAGCAGTAGCCTCAATATTTGCATATGATCCTATAGATGGAATGCGGTATTCAATTGCCATTCAGGTATTTAGAAAATTCTGGTTATCAAGATATGAAAAGGATCCAAGATATATGACTAACGTTGATTATCTTTTAGAACAAAACGATCAGGAATATTCTACTGAATATACTACTTCTGACCCTGAACTGGAAGATAATAATTATAAAGTAACTTTTACATATAAAGGATTCTCTTCATATGACTCTGTTTGGTGTGAAGAACAGGGCTGCTGGAAATTAAAAGATTTTAATGGAATGGCTGCAACAGCTGGTACAGCTACATTAAAGAAGCAGAAAAAAGTTCCGCATTCTGGTTCTATTACTTTTAGTATAAAAGATTTTGGCCAGATGAATGGAATTAATTTTAATACAGAAATCTTAATTGGTGCTAATTATTGTACTTTCGGAGGTTTTTCAACTTTTGAACAGCTGAAGAATAGTGAAACAATTCCTTTCACTATGACTGGTGGTGTTATGTTAAGATTCCAGATCCCAGTTAAGGGAAGAAACTTCTTCCTGGTTCCATATGTTGACGGAAGATTTGGACTTAAGATTAATACGGATTTTCATGCGGAACCATTTTTGCCTGTTTATGGAGTAGGAGTTGGTTGTAACGTAATATTTGAAAACGGCTTCCCAGGAACAACAGTAGCTCCAGTTTTAGGATGTGGAGTTGTAATCTTAAAAAATAATGAAGATACTGATAAAGCATTCTATTTAAACTTTGGTATTACGTTCTAATAGGAAAATTAACCTTTAACAAATTGCCCTTTGAATTAATTATGATTCAAAGGGTGTTTTTTTGTATGAATTAGTGTAATCTTATTAAAATGAAGAGGTAAAAAATGGATCAGGAATTAGAAGAAATTGAAAATATTGATTCCCAGAATTATGAGGAAAATTTTTTCAAGAGCGTTCAGGCAGGAAAAGACTATCAGCATTTTATGAATATTGGTTCCCATAATGATTGTATGTTCATCAGAAGTATGTTGTATTCAATGGGGATTCCGTCTTACATCGAAGGGGACAAAATGAATATGATTTACGGTACGACTGCAAATCTGCTGACAAGTCTCTTCAATATAAAACTCTACATTCTTGTTGATGATTATGATGAAGCCCTTGCAGTAGCCATAGACTATATGAAAAATAAAGTTGAAAGACTTTCGGAAAGAGATGGAAAAGATAAATATCTTGGAATGCTGGAACTTCTTGCAGCTCCTTATCAAATTTCACCAAGTCAGGAATTACTGGGAATGACAATCTTCAATAAAAAAGTAAAAGAAGAAAAGGTAAGTTTCTGGACCAGATTAAAAAGATTCTTCTCCACTAAAGATTATGAATGAAGCTGGGTAATTCGTTCCAGCCTCTGTTTCCAGTCATCCACAAGTTCCGGGGGTGCAAGGGGGAATGCCTCGTCCGCCCATTGCCAGGTCCAGCGTTGAATTGAAAAAAGCTGATTGCTCTTAAAACTCAAAATGATTCCATCTCCATCTGGCCCGGGATTTTTTTTGTCAGCAGTAATCGTCTGATTTTCTCCCCAGATACGGTTTTTTGCATAACGGGCTGCGTATCCATGAAGATGAATTTTATAATCTTTGTATTCGTCGTGGCACATGCAGCCGAATGAGCCTCTGGTCATCTTTCTAAAGTCGTAATCCTCTGGAAGTTTGAAAATTTCTTTTGTCAACTGAAGATTTTTTATTTCGCCCAGGGAATAGCGGCGGCGGCCCTTTTTTACTACATCCAGGCCGTGAAGATTCCAGTTGCCGTTGTCGTAAATCAGCTGCCAGGGTTGAACAATCCTGCCTCTTGGTGCGCTGTCTGTTAGCGACTGATAATCAAAGGTGATGATGAGATTATCTTTGAGAGCCTTGTCCAGAAGGCGCCATGTTTCTGCCGGAATATTTTTGTTTGGAGCACCTACGAAAATGATTCTGTCGTTTGCAGGTTTTTTGCTGATCCGGATATTTTCAAATGACATATCATGGTTTTCAATGGAAAGGGATTCAAAAATTTCCTGAGCTTCTTTATAAAGAGGATTGTCCTTTACCATATCCATCAGAGTTTTTATCAGTCTGGCGGCTTTTGCGGCGTTTTCATCTGTGTACAATCGGGGCAGACGGTAGTTTGGGTTTGTATAAAAGTAGCCGCTCGTTTCAAAGTCTGTGTCGATAGGTGCGCTATATTTTTTTTGCAGTTCTTCTATGTCTCTGAAGAAAGATGTTCGGCTAGTATGGATTTCATATTTGTCCTGCAGCTCCTGGATTATTTCTTTCCATTTTAATTTTCTTCCGCTGGCAATTATTTCATCGATTGCCTGGTAGCGTTTTGCCTTTTCTGAAAAATCTACTGCCATACAAGTCCTGTTCCCGGATTAATAAATCTTTAGTTTATTATAAATCCTCTTTATTCCCTGGTCGAGGGAATTGTTGCCCTGTTTTTGCAGAAAGGTGGATCTGGCCTTTTGCTAATGACAATCTTATAAAAAAAGTGTTATCATTTCCGCACTATGAAAAAATACTTAATTGCATTAATTACATTTTTGACCTGTGGTTTTTTAAGCGCTGCATCTCTTAAAGATTATGTCTGCCTTGTAGAACCACAGATGCCTGAGAAAACAAAGGAATTCTTAACCAGCTATAAAGATTCTCTCAAGGCTGATGGTTATTCAGATTATGCTGATTATATCGAAGCTTACCTGGAAGGATCATTTGGTTCTGGTTTCATTGTTTATGGTTCTAATAAAAAACCTTATATCATTACAAACCGCCACGTTATTCGTGAAGCTGACACTGTAAATATTAAGTTTGAAGGTAAGGGTGGAAAGTACGAGGAATTCAATGGCTTGAAGATTGTAGCCTCAGATGAAGACATGGACTTTGCTCTCATTGAATTGCCTGATAACTTTAACAGACCTGGTCTGGAATTTTCAACAGCTGAAGTTGAAGACGGTTCAGAAGTATGGTCAGCAGGTTTCCCTGGCCTTGGCTCAAAACCTCTCTGGCAGTTCGGTAACGGTATTGTATCAAACTCTGAAGTAAGACTGGAAGAATTGTATGATCCTGAAATCAGTACACTCATCCAGCATTCTGCACAGATTGACGGTGGTAACTCAGGTGGTCCTCTTCTTATCAAGGATTCAAAGGCTGCCGCTGGATACAAGGTAATTGGTATTAATACATGGAAGGCAGTTCATCGTGAAAATACAAACTTTGCAATTCCTTCTGCTGTAGTAAAAACATTTATCGAAAGAGCTGTTTCTCAGGGAAATAAGACTTCAGATTTCTCAAAGAGACTGGAGAAATTCGTTAACACTGTAAATAATGAAGAAACAACTTATGAAGAAATGTCACACTTTATCTCAAATGAATTTATTTCAGTTTGTGGTGAAGATGCATTTATCTGGGTTTTGAGAAACTGTTCTGAATCAACTCGTGATACTGTTATCAGCGTATTTGCATACGACCCGATTGATGGTATGCGTTATGCAATTGCAGTAAGAGTTTACAAGAGATTCTATGGTTCCAAGTCAAAGCTGCTGGAATACACATGCGGCGAACCAAGTCTTGAAGAGAATACTTATAAGGTATCATTTGATTTCTCTGGAAAATCTGTAGTTGGATCAAGCTGGATTGAAGAACAGGGGTACTGGAGACTTAACGACTTTGATTCAATGGTAAGCAATGTTGGTAAGGCTGCTAAGGAACTGAGTTTAAGATTCCCTTACACAACAGCATTTACTCTCAATATTTATAAGCCACAGCCAACAGAAAAATTTGATGTAGGTGCACAGCTTACTTTTGGTGCAAACTATTTTATGTTTGGAACAATGTTTAATGTTCAGAAACTGGACAGTTATTATAGTGATCTTGTAGTTTCTGGTGGTGCACTGTTCCGCCTTCAGTTCCCTGTAAACTGTAAGGTTTTGTACCTTGTTCCTTATGTAGAAGGAAGAGCTGGTTTCCAGGTGAACATGGGGGATTTTGATGCTGGCGGCTTCTTTATTGGTGGTGCTGCTGGATTAGATCTGGTATTTGGCAAGATTTCATCAAGTTTCACACCAGCTCTTGGCGCAAGTTATGTTATTACTAAATGCGGTGATGACGTAAGTCAAAAGTTTGGAGTAGGTTTGAGTTTATATCTGTAATTCGTAAATGAATATGGATAAAACCTGCTTGCAGTGATTTAAGGCTGCTCAGTCTGACTGGATTGAGCAGCTTTTTTTTATCCTTGTAGGAAAAAGAATGTACTGTCAGGAACAGTCCCATATCATTCTGTTTCGAATCGTCTGTGTATTGTTAAAGGTATTAGCAATTTAAAATAAAAAAAGCCCATCCAAACGATGAGCTTTTTCTTGAGACTGACACGATTCGAACGTGCGACCCTCACCTCCGCAGGGTGATGCTCTAATCCAGCTGAGCTACAATCTCATAAGTTAAACAAGCTTTTAACCCGTTAACCTAGTAGCGGAGGCGACAGGGGTTGAACCTGCCCGGCCCGTTAGGAACCGACGGTTTAGCAAACCGTTGTATTACCGCTCTACCACGCCTCCAAGTTCCTAAATAAAGGCTTATTTAAGATCGGAGCGAGAGGGATTTGAACCCCCGATAACCGTAAGATTATGCCGGTTTTCAAGACCGGTGCATTCAGCCTCTCTGCCATCGCTCCAAATTGTAGGTAGATAATACCTTCTTTATGGAAGGCTGTCAAGGGAATTCAAGAAAATGATGGAATTTTTTGCTAAATTTTGTGAAAAATGTCACTGTTGGAGGTATAATTTGTTATAATATTGTATAGAGATAAAAAAATTTAGAAAAAGAATTTTGTTATTCTATGGGAGAAAAATATGGATAAAAAAAATCGTGATATTGTAAACATCATTGTTTCCGTGATGGTATTTGTGCTTGGGCTTGTAATTGTAATTGCTCCTGCTCAGATTTTTTCCCTTTTGATTTTTGTTTTAGGAACCGCTGCAATCGTATTTGGTCTTTATGATCTGCTTAAAGTACGTCCTCTTGTTCAGGATAAGCAGTATCGGCTTACAGTAATGATTAGGGGACTTGTAAGCGTTTTAATCGGTTTGCTGGCAATTATTCTCAGGGCTAAACTGGGAGAAAATGTAGTTGCGGTAATGAAAACTGTAATTGGTATTTACCTGATTATTTGTGCTGCTGCGGATTTTTATATCTGGTTTAAGTTTAAGAAAATTGCAGATGAAGTAGATATCCCCCTTCCAAAAAAAGCAGCTCTTATTAAAGCCCTTGTATCTTTGGCAGTTGCAATTCTGCTTTTTGTAATGGATTCAAACGAAATAATTGCAATCATCATGAGATTGATGGGTGGTATTTTTATGATTGCAGGTATCGGATTCTTAATTTATTCATTTAAGAATAAGACAATTGTTGTTGAACCGGAATCTGTAAAAGATGAAGTTAATGAAGAAACTTCTTCTGATGAAGAATAAATAAATCAAATCGAAATAAAAAAAGGCTTTCGGAAGAAGTTGGAAGATAACTTCGTTTTTTCCGGAAGCCTTTTTTTTAGCAGTAAAAAATTATTTCTTTGGAGCAGGTTTCTGATTTCCTGCAATCTGCTTTTTAATGTTTGCAGCAAAGAGTGCATTCTGATCATTTCTGACAGGCACTGAGAACTGTGGTCCTCCATCTTTATCAGAAATACGGTAAAGGTTCATTGGATCAGTTGTGTAAGCCGGGCTGGTTTCATTGTTAATCCACCAGTCTAAAACTGAAACAATACAGAGTGTGTATTTAATCAGGTTTGCATTTGTTGCATTTGTATCAGTCTGCTTTTTAGCTCCCAGAAGAACATCGAGACGCTTTGAAACAATATTTGGTAAATCAAATTTGTAGCGGTCCCATGGATTAAGAACTCCAAGTACAGGTTTTTTCTGAGCGGCGTTTTCATCCACACGTCTTGTAAGAACTGTCAGAACCTGCTTAAGGTAATCTGAGCGGCTGTAAACAGGTTTGTATGGATTATCATTTGAAGGCTTATTCAGAATAAGCTGCTGAAATTTAAAGTTCGGCATAAAGTAGAACTTAATTCTCCACAGAATGTTGGTTACATTTTCCATGCCGAATTGTGTCTTCGGATAATCTGATTTTGAGTAAATTGAATTAACGTAATTTCTTAGATAGTCCCCAAATTTTTTATTGAAAAGAATTTCAATGTAAGCCGGCCAGTCATCAATAATCTTTGGAATGTCATCATCCAGATTTCCAATAGATTCATCTGCCTTGAGGTTAAAATCAATATTATGAAATCCCTGAAGAAGATCTTCCAGAATACGGATAAGTACAACTGTTACCTGAACACCACATTCTGGATTAAGCATGTTAAATCCATCCTGGAAATTATACATTGGCTGAAAGTAAGGGAACATGTCAGGATGATTTTCCAGTCTGCTGAATCCGGCGTCAGGGAACATCTGTTCAAGAATTTTAATTCCTGTATCAACAAGCTGGTCTTTTTTACCTGCAATGTGGCGGTTTTCTTCAAGCTTTTTCTTAGCTTCTTCAGCCTTCTTTTTCTGGTCTTCAGTTTTTTTCTTTTTTTCAGGAAGAAGAAGTTCGAATTTTGTCAGGTGCAGGAATTTAAGAATTTCAGCAATCTTAGCCGTAAAGAATCTTGGGAATTCAACAAACTCGCTGGAACTCATACGCATAAGAAGCGGGTACATTCCTTTAATTACCTGATTGTGAATATAGAGCCATTCTGTAATGCCCTGCTTGGCAAGGTCCTGCATTTTCTTTTTATCAGCTTCCGGATATGCGCATATATCACCATAAACTTCTTTAATAAGGGCAGGCACCTGCTGTTCACCAATGTAGTAAATGGTGATGAACATTCTGTAAACTTCCCTTACAAAAGGAATTAAATCCTGCACAGTAAGCTCCACTGATCTGTCTTCCAGGTCCATGGCCATAAGTTTAATGTCCTTCATGGTCCAGTGGCCTACAGTACGGAGAAATTTAAACTTAAGTTCTGTGTCGGCTGCAATTTTTGTTTTATAAGTGTCAGGAGAGAGCTGAATAAAAGTTTTAACACAAGATATAAAAGCCTGCATATGGTCTACATGACGTTTAATCATATAATCGCCGTAACTTTTAACAAGCTTTTCCTTGTTTTTCGAAGACATGTAGAACAGGAAATTGAATAATCCATAGTTCGGTTTAATTTCGAATTCAGGAGACATCATGAGCTTATTCATGAGTTTCAGTTCTCTTGCGGAAATTTCTGGTAATTCTTCTTCTTTTTTCATTTTTCTACTGCCTGTGGCTACTCCAATTACAGATGGATTTGATGATGACGAACTGGAGCTGCCGGAAGAGCCTGAGCCGCCAGTTGATGATGAAGCTGATGACACAGATGATGATCTGTTTGGTCTTACAATTACGGAGCCGCCTGAACGTTTGCTCAATGAAGAAGTAGTGTCCGGTACAGAGCGTTCACGTAATATATCTCCGCCAAGAATTTTCTGCATTTCCTTAGCTTCTTCCGGATCAATTGGTCCAATATTTTGTCTGACATGATCTATTGTTCCGGGTTCAAGACTTGTTGCCGGGCGCGATTGTGAATCATCGAATGCCATTTTTTCAACCCTCTCTTACAAACGAATAAGATACTTCCTGGAAAGACCTGGAAGATTTTTGAAAGAAATTTTCTCACCGCAGGAGGTCATCAATGTTCCTTCAAAAGTACCATATATTGCATGAGTCTCAGTTCTGAGCACCAGCAGATTTGCATTTGTAATATTATCTGAACGGGGAGTGAAAGTTAAATCAATCATATTCTCCGTATCCTGAATAATCCATTTTTCCCTTACGCCAAAAGGATGGGTGATTACTGCCGGAGAAAGAGGTGTAACACTTCCGTTGTAGAATAATACGTTGGAATTGTACAAGTCTGTATTTACAGCGTCCTGTGAAGTAGATGAAATACAGAAAATCAAAGGCTTGCCGTCAACTTCTCCGCAGGCAGTTACGTATTCTCCAGTGTGATGGAATTTAACGTAGGTCCGGTTCATTTCAAAAAGAGCAGTGCCAGTTGATTGATAAATAACAGGCTTTTCGTTTTTATTTCTCGAGTTCAGGCTGAGTTTGCAGTCAACAGTTGAAGCCAGGGAATAAGTTGCTGAACATCTGCTCATTACCGGAGACGGGCACACATTTGTCAGTTCGCAGCAGCTTGGATCAGAAAAGTTCATGTTGATTGAACCGCTGATTGTAGGTCGGACTGTTCTTCCTCCATGCATTGTGAAAAATACATGAAAGTAATTTTTAGGCCGGTCCCAGCTGATTTTTAAGAAGCGTCTGCTGATTAAAACTGAACTTGATGCTTTTTCCAGGTTGTGTGGAATAAAGCGTGTCTTTGGTCCGGTAATTGTTCTGTAATTATATTTTTGATTTGTTTTTTTGTTCCAGAGACAGACTTCAACTAATCCAAAAATTTTTAAGTTAAAGATGATTATAAATCCTTCAAAATCATCCATTGAAAAAGTAAAACGAATTTTACTCTTAATTTTGAGATTAGTTATAATTGTTGGAACAGGCATGATGCCAAAAGGATTTTTTACACCCCTGATGTCCAGCCTGTAAGGATGCTTCCCGAATGTACCGAAAACAGGTTTTCCATTTACGATAAGTTTGTCCGGTGCTGCCTTAATTTCTCTTGTATACAAAATGACCTCTAGAAAACTTTTCTATATATAACATCAATTATACATAACAGGGTTTAAAAAAACAACAATTTAGAGTATTTGGTGAATTTTCACTTTTATTTGTTAATTTGTTGATAAAGTCTTATAATTAACATATATAAGGAGAAGTTATGGCAGTAACAGTATATTCATTAGGAGCTGCAGAGGAAGTAACCGGCAGTAAACATATTCTGGAAGTTGACGGCCGCAGTTTTATGATTGATTGCGGTGCTTTTCAGGGAAAACGTGCAGAATCTGACAGGAAAAACCGTGAATTTGATTTTGCTGCAGATAAAATAGAAAGTGTAATTCTTACACATGCCCATTTTGATCACTGTGGACTTTTACCTGTTCTTACAAAGAATGGATACAGGGGAAACATTTACGCTACGCCGGCTTCCCGGGATCTGGCAAACATTGTAATGATGGATAGTGCCCGTATTCAGGCCCGGGATGCAGAATTCCTTGCAAAACAGGCTAAGAAAAAAGGTGAAAAGTTTTCATGGAAACCTCTTTATACAGAAGTGGACTGTGTTAAAGCTGCAAATCAGATTGTGTCTTTGAGTTATAACCGCAAAATGTATATTGCACCGGACATTCAGCTGGAATTTTATGATGCAGGTCACATTTTAGGTTCAGCAATGGCATCTGTAACAATTACAGGTCAGCGTAAGAATCACTTCAGCGGAAAAACCGGACACTCCGGTACTGGAAGAAGACGGCTCTGGCACAGACTTTTTGGAAAATCAACTGAAGTTCCTGAAATTGCTGATTCTGAAAAAGCACAGGCACTTAACGGTGCTCCAAGTGATGAAATTCGTATTCTGTATACAGGGGACCTTGGCCGCGTAGGAAAACCAATCATTCGTGATCCGGCTATAAATATCCCTGCACCAGATTATATTTTCCTTGAAAGTACTTATGGTAACCGTCTCCACGATGAACCTGGAATTGCTCTCGAAGATCTGGAAAAGATTGTAAAAAGAGCTGTTGCCAATAAGGGAAAAATCATCATTCCATCATTTGCAATTGAACGTGCTCAGGAACTGGTTTACTATCTCCATCTTCTGGTAAAACAGAAAAGAATTCCGAAGGTTCCAATTTATGTAGATAGCCCTATGGCTGTAAATGCAACCGGTATTTTCCAGCTGCATCCGGAATGTTATGACGAAGAGGCAAATGAAGAATTCCTTAATCAGCATAAAAATCCATTTGGATTTAATGAGTTAACATTTATTTCCAGCGTTAACGAATCTAAGGCCCTCAATAAAAAAGATGGTCCGATGATTATTATTTCTGCAGATGGAATGTGTGAAGCAGGACGGGTTCTTTATCATCTGGCAAACAATATTTCTGATCCTAAAAATATTATTCTGATTGTTGGCTATATGTCAGAAAATACTCTTGGACGAAAAATTGTAGATGGAGAAAAAGAAGTTCGTATTCTTGGTGACTGGTATAAGGTAAAGGCACGAGTTGAAAAAATCGATTCTTTCTCGGCACATGCAGACTACAAGGAATGTACAGACTGGCTTAACCGGATTGATACAAGCCGCCTGAAAAAAATATTCATGGTTCACGGAGAAAAAGATTCTCAGGAATTCTTCAAAAAATATCTGGAAGATAATGGATATAAGAATGTACAAATTGTAAAATACGGGGAAACCTACGATCTGGATTAGGCGGAAACAAAAGTATTTTGCAAGGTAAGATAAATGGAAAAGGAAACAGAAGAAAGAATCATCCGGCTTGAAACTAAACTTTCATATCTGGAAGATTTTCTGAATCAGCTGCAGCAGGTTTCTGTAGAAAATTCTGAAACCATTGAACGGCTGAGGCAGGAAAATAAACTGATGTCTCAGAAGATCCGTGATATGTCGGATCAGCTTGAAGGAGAAATCCCTAACAGGAAACCTCCTCACTACTAAACTTAAAATCCTTCCTGTTTACTGAATGGAAATGAGCAGGAAGGATTTTTTTTTAAATCGTAATAAAGAATACCTATAACTCATCATTAAAAACTTGTATTAGTCTAAGCTTTTTATTTCCTGTATAAATCTTTCAGAAACTAAAAAAAAAGGATCGACAAAGGTTGAGTGGAGGATTTATGAAAAAGACTGTATTTAAATTTTTAGGTTTAGTTTTACTTTTAACAGCAGGATTATTTACAGCTTGTAAAGAAAAGGAAGCTGCTTTGAAAGTTGGTGTTTGTGCTGGTCCATACGGGGATATGTTCCTGGAAGCTATTAAACCTGAACTGGAGAAGAAAGGCTACAAAATTCAAATTGTAGAATTCTCAGATTATGTTCAGCCGAATCTAGCTCTTGCTGAAAAAGAAATTGATGTAAATCTGTTTCAACATTCAACATATTTAAAAAAGTTTTCTTCTGATCATGATTTGAAACTTTCATATTTGACAGAAGTTCCAACCGCTGCCATGGGAATTTTTGCAGACAAGTTCGATACAATTGAAGACTTGCCTCAGAATGGTGTGATTGCAATTCCAAATGATGACACTAACTTGAGCAGAGCATTGAGAGTTCTTGCACAGACAGGGGCAATTGTAATTGATCCTTCAATCGATGCAAGTAAAGCAAAAGTTTCTGATATTTCAGAAAATCCAAAGAACTTTAGTTTTACCGAAGTTAATGCAGAAATTCTTCCAAGCGTTCTGGACAGTGTAGATGCGGCAATCATCAATGGTAACTACGCGATGAGTGCAGGGCTAAAAATGAGCGATGCAGTTTACAACGAAGAACTTCAGGCTGGTTACTTCAATGTGGTTGCGGTTCGCACTGAAGATGTGGAAAAAGATTTTTCAAAAGAAATATACAGTATTATCCATTCGGATTCATTCAGAACTGTGATTGAAAATCCTGACGGGCAGTATGTTGCTTTTGGAAGACCGGTAGATTATTTGAAATAAAAAATGCAGCCAGAGCTGATACAAGGCCCTGGCTTTCTTTAATAAGGTGGGATTTGGATGATTCAGTTTAAAGATGTAAGCGTTCGCTTTGATGATGGAAAAGTTCCTCTTCAGGCAGTAAAGAATGTTTCTTTTGAAATTCAGGATGGAGATATATTTGGAATTGCGGGAGGAAGTGGTGCGGGAAAAAGTACGCTTTTAAGGACAATCAATCAATTGCAGAAAACTACAAGTGGAAGTGTGGTTGTTAATGGCAGGGAAGTTAACGGTTTAAAGCACAAAGAGCTTCATCTTCTCCGCAGGGATATTGGTATGATTTTCCAGCATTTTAATCTGGCAGAAAGTAAAACCGTTTACCAGAATATAGCATTCAGTCTGGAAGATGCAGGCTGGAAAAAAAATGATATAAAAAAAAGAGTTGATGAACTTCTTGACTTTGTTAAGATTTCTGACAAAAAGGATGTGTATCCTGCAAAACTTTCCGGGGGACAGAAACAGAGAGTTGCCATTGCCCGTGCTCTTGCAAACAATACAAAAATTCTTCTTTGCGATGAACCGACAAGTGCCCTTGATGCAGAAACAACTAATTCAGTTTTAAAACTTCTCCGTGAAGTAAATCAGAAACTGGGAGTAACAATCGTAATTATTACCCATGAACTGGATGTAATAAAAAGTATTTGTAATAAGGTTGCAGTAATGAACAATGGTCAGGTTGTGGAACTTGGTGATGTTTATGAAGTATTTACAAATCCTACCCAGGAATTCACAAAAGAACTCTTGAGTCATGGTCAGAATTTTAAACTTCCGGAAGAAGTTGTTGAAAATGTGAAAGGGGATATTTATAAACTTACCTATAAAGGAGACGGCGCTACAGAAAGTATTTTGTCAGAAGTTACAGCCGCCAATAATGTTAAGTTCAATATTCTTCATGGAAAAATTGAATATATCAGTTCAAAGCCACTGGGAATTCTTTTTGTAAACTTTGAAGGATCTGATGAAAATCTGAAAAAAGTTCTGGATGAAATTCAAAAACGAATTTTTAAATTAGAAAAATATCAGCGTTAGGTTTTAAGGAGGCATGAAAAAAGTACTTCCCTATACTTGTTTCATGGGCATTTTTGCCGTTGGTAAAAACTGCGCTCTCGTGCCTCCTGCACGACC
>JAEEGI010016207.1_pt1 | contig 15414 bp, 10 predicted proteins | sample 8958751 | NCBI WGS metagenome assembly JAEEGI01 (sample SAMN16246545, study PRJNA631951) | gut metagenome | biome: gut microbiome; feature: rumen; material: KS-attached | host: Bos | place: Iran: Karaj | collected 2018-10
TAGTAATTTATGGAAAAACGCATTTTCTAAATTATTCAATAAATATTTCGTTAAATGATGAAAATTATCATTTAATTAATCTATAATGAATCCTTTACTTTTTATTTAAAAAATAAATCGACTTTAAAAAATATTTATTCAATTATTATAAAATTAAAGTCATAATAATTAAAATATTTATTACACCTTGAAAAATTTAATTTTTTTTTAATTTCGTTTTCATTTTCATTTATATTTTTATTTTCTTTATTTTTTTTTCTTAATACAACAAGAACTTTCTTCTTTTATTTCTTCTTCTTTATTTAATTCAAAACTTGTATTTTCATTATCCTGAATTTTTTCCCTTTTAAGAAACTTATTATAATATTTTTCAACTAAACTATAAAACAAATTATTAGCACTATCGAATTCAGCAGCAGATTGAATTTGAAAATATTGAGATTTTAATCAATTCATTATATAAATTACATTTTATAATTTGAAAACAAAGAAGAATTTATTCTAATTTAAAATAAATAATAAAAATATTGAAAATCAGAATTATCATCAAAATAAAGCATATAAAATAAATTAATTATTAATTAATTACTTTTTGTAAATGCTTCACTCCCTTTCAAATAGAATTCAAAATTCAATAGAAAAGAAAAAAAAGGTTAAAGTAATAAAAAAAATACCAACTCCAAAAAAAAATGATATAATATCAAATAAAGATTCTTTAAGAGGAGATGATTTATTTAAAGACAGTCTTGAAGGAAGTTATAATATATCAAAAACTAATATTTTAATTCCAGATAGTTTAAATAATACTAGAAATTCATTAATAAATAGTTTAATTTCTCATCAAGATGATTATACTGAAGAAAAAACTAAAGAATGTACTAAAGCAAAATTAAAACAAAATTCAAAACAAAATTCTAGTGAAAAAAATAATATTATTGATTATGGAGAAGAAACTAAAAAAATTTCTTATAAATATATTACTAATTATCCTTTAAAAAATTTACATAATCAAAATGAAAATTTATATTGGTATGCAACTTATGATAAGTTATTATCTAAAAAAAACTTACTTTATATTTTAAATTATTATCAACCTTCAAATAATAATTATGATAATATGAAAGAAAAAACTTTAATTATAAATGATTTTTCTCTTTCAATTGATGAAAATACTACTAAACCTTTTATTTATTATAATAAAGGTGATTATATCTTTGTAAAATTATATTTAATGAGTTTAAAAGACATTAATAAAATTTTTAATTTTTTAAATAAAGTAGAACATACTTTAAATCAAGAAAATATTGAATTTAATAATGTCACAGGACAAAAATTATGTATTAGACATAATAATAAAGTTTATCCTTATTCTGATTTATTATGCTTAGGAACTTTTTTAAACATTTGTATATATACTTTTGTTTTAGATTTTAAAAATCCTATTCCAAAATCTAAAAATTATAAAATTGATAAATTAGTAAATTTAACGAAATATCTTATATTACTTTTTCCAAATTATTCCATTGATTTTTTTATACATTATCTAACTAAAAACATTAAAAAAAATTCAAATCAAATTTCAGAAGAAATAAAAGAAATTTTAAATAAAGGAAATAATAATTCTCAATTAAAAAAAATTTCTTTCCAAAGATTAGATTTAAATAATTTAAATTTAAAGTTATTTTCATTGAATAAAACTCAAACAACAAATTCAATTGAAAATATAGTTTGTACTCCTTTAGAAGATAATAATATTAAAAAGCATTCTGTGTATAATAGTTTTAATAAAAATATTAACATAAATAAAAATAATTTAACAAATATAGATCAAATTAATTCTTCTGAAAAAGTAAAAAGTCTTATTTTACAAAAAAAACCTGAAAATGAAAACATTTTTGTTGTTCAAAGAAAATTAAAATCAGATATTGATTTTGATTTAGATAATGATAGTAGTTCAGTTATTTCAAAAAAAGGAGAAACAGAAAAAATTTTTGTAACACCGAAAAAGAAAAAAATAAAAAAATATTATAGTTAAAAAATAAATAAACTTTTTTAATCATATTATTATAGAGAATATTTAATTTTTTTTCATTTAAATAAAAAAGTTGAAAAAATTTATTTGTTTCTTTAAAAAGTATTATTATAAATAATAACAGTATCTTTATAAGTTTTATCACCTATCATTATAAGAATAGAAAAAACAAAAGTAATTATTCCTAAAAATATATAAAAAATTCCTAAAGTATAATTTTTTCCTCCGAATAAGTTAGTTGTGCTTAAAATAATATTTTTAAGATGAATATCCTCACAATTTTTATTAAAGCATTTAACTTCAATATCATAATTTCCTCTCTTTAAATTTTCAAATTTACCATATAATTTCCTGAAATTAGAATAACCAGAAGGTTTCATCCAAACAATAAAATGTTCATTAGTTATATCTACCCATTGTTTTTTTTCATCAGAGTTTTTAAATTTAATTTCTCTATCAGTATCCCAAGAAATATTATTTTCAATTAATTTAGCTTTTTCTTTTTTTTCATTTATGAAATCTATTGTTAAATTACTTATTTTTAAAAAACTTTTAGCATATATTCCACAAGGTATAGCAACTTCATTTTCTTTTAATGGTGTATTATTTATTGAAATATTTACTCCAATTTCTTTATTTGTTAATGCACCTTTACATTCATTAATTAATTGATTTTTTGATAAATTTATTCCTTTTAATTGATTCTCACTTACTCCTTTAACATATTGCCTATGATTTTGATAATAATTTTCAAATTCATAATATAACATATAATTATTATCATTGTTTATTAATATATTCATATTATTACTATATGGTATCGAATATTCTTCTATCATTGATGAAAAAAATATTATTATTAATCCTAAACCTGAAAATATTAATGCTAATATAAACATTATTGATACTATTGTCATATTTGATATTTGAGGCCTATAACATGGAATTTTTTGCTGCTTGAAATCTGAATTTTTTAATTTATAATATAAAGAATCTTTGTTGATATTTTCCTCTTCATTATTGTCATGATCTTTTTTTATATTTGAATCTGATAATTCTTCTTCTATTGACATTGATTATTTTTTTGATTTTTTTAATTTTTATTATTTAATTTTTTAAATAGTTATTTTTCTTTTAAAATAAAATTAAATGAACATATCTTAATCAACTTATTATGTTAATTATATATAAAAAAATAATTAGAAAAAAGATTAACAGAATAAAAAAAGAAATTATAATTAAAAAGAAACTTTAATCAAAGTTATTTTTTAGAGAAAAATAAAAAGAAATTACTCAAAATTATAATATAAAAGCCAAAAGAAAAGCCAAAATCCAATTTTTATAAAAATGAATAAATTTACCATTATTTTCAGTAATTTCTACTCCAGTAACAGAATTATATTTCAACTTCCTTCCTTTAGAATCAACCATTTCTACTTCATATTCTTTTAAAACTTTTGTAGGATCAGATTGAATATAAGCAGCAGTAGAAAGTGCACTTTCAGTAGACGGGTCTAATTTTCCACTTTTAATAGATTCAGAAGGTAAAAAATAACAAGTTTTAAATTCTTTTTTTGTATCATCAGAATATAATATTGCCACATCAGCAAATGCACAATATATATCTGCATTCTTTGTTCTATCCATTGTTAAAGCTGAAATACATTTTTCTTTTGATACTGTATCTTTATTTCCCAATCGATATGCATATAATCCTAAGGAATTATAATAATAATATAAACAATAATTTTTTGATTTTATTTTTGTTAAATCATCTGTTGAATATTGAAATCCTCCTATTTCATATGTTATACTTGATGAACTACATTTTATTTCATCTTTGAATTTTGGAATATCTAAATTTAATATACTTTCAAAAAACCGAAACTTTCTATATATATTGATTCTATTTGATTTTTCATACTTTGAGAGATATATGTAGTAAAAGTTGCTGAGCATCCTTCGTAATTTCTTTCTTTGTCAGTAACTGATATAGTTTTATATTGACAAAATTCTAAATTTTTGGTATTTAAAGTTATTGATGAACATATATTTGATGATGTTTCCATACATTCTATTATATCAGAGTATTGTCATCTATAAAATCACAGTTTCTTTGAGATATTAAAAGAATAAATAATAATATTGTTCTACTCAAATTGAAATATATATAATATAAATGAAATATACATGTTTTTTATTTTTATTTCTTTGGGAATATTTTTTTGTTTTATAAATTATATATTTTTATTTAGAAATTAATTAAAATATAATTTTATTTTAAATTAGGCAATAAATAAGTTTATAAAAAGTAATTAGATATTTATATATTTTTTTAAATATTAAAATTTTGTTAATTTAATTATTTAATTGAAATTTGACCTACTATTTAAGTATCAGTCAGTAAGATTACTAACCTTCAACCTAAATACACTAACCTTTTGTTTATTAGTGTTTAATACAAAAATTAATTATTTTTATTTATATTTCCTAAACAGCTAAAAAAATAAATTTATATAAATTAACTAATAGATGCTACATTATAATCTAAAAAAATGATAAATATTAATTATTCATATGATTAATTATTTATAAAATCAAATAGAAATATTATTGTTTAATTCCTAATTTTTTTAATATTTTAGTTCTTGAATGTGTTATAGTTTTTCGAATTCTATTTTTATAATTATTGGTTAAAACTGACATAAATTTTAAAGTTTCAAAAGAAGTATCATTTGTATTTCTATTTGAATTAAAACTAGAATCTTTATCTACAAATTTTCCAGAATTTCCAAACAAACAATTTTCCAAATTACAACAATTTAAATCATGTGGAATGATAAAAATTGTATTATTTGAAAAACATGTGTATTTGTCTGTAAATTCTGTTGGAAAATTATACTCCATTTATAGCTTTTTATAAATAAATAATTATAATATATATATAATTTATATAATTTAAAAAACATTTTAGTTTTAAAAATATATTTTAAATGAAAATCTTTGAAAAATTAAGATTAAGTTTAAATTGTTTTAATATTTTAGTTTTTATTAAAAAATTGACATTTCAAATAAAAAAAAGTCTTTTTTTAAGAAAATAAGATAAAAATAAAATTATACCCAATATATCAAAAAACAAAAACTCCATTACTTTATTAAAAATAATAATAATCTATATTAATAAAAATCTCTTTAAAACATAATCAAAAAAAATAAAACAAGATTATCCTCCCCATAAACTAGAAGTTCTATGATCACTTTCACTTCCTTCAATACCTAATAATTTCGCAATATTTTTAACTTTCATTAAAGTTTCAACAGGAATAATACTTAACATTTTTTTTGTTTTATATATTGTTTCATTTAAACTAGCTTCATGTCTTTTCCAAATAAATATATATAATAAAATTAAAACAGCTCCAATGCTACAATTAACTATTAATTCAACTTTTAAAATATATTTAGAATCAAAAACAGCATGTGAAATCATTAAAACAAAAACATCATTATAAGCAGGAATCATAATTTTAGTTAAAAGAAAAAATATCCTTCTATTATTTTCTAAATTAAATATATTCATAGGATGAGAATAAGCCCATTTATTATAACATTCTTTATCTTTTGGTATTTCTTCAGTGCTTTGGTCAGTTCCAATTAAAGTTAAATTATAAGAAAATTGACATTCTTCTTTATATAAAGTTTGTGTTTTTTGTAAAATTAAAAATTTAGTATAAATTTCTCTAATTTCTTCAAAATAATGCATTTGTAAAATAGTTAATCCTTGAATGATTGTACCATCACTCATAGTAGAACAATAATTAGTTTTCTCTTCATCAGTTCCTTCTAAATCAGTTGCATAATCACATAAATTTCCTGTCATTACTTTATTATATATTTTTTTATCTTCATCATTAAATGAAACATTATCTGTTATTTCTCTTTGTTCTTTACTTACACTTTGATATACTGTGTCTATTAAAGTTGGAGCATATTCTTTTAATGGAATATAATTATATAATGCTTCTTCATTAAAGAAATATTCTCTCATTAAATTAAATGCCATTATTGATTCTACTTGAATATTTACTTCATTTTTTATTTGAACTTGTCTTACTTTTCCATTTTGACATTTTAATGATTGAAATGCTGTTGAAAATATTATAGCAAATGAACCTATTAATATTAATCCTATCCAAACTAAATATATTAATGGATTTGATCTTTTTTGATTTCTATTTCCTCGATGTCCCATTCTTATTTTTTCTTTTTTTACTTCTTTTGCTCCTTCATTTTTTTCTAAAACTAAATCGCCAAATTCATTCATTACTCCTATACTTTCTTCGTCATCATCATCTAATAATGTTACTCCACCATTTTGATCTTTGTTACTTTTATTATTTAATTTAAATAAAAATTTTTCACATCTTGTTGACGCATCACTTATTATTTTATTATTTATGGAATAAAACACTTGAATATAACTTTCTTTTTTATCTACGACATCTTCATAAAAATATTTAAAAACAAAAAATGAGGAAAAATTAACTACTACAAATACTACACATATTATAATTAAAGTTTTAATTTGGTTTTTAAAAGCATTTGTAATTTCTGTAAAAAATAAATCTTGTTGATCAATACAATTAACGTAATTAGCATTTAAGCTATTAATTAAGAATAAAAATACATCTTTATTCAACGGTATAATCTCAGAAATATTATTTCTACTTATTCTAAAAAGTGAAGTAACCATTAAAGTAAAAGCTTCATTTCTAGTAATTTTAGTAATACTAATAGATTGTTTATCATCTAAAACTTCTAAATCAACAGTTCTATTACTTAATTTTTCAAAAACATTTTTAGAAACTTTCATAGAATCCGAAGTAACAGTTTCTAATTCTTCTTCTAATTTTTGATATAATTCTTTAACTTCTTGAATAGATTCTTGAATATATTCTTCTCTATCAGTTCCAACAACAATTTTATAGTCATCATGACTTAATAAAGTTAATTCTCTAACATGTAAAAGAGTAACTATCATATCAATAAAAAATTGATTTCCTGCTGTTAAAAGTTCTAAATACATATCAATATTATCTAATCTTCCTTTTAAAAAATAAGTATATCCTCCTATTTCACATAATATCATTCCTAATATTACCATTGACACTAATTTTATTATTAATACTGTTTTTTGAGTATCTTTTCTTTGAAGAGCAAAACCAATTTCTTTAACAAATGTTTTCATTTCTACACTTTTATTTCCTTTATCTAAATTAATATCTGGGACTTCTTCTTTTCCATTTTTTGCATTTTTTTGATCTTTTGCAATTTTATCTGCTTTTTCTTTTTCTTTTTGAGTTTTTTCATCATTTGTTATTATTTTTTCATCACTTAATTTTTGCTCGACTTCACTTTTATGTATTACATCATTCATTTTTACTGTAGTTCTAGTTTTATAATCATATATCATTAATGTAATTTTATCCATTTTAACATGATAATATTCATCTGATATTTGGAATAATTTATTTTTAATATTTGTTTGAAAAGGAGCTGGTTTAATTATATCTTCTTCTAAACTTGAATTAACTACATCATTTTCTTCATCTTCATCATCTTCATTTTCTTCATGATTATAAGAACCTTCTTCTTCTTCACTTCCTTCGCTTGAATTTTTACCTTTTTTTTCAGCTTGTAAATATAATTCATTTAATTTAGATACTTTTTTAATTGCTATTTCTTTTATATTTTCTTTTATATCATTTGTTAATTTTAAATCTTTATTTTTTACAAATACCATTTTATCTACATCTAACATAAAAGGTTTTTCCATTTTTGGAACAAAAAATTTATTTAATGTTTGTTTATTAACATTTGTACTTGAAGAATTATTATTATTATTTGAATTATTACTTTCCATATGTACATTTGCTATTGAAACTATTTTTCTAGGTTTAGGAGATACTAAAATATCATCATTTATTTTATTATCTTTTAATTGAGAAGTAGAAAGATTTCTATTAGGTTTACTAAATTTTTTCTCAGTAAAAATAACTTGAGTTGTTTCTTTACTTGTAGAAACTATTTCTAAATCTTTATCATGAAATTCAGTTTCAAATCTAAATAAATAACCATAAGTAACTCTACCAAATTTACATTTTTCAACAGTTAATATAAAAGTTTTTTTAGCATTTGCATTTGAATTATCATTATCAGCTCCTCCTAAAAAAACACTATTATCATTATCATTCTTAGTATTATTTATAGTAGAAAATTCTGTATATTGTTTTAAACCAGGAGCTTTATATTTATCTTCACTTACTATATTATTTTTTTCCATAAATTTCTGTGATCGTAAACTCCAATTAACAACTATAGGTTTATTAAACTTCCTATTTAAAATTCCTTTCTTTAAATCTAATTTAGATATTTTAATATGTTCTTTTTCAATTTCTATACTTCTAGCAATTAATTCTTCTTGAAATTGTTTAATATATTTTAATATTTCACAAGTACCATTTAACATATTAGAATGTAAATTTAATAAGTTAATTCCATTAGCAGAAAAATTTTGGATTAAAAATTGTTCATTTGTTAAAACATAACAAGTTGAAGAAGAAATAGTATTTCCTCCTTGATTAATAGCTGCTAAAAAATTTAATTCTCCTCTTTCTCCTTGTATACTATATATTTTAGCTGAAAAAGGTACAATATATCTTGCTTTATTAACTGCAAATTGAGATATTTCTTTCATTAATTGTTTATCATCTTTTCCACCAAATATATTTTCTTGATTAATTGTATTTGCTCTATTTTGTAATATTTTATTATGTGGTTTTTGAAAAATTTCAGGAACAATTAAATTTAAATGTTGACCTACCATTTCTTCTTTTATAAAACCAAATAAAGAACATGCTGATAAAGATATATTTGTTATTATACCAAAATTTTCAGGATTTGCTGAAATTATAATTGCTTTATTTTCTTTTGCCATTTGATTACTTGAATCATCAATATCTTTTAATTCATCTACTTTATCATTATTTGTATTTACAAAATCAATATTATTTAATATATTAATTTGATAACTGGTATATAATTGATTTAATTCTTTATCATTTGGATTTATTTTTATTAATTCTTGATACATTTCATTTATTTCTCCATTTAATTTTGCTATTTTATCTCCTACATCAGCTAATTTACCTAAATCTTTAACAATATTTGCACTAGAAATCATTAATAAATTCCAAAATTCTAAATAATTAATAACAGCATCGTTAACATCTTGTTTAAAGTTTTTTTGCATTGAAATAAATTTCATTTCTGTAAAAGCAGAAGCTTCATCTTTTCCATTTGATTTATCCATTGCTGTTGATTCTATCATTCTATTTAATTGATATATACAAAATTGTTCATTATAATTTGCATCACATCTCTCTTGTATTTCTAATATTTCATTTTCTGCTTGTTTTCTCTTATGTAATTTATTTAATAAAAATTGAACATAACCTAATCTTATTGTAACACTTGTTGGAAATCTACTTATACCTAATAAATAAATTTCTTCAATATGTCTTAATAAATATCTTTGATTTCCATTTTTTAAAAATTCTTTTAAAGGACAACTTTTAGTAGCACATGAATCTTCATGAACACCAATATAACCATCTAACATTATATGACATTTTCTATCTTTTTCATTCAAATCTAATAACATTTCTAACATTTCTAATTTATCTAAAAAAGTTCTTTCTGTTTTAATTGCTAAAGGTAACATTATAACTAAACTATAATCAACCATTTTAACTGAATTTCCAATAAGGAAAATTACAATCATAACACTACCACATAAAAATAATCCAATTCCACCATCAAAGTTAGAATTTCTTAATAAATAACAAGCAATTAAACATAAATAAGAATAAGCAAGAACTGAAATTAAACATAAATAAATAGTCATTATAGTCTTATTATAAAATGGCCTATAATAAAAATAATTATAAGCAACAAAAAAGCATAAAGCAGCTGAAATTAATATTACACTAAAATCATATCCTTCTCTTGCATATATTACATCTTCAAAAACAACATATATTTTAAGTAATATTAAACTTAAATCAGCTTCATTTGATTTTTTTGAAGTACATGAAAAAGAATTTTTCCTAATATCACTGAAAGTATATATATTAAATATTTCAAAAGTAATTAAAACTATTAAAGCAATACCTCCAAAAAAACAATGGATGATATGTTCTAAACTCCAGCATTTTATTTCTGAAATATAACTTAATTGTTTTGTTTTTGAATCACAATAATATATTGCTGCTAAAGTTTGAAGCAAAGGAAGAAACATTGCATTACCAACCAAGCCAAAAGGTATATTTAATATTTCTAAAATCCATCTTTTATTAAACTTATTATTTTTAAATAAGGAACATGTATAAAAAAATAATATCATATATATTGTTAATATTATTATAAAAAGATAATATACTATTAAAAGTATTTCTTTATTTCCTTCTAAGAAAGGTGATAAACGAACGAAACTTAAATTTTGACTTATTTTCTCATAAAATTTTCCTCCTTTCCATAATTGAGTATACTATATATTAAATAATAAATAAAATATTTTACTCTATGTTGAATTGGAAATGTTAAAATTTCTAAAAATTCTAAAATGACGCATATAATATCAACTTTGATACTATTTAATTTACTTTGAAAAATATAATAAACTAAAGGAAATGCTGATAAATTTAATTCTTTTCCAATTTTTTGATATATATTTGTATAGGTTAATTGACTTGAAGGAGAAAATTTTATTAATTCTAAATATTGTTGATCTTCATCTTTTTTTCCCATTTTATATTAATTCAATATAAAAAATCTTTATTTATTTGAAAAAACAATTACAATTAATGATTAATCTTTGTAGTTTTTTATAAATAATTATTAAATATTTTTTGAGTATCTAAAAAAATAAAAATTTAATTTATTATAAAAAAATAGAACATAAAAGCTTTTTAATTATTTCCAATAATAATATTTTTTTAATTTACCAATTAACGCACAAAAAAAAATAATATACTCCTAAAAACATAAATAATAAAGTAAAAAAAATAATAAATTACTAACAGAACACATAATTTAAATAAAATATCAAGAACTCAAAAAATCTTTTTATTTAAAAAACGACATTAAAAAATTTATAATATATAAAAATAAAAAATGCAATACATGATGGAACATGGTAAGACTTCAGTCAGTCCTACTCCTCGTAAAAAGAGTATGGATATGATTGAAGAAAAAATGAATCAAATATTTTTCAATAATAAAAGTGTAGGATTTATAGGAATATCAGGAGGACAAGCATCAGGAAAAACAAAAATTGCGAATTATTTCCATAAGAATATTAAAAATTCAGCTGTAATATCTGAAAAAAGTTTTTTCTTAATTGAAAAATTAAAAAAAGATAAAATATCAGAAGATAATTTTGTTGGTGAAAGTGATAGTTATTCTCAAGAAAGAAAAGTATTATTAACTGAATTATCAAATCCTAAAAGTTATGATTATAATAAATTAATTAATTGTTTAAAAAAATTAATAGAAGGTGAAAGTATTAAAGTTCCTATTTTTAATCAAGAAAAAAGAGAATTTTCAAGTGAATTAAATGAAATAAATCCTAAAGAACATAATTTAATTATTATTGAAGGTTACTTTATTTATAATAATCCTGAATTGAAAGATATGTTTGATTTAAAATTATATACTCAAGTTGATGATGATGTTAGATTAAGTAGATTAATTTTAAGAGAAAATGTTTTTTTGAAAAATAATGCAAATGACTTTAAAATTTTCTTTTTAATTTATGAAAAATATTTAAAAACTTCTTTTGAAGCTTATATTGAACCTGGAAAACAATGTGCTAATATTATTTTACCTAATTATGAAATTTCTGAAAATGATGAAATTAAAAGTGCTGATGGAACTTTGGAGTTTTTATTAATTAATTTAATGAATATACATCATAAGATTAAAGGTTAAATAAAGTTATTATAAAATTTTTATAAGAAATCAAATATTTGAAAATATTAAAAAAATTAAAAATAAATATTAATAAATGAAAATTTTAATATTCTTTTTTATTTATTTTTATTAAAATGTCGAAATCAAGTTCATTGAAGTATATAAAAATAGGAAAAAAAAATCTTACAAATATAGATTTTAACAATAATGAAGATAAAATAAATAGTCCTAAATCTAAAAAAGCTTTATTATTATTAGGAATAGAAGAAAAAGATTTATATTTTATATCAAAAAATGAATTTATTCAAAATCATCCTGAATTAATTAATTTAACAGAAGAATTAAAATTAAGAAGATATGAAAACTACGAAAATTTACGTAAAAAAAAAATTCAAAAAGCAATAGAATTAAGAGAACAATTATCAAAAGCAAATATGACTAATAGTTTAGAAATAAATTCAAATTATTCAACAAAACATAATTTTAGAAAAACTCATAGTTTAGTAGATTTAAATTCTCAAAGAATAAAAGATAAATTTGATTTAATCAAAAAGCAAAATTTATTAGAAATTAAAAATTTAATAGATTCAATATTTAAAAATAAAGAAAAATCAGATGAAAATGAATATAGATTAAGATTTCAAATTGAAAAAGAAGCAAAACTGAATCAATTAAAAAAAGAAGCAAAAGATAAAAAAGAAAAAGAAGAAAGAAAAAGAGAAAAAGATTTTCAAGAAAAAGAAAAATTAGAAAGAAAAGAACAAGCAAAGCAATATAATGAATTAATTAGAAGACAAATAGAACAATTTAAAAAAGAAGAAGAAAAAAAGAATCAATTACAAAAAGATTATTTTAAAAAGCAATTAAATTGGCAAAAACAAGAAGCACAATTTAAAAAAAAAATGAATGACAAATATAAACAAAAACAAGAAATTGCAGAAATGAAGCAAAAAAGCTTAGAAAAAAAAAATGAAGAAAGAATAAAAAGAGTCTTAGAAAAAAGAAGAAAAACAAATGAAAAATTAAAATTACAATCTTTTCAAAGAGAAGAAAAGTTAAAAAAAGCTTATATTAAATTTGAAAAAGAAAGACAAGAAAGAAAAGATAAATTCAATGAAAAACAAAAATTAATGGAACAATATCAAGAAGAACAAAAAATAAAAAAAGAACATGAATTATTAGATATACAATTTAAAAGAGAAGAAAAAGAAAAAAGAAATCAAAGTATTAAAAAATTAAATGATGAAATTTTAGCAGAAAAAAGAATGAGTATACTTTATCACTTTGAAAAAAATAATGAACATGTTCAAAGTCAAAGAGACTTTAATGAAAAAATTCATCAAAAAAAAATGTATGATAATATAATTAAAGAAGATAATTTAAATAATTTATTGAAAGAAAATCAAAATAAAATAAAATATAAGAATTTATTAAAATTAAAAGAATTTGAAGATAAAAATAAAAAAATAGATGAATTAAAAAGACAAAAAGAAGATTATGCAAATCAAAAATTAAAATTAATGGAAAATATGAGAGAAAAAAAAGTTAAAATGCTTCAAGAAGTTAAAAAATTAATTAATAAAAATAATTATAGAAATAAAAGTGATATTTATAAAAAAATTTTTTCACCTGAAGAATTAACATTTATTAATTTAAAAAAGAATGCATCTCCTTTACATAATAGTGTTTCTCAAACTAATTTTTATAAAATGAAGAAATATAATTTAGACAATTCAAACAGAAATTCTTTTTTTGAAAAATCAAATATGAAAAGCGATAGAATAGTTTCTCAAAAGCATTATTTCAATGAAGAAGAAGAATAAAAAAATTTTTTATAAATAAATATTTTTTTTTTGATTTATGTATAATATCATAAATAAAAAATTTTTTGATTTTAATTTATAAGTAAATCAAAATATTATAATTAATATAATCATTTAAAATATATTACAACTTTGGCATTTAGATGATGTTTTATTTTCAAATATTATTATTGGATCGTTTCTTTCTAAAGAACAAATTTCTAATAAAGGTTTATTTGATATTTCATCAATAAACGATATATGATATGATTTATAATTTTTTGATATTATATTTCCAAATGCATCTTTCCTATATACTTTATTTAAATTTTTTTCATTATTAATTTCATTCCTTTTTCTATCTGTTGTTATTATTTCAATTGTTGAATTTTTTTTTAAACTATTTACATTATTTACATTATCGTTTATTTGGTTATTAGCATTTTTAGAAGTTTTCATTTTTTTTAATATTTATTAAAAATTATAAAAATTAAGTTTCAAATTGAAAAAGATAATATGTATTCATTTTATAAATGTTTTAAAGGAGAATTAAATGTATTTTTTGTCATATCAACTTTATAATAAAATTTACTAAATTAAAAAGATTATATTAAAAATGATTTAAATGAAGAATAAAATTAGTATAAAAATTCCTACAAAAAATAGTAAAATTCAATATAAGTAAATTTCAAATATTTTTGAAAAATAAGTGAAAACGTGAATAAAGATAAATTTAAAAAATTCCAAAATAATAAAAAATTAGTTAAAAATTTTATATTTAAAAAAATTTTTTTAATAAACGGAAAAATTAATTTAACGAATGTTTGAATATATTGTTAATGTTTTTAATAAAGTTAAAGATGGATATATTAATAAAAGTAATGTTGATATAAACAAAAATTTATTTCAAAATAATCAAAATTTAAATAAATATTTGATTTAATGTTTTTGGTTGAATAAAAATAAATTTTTTTTGTTGTTAATGAATAATTTTTTGTCAAAAATAATTTTTATTAAATTATTTTTAAATAAATTTAAATTAAATTAAAAAATGATTAAAGATAAAAAATACATTAGATTATTAATTAATAAAACTTTATTCTCAAAATACGGAGATTCAAAAGAAGAATTAAATAAACAATACATTTATTCCCTATTAAAAGATAAAAAATGTCATTATTCATCTCTTTTCAAAGATTACTTAATATATGATTACATAGATGAATTTTTAAAAAAAAATTATTTAATTGATGAATTAAAAGCAAAATTACCTCAAATATCACTTTATTATTATCATTACTTAAGTTTTTTTTGTAGACCTTTCTTTAAGCATTTTTATTATAATAACACTATTCAAAATTGTTTTGATAATAAAGCAGAAATATTTTATAAAGAAACATATGAAATAAAAAATAATAAAAAGAAAACACAAGAAGATAAAGGAATGATTATATTTGATCAAAAAACAAGGAAATTATTAGAAAATACAATTGTTCAAAATACTTTAGATGTAAATTCAAATATTAATGAAATAAATACTATTAAAGA
>JAEEGI010016211.1_pt1 | contig 15412 bp, 10 predicted proteins | sample 8958751 | NCBI WGS metagenome assembly JAEEGI01 (sample SAMN16246545, study PRJNA631951) | gut metagenome | biome: gut microbiome; feature: rumen; material: KS-attached | host: Bos | place: Iran: Karaj | collected 2018-10
TGCTCGAATACTGGAGAAACCGCTTCCGCTACGTGCTGGTGGACGAGTACCAGGACACGAACCCCGCTCAGTTCCGCTTCGTGGAGCTTCTGGCGAAGGAGCACCGCAACCTCTGTGTGGTCGGCGACGACGACCAGTCCATCTACCGTTTCCGCGGGGCGGAGATCAGAAACATCCTCGAGTTCGAAAGCGTCTTCCCGGAGACGAAGGTCATCCGCCTGGAGCAGAACTACCGCTCCACGAAAAATATCCTGGCGGCTGCGAACGGCGTCATTTCGCACAACAAGGAGCGCAAGGTCAAGACGCTCTGGACCGCGAAGGAGGAGGGCGAAAAGCCCGTCTTCCGCGAATACGAGGAGGCCCGCGAGGAAGCCCGGGGCATCGTGCGGGATATCCGGGAAGAGCGGGACCGTTTCCCCTACGGCGACTGCGCCGTGCTCTACCGCACCAACGCCCAGTCCCGCCTTTTGGAAGAAACGATGGTCGCGATGGGCGTGCCTTACCGCCTGATCGGCGGCGTCAACTTCTACGAACGGCGCGAGATCAAGGACTGCCTGTGCTATCTGCGCCTGATCGCAAACCCGCGCGACGACGTGTCCTTACGGCGCATCATCAACGTGCCGCGCCGCGGGATCGGGGATACGACCGTGGATAAGCTCGCGTCCTTCGCGGCGGAGCGGGAGCTTTCGATGCTGGAGGCGATAGAGGAGTGCGAACATGCGCCGGAACTGGCCCGCAGCGCCGGGAAGCTGAAGGCCTTCATGGAGATGATCATAGGCCTTCGGATGGAGGCGTTATCGTTAAGCGTAGAGGCGCTGATCGAACGGACACTGCGCGAAAGCGGCTATCAGGATGCGCTGAACGAAGAGGACCCCATCGAGGCGGAGGCGCGCCGCGACAACCTGCAGGAGCTGGTGAACAAGGCGGCGGACTTCGGCGGCGAAGTGGGGCTGGATGCGCTTTCTCAGTTCCTTTCCGAGACTTCCTTGGTGTCGGACATCGACGAACTGCCGGATAATGAGGGCAAAGTGGTTTTGATGACGCTGCACAGCGCCAAGGGCCTGGAGTTCCCGAAGGTCTATATGGCCGGCATGGAGCAGCAGCTTTTCCCGGGGGACAAGGCTCTCTACTCCGGCGATTCCACCGACCTGGAGGAGGAGCGGCGCCTCTGCTACGTGGGCATCACCCGCGCCATGAAGAAGCTGGTCCTGACGGCGGCGGCCCGCCGCATGGTCAACGGCCAGTACACGACGCACCTCATCAGCCAGTTCATCGACGAGATCCCGGTGGAGAACTTAAAACGCGAGAAGCGCGGCGTCATGATGTCCCGCGGCCAGTACGAGAGCCGCCGCGAGCGGGAGGATTACTACGGCGGGACGGGCCGCTTCGGTCGCCGGGACGAAGACGATTTTGGCACGGGCAGCTTCGGAAGAAGAGGCTACGGCGCGGAAAAGCGCTCCCCCTTCCCGGATTACGAGAACGAGTACGCGGCGCCCTTGCCCCGCTCTGAGAAAAAGCCTGTCCCCGGCGCGCAGGGCCTGACGGAATTCTTCGAGAAGGCATCGGCCGCCAAGGCGCCGGACAAGGAGATCTTAAAGCAGTTCGCACCCGGCGACCGGGTCGTGAACCGCCGCTTCGGGGCGGGGACCGTGGTGAAAGCCGAGCAGGGCAAAAACGATCTTCTGGTCACGGTCGACTTCGACAAGTACGGCCGCAAGGTCATGATGGCCGCCTTCGCGGCCTTCACGCGGGAATAAAAGCATTTACAAGGCCCCCGGGCTATGCTATAATACAGCTGAATGACGGCGGAAAGGATGAGATGTCATGCAAGAAAAGATTAAGAAACTGAAAAGAATTCTGACACTGATCGGTGTTCTGGGGCTTCTGGCCGCCATCGCATACGGTGTCTGGTATTTCTTCTTCGCGGAAGACGAAGCGGAGCTGGACGACGATTTCTTTGAGGACGAGGAAAAGTCCGAAGAGGCGGAGGAAGAAGCGGAAGCCGCTCCGGCTGAAGCAGCGCCCGCGCAGGCGTAAGAAGACAAAACCAATCAGACAAAAAGGGCTGTAAAAACCTATGATTCATTCATTCCCCGTTTTTACAGTCCTTTTCGCATATCGGGACGGAAGGACGGACAAAGACGATGAGCGCGACCTGCCCCTTATACGGCCGCTGCGGCGGCTGCCGCTACGACGGCGCGGACTATGCCGCCGAACTGAAAACGAAAGAAGAAAAGCTGATCGGCCTATTTACCGGCGGGCCGGGCGGCGGCGGCCCCCTGCCGGAGGCGTTCTTTGCGTCCGCTGCTTTTGAAGGGACCATCCCTTCGCCGGAAGAAGAGGGCTACCGCAACAAGATGGAGTTTTCCTTCGGCAACGAGACGAAGGACGGCCCCCTGACTTTAGGGCTGCATCAGAAGAAGAGCTTTTTCAACATCCTGCCGGCGGACGCCTGCCGCATCGCGCCGCCGGATTTCCGGCGGATCGTGGCGGCCGTGCAGACGCTTTTCCGAGAAAAAGGGACCAGTTTCTGCCACAAAAAGTCGCACGAGGGGATCCTGCGGCATCTGGTGCTGCGCCGCAGCGCCACCACGGGCGAATTACTTATCAATCTGGTCACGCAGCGCGGCTTTACCGAGCAGGAGGCCTTCGTCAGCTGCCTGCTTGAGCTGCCGCTTGAAGGGAGGATCGCCGGAATCCTGCACACGGAGAACAATTCGCTCTCGGACGCGGTGGTGCCGGAGCGGATAAACGTCCTGTACGGCGAGCCGCGCCTGAGCGAAAAGGTCTGCGGCCTGGACTTTGAGATCTCGCCTTTTTCCTTCTTCCAGACCAATACCAGAGCAGCCGAGCTGCTCTACGAGAAGGTGCGCGAGTATATCTCCGTCACGCCGGATTCACTGGTCTACGACCTTTACAGCGGGACGGGGACCATTGCGCAGATCCTGGCGCCGGTCGCGGGACAGGTCTTCGGCGTGGAGATCGTGGAGGAAGCGGTCGAAGCCGCGCGCCGCAACGCGGCAGCCAACGGGCTTACCAACTGCCGCTTCATCGCCGGCGACGTCTTGAAGAAACTGGAGGAACTGCCGCCGGAGCCGGATTATATCATCCTGGATCCGCCGCGCGACGGCGTCCACCCGAAGGCACTGGGCCGCCTCGCCTCCAGCGGCGCGAAGCGCATCGTCTACGTTTCCTGCAAGCCCGCCTCCCTCTCCCGGGATCTGCCCGCCTTCTTCTGGGCCGGCTACCGCGCGGAGAAGATGGCTTTCGCGGACCTTTTCCCGAAGACGGATAACTGCGAAGCGGTTGTCTTGCTTTCCAAGGGCGAGATATCGACAAAGAAGATCCGGGTGGAATTCTCTCTTGAAGACATGGACATGAGCGGGTTTCGGCAGGGAGCCACCTACGACGAGATCCAGAAATGGGTACAGGAGAAATACGCATTTCATGTATCACATCTGAATATCGCGCAGGTCAAACAGAAGTACGGGATCATCGAACGGGAGAATTACAATAAGCCGAAGTCACCGGATTCCCGCCAGCCGGGATGCCCGGAGGAAAAGGTGAAGGCGATAGAGGAAGCGATGAAGGCGTTTAACATGATCTGACTCCTACGAAAAAAACCATACATAAGTACTTGACAGAAATGCCTACAAGTTGTAAACTGATGTCAGCTGTTTACAACTTGTAGGCGTTTTTGAGGAGGATTACGTTATGAGCCTGATAAATACGGAAATCAGACTGGGAGCGGCAGAAAACGCTTTTGCCCAGATCGTCTGGGATCACGAACCGCTTTCTACGGGAGAACTGGTTAGGCTTTGCAAAGAAAATCTGAACTGGGCGCGTTCTACGACATATACGGTCCTGCGGCGTCTGTGCGATAAGGGCCTTTTTAAGGTGGACGACGGCTGCGTGAGCGCCGTGCTTGACCGTGAGGCCTTTAAAGCCGTGCAGAGTGAAGCCTTTATGGCGGAAACCTTCGAGGGATCTCTGCCGGCTTTTATAGCGGCCTTTACGGCAGGCAAAAAACTGAACGCACAGGAAGCGGACGAGATCCGCCGTCTGATCGACGCCTGTGTGGAAGAAACGCCGCAAAAGATGCCGCAAAGCGGATCCGGCACGGAAGGAGGTGCCAAATGAATCTGCAGGAAGTTTTCTTACAGATCCTGAAAATCAGTATTTCCGCCTCGTTTGCGGCGCTGATCGTGATGGCGCTCCACCTGATTTTTCGAAAAGCTCCGCGAGGTCTTATCTGTTCGCTCTGGCTGCTGGTCGCTATTCGTCTGCTCATCTGGCAGCTGCCTGCAAGCAAGGTCTCCGTAGTTCCGGAAGCCGTCAGCAGCGGCAGCGCCGTAACGAAGCTGGCGCAGTCTGTTCCGGAAGAGGTCGTCAGAATCGAATCGGATGATCCGGTGTTTATGGAGATCATTGAGCGCCGGGATACCGCGCTGCGCCGGGACAGTGACGGTCAGGCGTATGTGCTGGTAACGAAAGACAGCCTGACGGCATCGAAAACGCTGGGAGATCGTTTCCTGCCGATCCTGTCCCTTATCTGGGCGGGCGGCCTGTTGCTGATGCTCCTGTACATGGCTTTCAGTTATTTCAAAGTCTGGCAAAAGTCCCGTCTCTCGGTGCATCGGGAAGGAAACGTCTGGTACTGCGATGAACCCGGCTCGCCCTTCGTCTTTGGGCTGCTCCGGCCGCGCATCTATATTCCCTCCGGTCTTTTGGAAGAAGAACAGGCCTGCGTGCTGGCGCACGAGCGCGCGCATATCGCCCGAAAAGATCCCTGTTGGAAGCTTCTTGGCTTTTTGCTGCTTTCTCTGCATTGGTTCAATCCGGTCCTGTGGCTCAGTTATGGATTGCTTTGCCGGGATATCGAAAAAGCCTGCGATGAGCGGGCGATCCGGGGAGAGTCGCTGGCGTATCGGAAGTTGTATTCCTCTGCGCTTCTAGCCTTAAGCGCGCCGAAGCGCTGGGTCAGCGCTTGTCCGCTGGCTTTCGGGGAGGTCGGAATCAAAGAACGAGTGAGAGCTGCCTTGCGTTATAAAAAGCCCGGCGCAGGGATCGTGACTGTTATGGTGATCGTTTCGCTTTTCGCAGCCGGCTGCGCACTGACGAATCCGTCTGAAACAACAGTACCCACTGGAGAGGCGTTTACCGGTGTGAAGAACAGGTACATGATTGCCGCCCGGGAAGGCGATCTGGCCGGTGACGGATGGGTGTTCAGTTTTGTTTATGAAGATTTTAAGGCTTATCTTTCTTCCGACGCTAAACCTTACTATACATTCAGAATCGATAATCTCCGCCATTGGGATGATTCTCCCGCGCATGCGGTCAGCTTAAGTCCCTATCAATTCAGTAGTGTCGGCCGCCATGACTACCGGGATATCGGCTTCGCGGAGAATACGGAAGGCCTGGAGCAGGATCTGGCCCTGATTGAGAGTTTATTAAAGCCGGGCACGAAGCCGGAAGATCTTCTCTCTTTAGATCCGTCTGCGGTAGAGTTTGAAGTGCTGGACAAAGATCAGTTTTTCCGTCTGATGAGAGCCGCGCTGACGGCGACGCCGCGGTGGCCGACGCGGCAAAGAAGCTTCGACGGTCCGTTCTACGGGGCAGATTTTTTCCGGGAGAGAGAATTTCTGGACGGATATGTGTTCCGCTTTGCGCTTCTGGAATGCTGGGGCTTCATGGACGAGGTTTTTATTGACGTCGCCTACGGCAGTGCGGACGATTTCGTTCTGCTCTCCGATCTGGTGGAAGAAGGAAAAGCAACGCCGGAGCAGCAGGAAGCCTATGCCCTGCTGCGGCAGATCTCGGAAAGTCTGAAAGGGCGGGAGTTTGAACCGAACTACGGCTCGGAGTCCTACAAGGATACCGTGATCGGCGGGATCGATTTCGGACGGCTGTACGACATGACAAACGATCTGATGAATATCATGTGGCCGGTAGATTATTATCTGCCGAGAGAGGACGTCCCGGCAGAAAGCATGCCTTTGGTCGAATGGACCGGAGACAGTATGGAATATGATATCCCGGATCAGCTGGTGCCGAGCACGCAGGAAACCATGCCATGATGACCATCAAGCATTTGAAAAAAAGCTATCCGGGACAGCCGCCGACGCTGCGGGACGTCGATCTGTGCCTGTCCGATACCGGCTTTTACCTTCTCCTTGGTGAAAGCGGCAGCGGCAAAACGACTTTTCTGAATATTCTGGCCGGTATGCTGCCCTTTGAAGAGGGAAGCATTAAGTGGCAGGGGGAAGCTTTTGACCGTGAACTTCCGGAAATGCTGCGCGGCGAGGCGGAATACATTACGCAGGAGCCGTTCTTCGCGGATTTCTTAAGTGCTTTTGATAATCTGAAGCTGCTCGGCTCCCCCGATGAAGTGACCGCCGGGATCCTTTCTCGCTTCGGCCTGGCTGAAAAAAAGGACCAGCTGCCGACTACGCTTTCCGGCGGAGAACGTCAGCGGCTGGCGTTAGCCCGGGCGCTTGTAAAAGGCCGGAAGGTTCTGCTCTTAGATGAGCCGACGGCGGCGTTGGATGACGGGAATAAACGAAAGATATTCGAGCTGTTAAAGGATTTGTCCGGGGAAGTCCTGATCCTGTGCGCCACGCACGATCCGGATGCCAAAGCGTATGCGGACGTTGTGCTGCAGTTTGATAAAGGGACAGGGAGAGTGGAGTCCTGTCCCTTTCCTAACGCGGAAGACGCGGACTCCTCTTCGGAAAGCCGCCCCCTCCCGTCCCCTTCGGAACCCTCCTCTCACGTGTCTGGGGGAGAGCGAGACCGCAGTGCTTTTCCTTTCCTCAGGAAATGGTTCCATTCCGGGCGGCGGGAGAAGTTTTCCCGCTTCTGCTTTATCTTTTTTTTGACCCTGGTTCTTTGTCTTGTCTGCCTGGCGGATACTCCGGCGCATAAAAGCGACGCGACCATGGCCAAGCTGTACCATTTGAACATGCTGAAGCTGATCCTGCACGGAGGACTGGATGTGAACGACGTCCTGCCGGAGGACTCCCGGCCGCAGGCGGTGACCTTAAGCTATAACGGCAGCTGCCCGGACGGCATCGTTTATTCTCCGGACGTCATCATGTATGACTCACCGGATTATGAAATGACGTTCAATGCTCTGCCGGATGATCCGTCCCTGTGTCTTCTCAGCAGTCATATCCGATACGGCAGCTGGTTTACCGGCCCGGATCAGATCATCCTTTCTCCGGCGATGGCGGAAAATCTGGCCGGGAAGCGGCCGGAAAAGCTGATCGGAAGCACCATCAGCCGAAAGCTGTATCAGCGGGGCGACGTGAAGCTGACGATCGTCGGCATCACGGAGGATTTAAACGATGCGGAGAGAGTGTATCTGGACGCGGCGGACGTATCGCAGATTGGTTACGGAAAATATGCCGATCCCGAAAGTGAGCGGAATCTGTACTACGGGAGCGCCTCCACACTTGACGCTTACCGGGAGGATGAAAGCTTTTATTCCGGCAGCGGCGGCTGGCAGCAGGTTTACTATCTGTATTTCCAGAACTATGCCGCGATGGATTCCTATTATCGGGATGTTGCCGACAAAATGAGTGAAAAATACGGCGGCAATTTCCGCCTGGAAAAGGCAGGCCTGCCGATCAACTATGAACTCCGCTGGCCCCTCATTTCGAGGATCCTGCTGCCTTCGGCCGCGCTGGCAACGCTCCTTACGGGTCTGTTTTACGGCGTGCTGCGTCGCACGGAATTTTTGTACAACAGCCGTTTTGTGGCGGCGTTTGAGTACGCCGGTTTCGAAAAAAAGAAGCTGCTGCGGCAGCTAACAGGCTTATCGTTGCTGGAACTGGCAAAGCAGCTGCTGGCGGCGGCAGCACTGACACTCATTCTGACAGTGACAGCAAACCTGATCAACCGCAGAAACTTTTTGCTGCCTTTGGAAATCTTCAGTTACAATCCCTGGCTGATAGCCGGCTTTGTTTTCCTGCTTTTCGGGATGGCCTGGCTGGTACTGCATCTGACTTTCCGGCGATTCCGCTCCGGGAACTGGTATGAACTCATTATGGCAGCCCGGGATCTTCTGTAGGGGAGGTGCGGCATGGAAATTCGTCTGGAAAACGTCTCGAAAAGTTATGACCGGCCGGTCCTGAAATCTCTGAATTACCGTTTTGAAAGCGGCAAGCTGTACGTGATAAAAGGCGTCAGCGGCTGCGGAAAAAGCACGCTCCTCAATATCATCGGCGGAGTTGAAAAGGAATATGAGGGCCGCGTCATGTACGAGCCGCCGAAGCTGCGCAGCGCTTATATTTTCCAGCGCAGCCTGCTGCTCTCTACGCTGACGGTAAGGGAAAACCTGCAGCTGATCTGCCGTGATGCAGATAAAGTGAACGAACACGCTGAAATGCTTGGGATCCGAGATCTTCTGGATAAGCAGCCCGGCACGCTTTCCGGCGGAGAGCGTCAGCGGGCGGCGATCGAGCGGGCCCTTATAAGGGAACCGCAGCTGCTTTTAGCCGATGAGCCGACCGCTTCTCTGGATGATGAGAATTCCCGGAAGATCGCGGAGATGATCGCTGCGTTAAAGGCGAAGGACCGGATCGTGATCGTCGCCACGCATGAGGATTACTTTGACGAAGCAGCGGATGAGATCTGGCGCCTGGATTACGGGGTGCTGCAGGAAGAGCGGAAGCATTGTGAGGACGAAGGGGCAGAAGAGGCGATTCCCAGGCCGTCGTTTGGTAAGCCTTCTTCAGAGAAGGAAGAAGCGCTGCCGCCGCCAGAGGAGGTTAAGATCTCCCGACGTTCGTTGGCCTTCCCTTCTCTCACCTACGTCTTCAAGCGCCGCCCGGGCCTCTTAAAGCTGAAAAACCTCTTCCTGACGGCCCTCTTTTTCCTGATCATCCTGCTGGGATCCGCCCTGCAGAAGAACGTGACCGAGGAAGCTATCCGTCTGTACCGAAAGGACCGGCCGGTCGATCTGATCGAGCTTCAGCCTTCCGTCGTGGCATCCATGAGCGAAAAGACGAAGAGCCGCCTGACGATCTACGACTATTATTTCGCTGAAGAAGGCGAAGTGACCGCCTATTACCTGCTTCCGAAAGAGTACAGTGTTTTAGGCACTGCGGGCGCCTTAAGCTACGGCCGCTTCCCGGAAAAAGAAACGGAAGTACTGGTCAATATTTCACTGGCAAAGGTTTTAAGCGGCGATCCGGAACATCCCGAAAACTGTCTCGGTCAGGGCTTTTCTTTCTGCGGCCTGAAGCTCAGCGTCAGCGGGATCGTGAGCAACGAAGGATACCGGGGAGATTTTCGTAACGACTGGTATTATGCTTTCGGGAAGGATAACCGGCCGCTCCGGGCGGAAGACCAGCATCTTTTCCTGGCCTATTCGCTGCTTCAGACGATCGGCACGAAAAAAGAAAGCTATGGCGGCATCGTCATGGCGAGCGCACCCGGCATCTGGAACGATGAAGACCTGCAGGACCGCCTGAAATACAATGACAGCGATTCTCTGAACGTTTATCTGCAGTACATCCGGCAGCTGAAAGCCCAGACCGAATACTACGTCCGGATCGCTTTTATTGTGCTGCTGGCGCTTTTTGCCATCGCCTGCCTGTATACGGTCTCCGTGATCCGGCTGGAGCTCTTCTATCGGCGGCAGGAACTGGGTTATCTGCAGATCTTCGGGCTGCCCCGGGGCCGTATCCGCCGGCTGATTCTGCTGGAATATACGGTGAAACTGCTGGGATCGCTGCTGCTGGCCGTGTTGGTATATCTTCTGTTTGCCGCCGTGTATGCGCTTTCATTGGGCGGGAGCTTCCCACTGCCGGATCCCGTACAGTCAGGCCGCATGATTGGAGTTTTGGCGCTGATGCATTTGCTGACTGTCTGGCTGAGCGCGGCTTTCTTCCTGCGGAGAAGCATTATTCAGCTTATTACAACATAAACATAACAGGGACATAACAGGAAGCAGACACCTCCGGGAACCACGGTCACGTCGTCTTGGAGGTGCCTTTTTTTGACATCTTTTTAAGGATCAAAACAGACAGGGTCTCAGGGGCCGCCTTTAAGACCCGGAGAGTGAAGGAGGTGAGATGCTCTGTGGCTTCTCAAAAACATGATATCTGGCAGCCGCTCGCGGCGTTGCTGACTGATGTGATCGCGCGGCACAGTGAAGAAATCGAGCGGCACGTCCTTCCTCGTGCCTGGTTCTCCGGGCCGCTGCAGAAACTGTTTGATCGGCTCCTTGCGTTTCTGAAAGAAAGATGCATCACCGGCATACTGTGCGGTTTCGCTTAGGGGACCTTGTCGTTTGGAAGGATCGCCATCGGTTTCATATAGAGCAAAAAGAAACGCTTGACATTCCGGACGAGATATGATATCCTCCGCTTATACGGAGTCCGTATAAGCGGAGGATATTGCTATGACGATCAGTGAAAGAATGTTCCAAATCATGGAAGAGCAGGAAATAACGCAGGCAGAGTTGTCCCGGAAGACCGGCATCTCGGAGCGGACCATAAGTGACTGGCGGCACAAAAAGACTAATCCCGGTGCGGATAAGATCATGATCATCTGCGAAGTGCTGCAGATCAACCCCAAAACACTGCTGATCGGCGAAGGCCGGGAGCACACAGAAGTGAGCTATTCGCTGGAAGGCGACACATCTTCCCTGGTCGAAGAAAAACTCGTCTATAACTACCGCGAGTTTTCAGAGGAAAAGAAACGCCGCCTGCTGGCTTACATGAACATGCTGGAGAACACAAAGGAGTAAGCATGGAAAGAAATGTAACCGTGATCCGTGATATCGACGGAAACAAGATCGTGATGATCAACGATATCCGGTTTAAGGGCAAACGCTCTGTGAACTGGGACGATGTAAAGGAATATCTGAAATCCTATGTCGGAGAGTTCTATACGATCGCCGAAACAGAGGAAGTGGTCTATATAGGAGCAGATCTCCCGGATGAATACACGGGATCCCGTTATACACACAAGCTGATGGGGACGATTGCCAAGGCGAAAGCCAATGCTGCGCAGGGGATCCCCGAGATGATCGAGATTGCTACAGATAAAAAGTTCCGTGGAAATCAGGATCCCAGACATCTTCGTGATGCAAGATATGGCTGGTATCGCTATGACTCCCGATTCGGTCTGCCTGTATATAACGAAAGTGGAGAAGTGGATCGATATAATATCTTTCATGCGACAATGCTTATCCGGCACGCTGCGAACGGGAAGCATTATCTGTATGATATCCTGGATATCAAAAAAGAAACGAGCAACCCCCTCGGCGAATAACGCTTACCGGACACAAAACCCGTTTCTGTGTCCAAAAGATAGCACAAACTGCTCTTCTCGTCAAGAGGGTAATTTGAAAAAGGCATAGATTCCGAATGAAAAGCGAAAGAACAAAAGTCTATACCTACACCCGCGTTTCCACCGCCATGCAGATCGATGGATATTCTCTGGATGCGCAGAAAGCGCGGATGAAGGCGTTCGCGGATTTCAATGACTATGAGATTGTCAGGGAATATGAGGATGCCGGAAAATTCGGTCGTTCGATTGAAGGACGGCTGCAGTTTCAGCAGATGATGCAGGATAGAGAATTACAAACGAGCGGTCAGTTCACGGGAACCGACCGCTCATTATTTGTTTGGCTAAATATTTTCTTCCCGGATCGCTTCAATGGGTGTTGTCTTTTTCAGCAGCCGCAGCCCATACAGGGTGCTGAGAACCATCAGAAGAAGGATAACGCCCGCGCCGAGCAGCAGCGCATTCCAGGGCGGCTGAAAACCGGAGGAAACGCCTCGGCTTGTCAGTTTCTCAAGGATAAAGCACAAACCTATTCCCATCGGTATCCCGAAAAGCAGGGCTCTCGCACAGCTCCTGATATTTTCCGCCGTCACCATACGCAGCAGGTCCTTCCGGGTAAAACCAATGCTTTGCAGGATCCCAAAATCCCGACGCCGCAGAACGATATTCGTAGACAGCGTATAAAACACGTTGACGCCGCAGAGCAGGCTGATCAGGATCAAAAAGCCCGTAGCAATGCCCCGGATCATGGCTGCGATACCTAACTGATTCACGGAATCTTCACGGTGATCTGTATAGACCAATAGCGGATTCTCTTCAACCAGCGCTTTCAGTTTTGCCAACAGCGAATAGTAATCCGAAAGATTCCGAACTCGGATCCCCAGGGAGGCCCGGTCTTGCTCATCCGCCTGTTTGGAGAGCGGCATGACAAGAGAGATGCTCCGCGTATTGCCGCAGCCGTCGGGCGTTTTCTTCAGGTATTGCAGCGGATGGATCCGCAGGTAAGGAAGATCCGCTTCTGCAGCAGGAGTTCCCGCCTCTCCCGTGGACATATTATAGTTTCGATAGACAACGTCAGCTATGCCGCTGTCGCCTTTCGCTTCCCATTCGAGCAGATAGGTCTTATTCCCTTTCTTCAGCAAAAGTTTTCCGTCATCAGTCGAAAGATATTCCGCCCACTCAGGGGGCATGCTTTCTCCCGGCGGCGAAGTCAGTTCGTGAGGGATACCAAGCGTTATGCAAAGCATTTCTTCCGGAAATGAGCCAGCGCCATAACCCTCATAGATCACCGTGCTCCAGCCGCCTGTTTCATCCGGAACCGCAAACCCTCCGACTGAAAACGGCACGATCACGGCAAAGTAAGCGTCTCCGGTGAGATACGGTTTAGGATCAATTCCCTCCGCCTTCAGCGCAGCCGCAAACACGCTGTCCTCAATATAAGTAACATGCACTTCTTCATAGCTGTACAGTGAAGAATAATCCTTCTGCTCTGCAGTTCCCATATGTACAGCCCTGTATTCCTCCGGCAGATCGGAAGTCAGGAATGATGAATAAAACTGCTTCGCGCTGAGCAGGACTGAAAATGAAATCTCCGGTTCGGCACGCAGTTTTTCAAGGATCGCCGAATCGATGCTTCCGCCTGCCGAATATAGCGAAAAATCAAAATCTTCCGTATAAGCGTCAGCCTGTTTTTCCGCAAGACCTGCCAGGAAAACGGCCGGCAGGAACAAAATCAGACTGAAAGCCAGCGCTGCCGTGACTGCCCGGTATTTCTTTCCGGCAACGCGTTCATAGCGCGTGCCGACCCATCCGGGTATGCCCAGGAGGCGGGAGATCCGTCCGCTGCCTTCCCATTTTTTCTCCCGGATCCGGATGTCACGGTTCTGCCGGATCGCTTCTAACGGAATGATGCGGGAGGCCCACCGGGCAGGACTGCTCACGGAGAGGAAAACCGTTAAAGCACAGATCAATGAGGCGGCGATCAGGGCAGCCGGTGACAGGCGGACAGACACCGGCACGCTTTCGCCGAAGGAAAACTGGTTGATCAGGATCCCGCGGTAGCGGGCAAGCAGTCCTCCTGCACCGAGCACGCCGGCTGCGAGGCCTAACGGCAGCGCCGTCACAAGGAAGAACAGTGCTTCGCGCCGCACAAGGGAACGGATCTGCTTCGGCGTTGTCCCGATACTGGCAAGTAAACCGAATTCCCGGGTCCGTTCCGTCACAGATACGGAGAAAATGCTGCGGATAAGGACCACGGAGAGCGCTGCGACGATCAGGAGTGCCGCCAGAATAATGACCAGCATGATCGCTGTTCCCTGTTCTATTCCGCCCATCCCATATACCCGGAGAAGGTCGCTGTTCTGGAAAGATTTCTGACCGTAATGCCTGGCCAGAACGGCTGCAGCATCTTTCGGTGCCGTCTTAAAGAAGAGCCGGTGCCAGAGCGTATCACCTTCCGCACCGTCCGCCAGTGTCAGCAGGCAGTAAGCACCCCAATCGTTCTCGTCGTCACTGTAGGCTTTATTGCGGGTGATCCCCACAATACGGTATTCCTGCGATTCGGTCTCATCCGGTCTGTACTGCTTGCTCCAGCCGTTTTCCTCGACTGTCTTTGCCTTCCGCAGATCAAAGAGATCAAGGCTTACACTCTCCCCGATCTTCCAGGTTTTCCAGCCCTGCTGCAGACAGACAAGGTTGATCTGCTCGGGGATAAGGATCTCTGAACTGTTTTCCGGAAGACGCCCTTCTTTTAACGGAACGGTCATCTCTTTGAAAAAGGCATTGTCCACTGCTGCCACCGGATAAGTGCTGCCCGGTGCAATCAGTTCGAACTGACCGTAATAACCCGTCACCCGCAGGTCAGTGATCCGGCGGATCAGCGGATCATTCTTTGCCGCTTCCACTCCGGTTTCATCTACAAAGTCAGCACTCACGAAGTAATCGCCGGTCTCATATTCCGTTCCTCGCCGCACGTAGTCCCAAAGACTGATAACCGTGGTTGTCAGGATCGTAAACATGGCCGCCGCCAGAAAAATGCCGCCAAGCGCGGCCAGGCTCCGCGTGCGGTTCCGGCGAATATTCTGTCTGGTGAGCTGCGAGAGAATATTCATCGCAGCACCTCGTCCTTCGTGATCCTGCCGTCTTCCAGACTGATGATGCGGTCCGCCTGCAGCGCGATCGATTCATCGTGCGTAATGACGATCAGCGTCTGTCCGTACTGCCGGTTCGCCTTTTTGAGGAGCGCGACGATCTCCTGCGAGTTCTGCGAATCGAGGTTCCCCGTCGGCTCGTCTGCCAGAAGAAGCGCCGGCGCATTCATGAGCGCCCGGCCGATGGAGACCCGTTGCTGCTGGCCGCCGGAAAGCTGGTTGGGAAGATGCTTTTCCCGGCCTGTCAGATTCAGTTCCCGGATCAGTTCCTCCAGACGGTTCCGATCGACCTTCCGTCCGTCCAGCAGGACCGGAAGAGTGATGTTTTCCGTGACGTTCAGCACGGGGATCAGATTGTAGAACTGATAGATCAGGCCGACCTGGCGGCGCCGGAAGATCGCCAGGTGGTCTTCGTCTTGGGCAAACACGTCCTGGCCTTCCAGAAAGATCTTGCCGGAAGTGGGGCGGTCGACCCCGCCCAAAATGTGCAGAAGCGTGGACTTTCCCGAACCGGACGGCCCGATGATCGCCAGGAATTGTCCCTTTTCGACGCTGAAGGACACGCCGTCCAGTGCCCGCACTTCGCCCTCACCGGAACCGTAGATTTTGGATAAGTTTTCGACTTTCAGAATTTCCATACGAACTCCTTCGGTGTTTTTTACGTTCCGATCATACCCTTCTCAGGTGACGATCCGGTGAGTTTTCCCTAAAAGATCTGTCACACGACCTGTTTATAGAACTTTATCTCAAAACAGGCTCCTTCCGCCGTATTGAAAGCGCGCAGTGTCCCGCCCTGGGCATGAATGATCTTCTGCGCCAGGGAGAGGCCTATCCCGTAGCTGTTTTCCGAGGATCCCCTGCCTTTATAGAAACGGTCAAACAAATGCGGCAGGTCTTCCGCTGCGATCCCGGAGCCGGAGTCTGTTACCGTGATAGCGGTATACAGAGCATTTTCTTCCGCCTTG
>JAEEGI010016212.1_pt1 | contig 15412 bp, 3 predicted proteins | sample 8958751 | NCBI WGS metagenome assembly JAEEGI01 (sample SAMN16246545, study PRJNA631951) | gut metagenome | biome: gut microbiome; feature: rumen; material: KS-attached | host: Bos | place: Iran: Karaj | collected 2018-10
GGCTTGTGAACGAAGGAACCGACCGCCATGCCGTCTCCGATCTCCTGGGCGCGCATGCTCTTTTCTTCGAACGGAGACGGAATGAAAACATGCCATTGGAGGCGATGCAGACGTTTACAGTTCCTGCGCCGGGCAAATACAGGCTCACGCTCAACTATATGGGCTGGAATCTCGACACATCGTACGGGTTCCTGAAGGTGTTTGCGTCGGTGATCAGTCCCGACGGCGCCGTAACGAACTCGCTCGCCTACTTCACCCCGCATTCCTATGCGTACGGTCTGGAGTCAGTCGGCTCGTTCATGTGCGACACCGCCGTGCTGGCTGACGGGTCGGGCTACACGCTTCGCCTCTACGCCACGGACTCCACCGGTTCCAGCTATTCCTACAACATCATAGACAACGTGTTGCTCTCGCTGCACACGCTCGTGCTCGGCGACGGCGAGACGTTTTCGTGTCCGTTCGGGCTTGAACCGGAAAACATACAGCTTGGCGCAGGCGCCGTCTTCAAATACGATCTGTCCGACAGGACGACTGAGATCGTTTCCGGAAAGTTGACGTTTGCCGCCGGTTCGAAGCTCATGTTCGACATGACGGAGGCCACGGCGGATGCATATGTGCTGCGCACGGGCGGAATTGTGCTTCCGGAAGGGGAGATTGAGCCTCTCATGTACATCGGATTCGTGAGCGGCGGCGACTACTCGCCGCGGGTCATGGACGACGGAAAGACCATTGTCGTAGAGAAGTCTGGCGCGGTTGTCTCCACAACCTGGACGGGCGGTGGCGACGCGGCGAATCTCACGGACCCAGCCAACTGGTCCGACATGCCCAGCGCCTCCACGCTCGCCATCACGCTCGGCGCGGACGCCGACTGGCGCGGCTGCGGCGCGCTCCCCGTCTCGCCCGCCGCGACGATCGACATGAACGGCAAGTCGCTCAAGCTCTCCGGCCTCACACCCGCCGAATTCACGGGCGCCGCGATCACGAACTCCGCGTCCGGCGAGGCTGCGGGGCTCACCATCGACGTCGCGTCCGGCGAGAACGAGAACACCTCGGTCGAAATCGGCGGCAACGTCAGGCTAGTGAAGGACGGCACAGGAACGTTCAAGGCGTCGAGGAAGGGGCAGAGATACTGGGGCGGCACGGCGGTGAACGCCGGCACACTCAAGCTCGGCGTCAACGCGAGGTTCCTTCCTCTCGGCGGCCCAGGAGAGAATCTGATCGAGAACGGAGAGTTCGCCACGGACAAGATGTCCACCACCAAGGACTACCTCAACCTCGACGCCTTTGGAGATGTTGACGGCTGGACGATTTCCAGCAAAAGTTCGATGTACATTTTCAACTCGTACTTCTACTGGTCGCAGTACGACAGGAAGGTTGATTTCCGCGACCCTCAGTACGAATGGGACATGTTCAGCCTTTCGATCGGCTGGAGCCACACGGTGTCCCAGACGTTCAGGGTGGTCAATCCCGGCACATATCGCTTTGCCTTCGAGTACGGCGCCTGGGTGGGCGGCGGCGACTATAACGGCCCCACAACCGACGTCAGCATCTCGAACGGAGACGGCGCGGTGTTCAATGCGCAGGTCACGCCAGTGACGGAGACCGGATTCCGCCAGTTCTTCGCGGACGTGGAGATCGCCACGCCTGGAGACCATACGCTCAAATTCGCCACTGCGTCGAACGGATGGTGGTGTCATGTGGACCACGTCATCTTCGGCTCGAAGTGCGAGATCGCGGTAGGCGAAAGCGCTACGCTTGACATGAACGGACACGAAGGCTACGGAATGTACTCCGTGAATCTTGCGGGCGGCACGATCAAGAACGCCAACGGCGAGGTGAGCGCGGACAAAATCGGATTTCCCTACGTGGCGCTCTCTGCGGATTCCACGCTTCAGCCTGAGAAGTACTGCGGAATCGTGGGCTTCAGAGCCGCTGCGGCCACGATTGATCTCGGCGGGAAGACGCTTGACGTGCCGATTCCGATTGGCGGCAATCTGGCTCTCCGCGACGCGGTGATAAAGAACGGCACATTCAACACGACGAGCGGCGGCTGGCTGAGCACCACTGGAGAGGCGGGAATCGACGCAGCCACGGCCGATTTCAACATCTCCTGCGCCTTGCGCATCAACGCGCCTATTGCGGTGCACGACTACAAGGCATTCTATTCGGCCAACTACAACGAGGGCAGCGCAGCGATGAAGGTCTTCGGCACGTTTACGCCGCAGTCGGCTTACTTCTACGGCTGCTCGATGCAGGACGGATCGACGATCGACCTTTCGGCGAAGGCCGACGCATGGTCGACGACGTCGTCGTTCACCGGCGGAAAAAAGACTCTGGATTTCGCTCCGAACGCAACAGTGAAGATCGAGGTGGGCGAACGCGAGCTGGCGATAGGCGAGAAGGTGGTTTCGTGGGCGTCGATGCCGCCGGTGGAGGACAACGTGTCGTTCGAGCTCGTGCGCGGTGGAGTGGTTTCCGAAACGCATGCGCTGGCGGTGCAGGCGGACGGCCTCTACGTCAAACGCGCCGCCGAACCGGCATACGCCACATGGGATGTCGCTGCGTCCAAGTGGAGGTTCTACACGGCTGGCGACGTGGAGGTGGCCGACTGGGAGGACGGCGTTACCGCCAACATGCAGGTGCGCTTCTCTTCGTACGAGGAATATGTTGCCATCGCGGCACAGAACGTCGCACCCAGCGCGTTTGTTGCCACAGACGGCTTCGCGCTTCCAGCGGGCGACGGCGAGATCGCGCTCACGGCGTTTGTGTTCGAATACCCCGCGGGAATGACAATCGATCTCAACGGGCGGACGCTGAAGCTGCCGGAGTGGCTGATTGGCGGCAGCAAGGCGTCCACTGTCACGTCGTCCGAGCCGGGCGCTGTTCTCGTGGCGGACATCGCGGGCAACGTGAACAATGCATCCATGACGATTGACGGCCCTGTGAAGCTGCTCAAGACAGGCGCGGGCACGCTTACCGCTTCGAAGCGGGACCAGACATACACGGGCGGCACGGAGGTGGCGAACGGCGTGTTGAAGTGCGGCATCAACGGCTATGACAGCAGCGACGCATGGCCTTTCGGCAGAATGCCTGAACTGCTGCAGAACGGTTCGTTCGACGAAGATGCCGGCGCCAGCTGGTATGGGGCGACGGGATGGACGGCATCGCCTGGAAACTGGTGCGGACGTCAGCCGGCAGGAAGCTACTGCAGCAACAAGCTGCCTGTCGGAAAGTTCGCCATGGTGGGTGGAAGCCAAAGGAACGGCGCCGCCGCCGCGCAGTTCTATCAGAGTGTGGAAATATCCGATCCAGGGATGTACCGCTATTCGTTCAACCATGCGAGACGCAGCGCGGATCTTAGTGTTGCAGTGGATGTCCTCCTTGTGCATGACGGCGTTGAGCGGCTACTTGTGACCGTGACGCCAATGTCGGTTGACTCGTTCACCAGGACCTCCGGCTATGTGAAGATCACCGAGGCTGGCACATACACTCTCAAATTCGCTTTCCACAAGACGCCTTCAGCTCTGGCGCAGGCCTGCTACAACATCTTCGACAACGTGTCGCTAGTCCGCCTTCGCGAAATAAAGGTGACGGGCGCGGATTCCGTCATTGACATGAACGGCAGATACTGGCTCTACCACTACCTGTATTTGCTTGACGGCGGCACGTTGAGGAATGCCGGAGGCAATCCAGGGGATTCGAGGTCGAAGATACAATGCATCGAGCTTGCGTCAGATTCCATCTTCGATTTAGTCAATACCTACGGGGTGTATGGCGAGGGAGCGGATCCTGCGCGGATGTTCATGGGCGGGCACGCACTGACCGCCATAGTCGGAAATGGCCAGACGTTCTGGATCAATTCCACTGTCATGGAAGGTGAAGGGCTGGTTGATGTTCCCGTCACCACGGGTACGCTCAGGGTGTGCGACCAGGGCAATAAAGGCATAGGCGTTGTGGCGACCAACGTCGATTTCTCGGTAGGCTGCGCACTGAATATTACCGCGCCTATGGACGTGCGCGGGTACGAGGCGAAATACGACGGCACGAGCAATGCCGGCACTGCGGCGCTGAACGTGTTCGGCGTATTCAGGCCCGTCGCTGCCGGTTATTACGGCTGTACGCTGCAGGACGGAGCAACGCTCGATCTTTCGGGCTGGGCGGGCGAGTGGCCGTGGAACGTCACATCGGCGTTCACGACGGGTGCGAACACGGTCTCGTTCGCCGCCGACGCCACAATCAAGCTCAGGCTCGGCGACAGGACTACGCCGAAGCATGTGGTTGAGTGGACGGAGGATACGAAGCCCGCGAACTACGACACGCTCACCTTCGTGCGCGATCCCTCCGACGCGCGCCGCTATTACGTGAGGAAGGGCGAAGACGGCGTTCACATCATCGGCAGCGGCTCCACCATCATCATCCGCTAGCGCGCTTGTGCGATGAACGAACGGGAACTCAACAATCGCAGATTGCTATTGCGTGACGAGGGCAAATTTGATATTGTAATCGCATAAAAGCATGCGTCAGACGGTGGCGGTGTTCCGCCGCATGGGCGGAAGAACGAAGACGAAAGGAATTGGTCATGCAGTTGAGAAAGCATGCAATCATAGGCGCGGCGGCATACTTTGTCGTGGCGGACGCGATGGCCGACTTCCTTGTTGCGCCGGTCAGCGCCACGGCGCAGAGCTTCTATCAGTCGGGCGACGACGAGCGAAGCCCGATGCATGCCATCGACGGGTCTGGAATGTCGTCCGTGCCAGTGACGGCGGCAAGCGCGGCATCTACAAGTACAGCGGGCTGCGTATGGCTCAGCGAGAATTCTCCTGAGACGTGGATCGCGTTTGACCTTGGCGAGGAGAAGACGGTGACGGGATTGCGCCTTTGGAACTACAATGAGTTCTACGACGGCAGGTCGTATGCCGCGCGTGGCATCAGGACGGCAAGAATCTACGTGGGCGACACGATGCCTCCGCAGGGAGGCGCGTATTTCGACGCCGGGGCCGCATGGGGAAGGTTTGTCGCGGATGCGGCGTTCAAGAAGGCCACTGCCAGCGCTTCCTACACGGGCGAGGATTTCCAGTTCGCCGCGCCTGTGCGCGGAAGGTATTTCCAGATTGTCGTCACAAGCAGCCACCGCACGAGGGAAAGCCATGTCGGCAACCATGTGGGCATTTCGGAGATCGCGTTTTACGTGGATCCGGAAGGGGGGCACCACGGTCGCGGGGCGACCGCCCTGCCGGTGGGAGGAAATGGCAGAGTTACCGTGGTTGACAACGGTGCGATCGTGCGCGAGGTCGACGTCTCGGGCGGACACGTCCGTTCGGCATCGTACCAGCTTTCAAGGGCGCGGCAGAACTATCTACGCGGCGGCTCGCGCGAGTTCTCGTTGATGGTGGATGGCAAGCTGCTGACAGGTCAGTCAGACTGGAAGAATCCGCACGTACTGCGGCAGACCGCTTCGGATGGTGCGCTTACCGCCGTCCTTTCGTTCGAGAGTCCTGACGGTTCGCTTTCCTTGAGCCTCGCGTACACGGCACGTCCTAAGACGCCGCTTGTATCTAAGACTCTTGAGGTGAAGAACACCGGCAGGGCGGATGTGCGAGTTGAGGCCGTGAACGTGGAGGACTTCTCCACGACGTTCTGGGTGACGCACTCCCACATCTACAGGCGCTACGCCCGTTTCCACGCGATAGGCCCCTACGTGGGCGACTGGGAGGATGCGCTTGTCGCCGTTCATGACGCGGGCAGGGTGCGTCCGTTCGGCATTGTGGTGGGCAACGAGACGGCGAGCGTGCTGAAGCGCACAGGCGTATTCGAGGACGGGCATTCCCTGCGCGCCGGCACAACTGCGCCCGACGCACCGCATCCGTTCCGCCGCTGGCTCAGGCCGGGCGAATCGTGGCGGAGCGCGGCGGTGTTCACGGTGCCGTACTCCGATGCGTACGAACCCGAGGACGCGATCTCCGGGACGGTTGCGGACCACGTGCGCACCATCGCGTCGCTTGACGCGCCGGAGCGCGGGCTTCGTCCGATGCTCGTCTATAGTTCGTGGGAGCCGTTCACTCACAACTTCAACGAGAAGCTGGTTCTTGAGCTCGCCGAGGCGGCGGCGGAATGCGGCGTCACTGATTTTCTTGCGGACTGGGCGACGCACGCGAACAAAACGCCGAACGGACTGAGATTCGGCTTCGGCGACTATGTGGTCGACACCAACAAGTTTCCACGCGGACTGAAGCCGGTGTTTGAACGCGTCCGCGAGCTGGGAATGCGTCCCGCGCTCTACTTCTGCCTTGGGCAGGTGTCGTCGAACGCAGAGGTGATGAAGACGCATCCCGAATGGATGGTGCGAAGCGCGGATGGACGCATCGCCAACCTGCACACGCCGGGGAGCCGCGATGCGACGGCCTGCTTCGGCACGGGCTGGAAAGACTACATCGGCGGCATCATCGCAAGCCACGCGAAGGAGTATGGGCTTTCGTACATCAAGCTCGACCTCGCAATCGCGACGAGCGCCTACATATACGATCCCGCCTGGAGCGGCTGCTACGCGAAGGACCATCCCGGACATCGCGACAGACCGGAGTCTTTCGACGTGATCTACTCGAACTGCCTCGACATCTTCGATCGCATCCACCGCGACGCGCCTGGCGCGTACATCGACTGCACGTTCGAATCCGCCGGCAAGCTTCAGCTTGTCGACTACGGTCTGCTGCGCCATGCCGACGGCAACTGGCTATCCAACATCGGCGAGGGGATGCGCGGGAACAACCCGCACAGGCTCGACACGCTTCCTTGCCGGATGCGGCATATTGCATGGGAGCGTTCGCTTGCAGTGCCCACGTCCGCTCTCGTCATCGGCAATATGTGGATCGACGATCCGAACCGCATTCTCGCGTTCAAGTCTCTTGCCGGCGCGATGCCGGTGATGCTCGGCGACCCGCGCCGCGTTCCGAAGGAGGAACGCGCGGAGCTGAAGCGGCTGGTGAAGGCATTTTGTGCGGCGGGCGAGCTCCACGGGTTCATGGCGTATCGCCAGGACCTACCCGGATTCGGTGAGCCGGGGGAAGGGCGCTGGGACGGCTTTGCGCGCATCAACACCACGACGCGCTCCGGCGGAATCGTAGGCGTGTTCCGGCAGAACGCGGTCGAGGCGTCCCGCATGGTTGCGGTTCCTGGCCTTGATCCAAAGGCGACATACGAGGTGCGTCGTCTAGTCGATGGTGCGCCCCTCATGTCCGCCACCGGCGAGGAACTGGCAATGATGGGCTTCCACGTGGCCTTTGACAAGCCGATCTGCGGCGAAATATATGAGATTGCCGCCCCGACGGCCGCTTCAAGGTCCAAAGGCCAGGGCGCGGAATGATGAGCCGTGGGAAATGGCGAGCGCGATGATGCGCTGGGCGGATGCGCCTATGCGCCATTCGCGGTCGAGGTCGAGATAGTAGCGTCCCGCGCGGCGCACAAGGTACTTCGAGTCAAGCGGTTTTTCCAGCCGCTCGGCGGTGGCAGGGTCGTCGCATGCCCGCGCGGCGGCGCAGAGGAACGCGGCCGCCACGGAAGTCGACACGGGTTGCGGATCGCAGCAGCCGTGACCTGCAACGGCATCCGAAGGGTTGGCGTACAACCCCCATTCAATGCGCGCGGCGGCGGACTTCCATAGATCGAGCGCCTTCGCGCGGTCGCGCGCCCAAGCTTCGTACCAGAGCATCGACCACCCGTCGAGTCCGGGTGTGCCGCGCGGGTAGAATAGCTTGGTCTGCACATGGTAGACGAGCTTCAGCGCCCCGCCGCCCATGGGTGGTCTAGGATAGTGCGCGAGCGCCCATTTCTCCCACTTCGCGGCGTAGGCGGACCAGTCGCCGTGTCCAAGCCGAGCGAAGAGCATCAGCGCATAGTGGGGATGGTTGTTGCATGGGAAGAACAGCAGTCCCGGCTCGCATGTGACGCCGCCAGAGCGGTTCTCGCGCATCTGCTCCACAGTGACGTCTATGAGGCGCTGCACTGTGTAATGCACCTTCTGCCGGGGATTCCATGCGAAATCGAAGCCCGCGTCCCAGTATCGGCGGTCGTGCGTGAACCACTCGTACAGCGCGAGAAGCTGCAGCAGATGGCCGGTGTACATCACGTTCTCGCGGTAGCAGGGATCAGGAGCCCACGGCTTCTCCCCCCAGTAGCTCTTCGACTGCGAATACGCCCACACGTCGCGTCTGAGGAGCCTTTCCACGCAGTTGCCGAGAATCCGCCCCACGCGGTTCGTCGTCCCCGAGTCTCCGCGCATGCCTATCGCGGCCGCGGCGTAGCCGGCGAACGCGATGTTGTAGCGCTTTGCAAAGATGCCGTGCTGCGTGCCGCCGATGTTCCACCAGTCGCTCTCCTCCGCTGCAGGAAGCGGCCCCGTCACGTGTTCCAGGAACGCAAGCGCCTCCAGCTCTTCGGCGCAGAGCGGCGCCCCGCCCGCGCGGACGAGCCCCGCAGCAAGAAGCAGAAAGACGATGATGATTCGCTTCATTTTGTGATTTCTCATTAGAACGCCAAGATTATAGCACCTCCCACCTCGTGAATCAAGATGCGAAGCACTATTCTTTGCGCTTGATTTGGCGGCTGGAATATGTCATAATTCTGACATGCTCGATTGAGCATTGTACATGCTGTATTTCATTTAGCCTTAAAAAGGAAGGAATGATTGCCATGACTAAGGTTGGCTCGTTTTTGAAGGGCGCGCTTTTGGGCGCGGCCGCGGTCGTGTGCTGCGCCCAGGCGGCGCACGCCGATATTCCCGCGCGATATGCGCGGCTCGACTGGGTGGAGTGCAGTGGCGCTCAGTGGGTCAATACGCTGTACAATCCGCTCTGCACCGACGTGTTCGAGCTGAAGGTACTGTTCACTACGTTGAGCGACAACCAATGCCTCTACTGCTCGCGCGGCACCGGCACGCAGGCGAACACGCTCACCGCCTTCATCTTGAGCGGCAATCTGCGCTTCGACCGCTACGGCAGACTTGGCACTGCCACGTTCAAGGCCGAGACGGGCGTGGACTACACGATCGTTGCGAACGCGGGCTCTCTCGCCTGCACCGCCAACGGAGAGGACGTAGGCGTGATGCCTGTTGCGGGCGACTTCACGCCAGGCAGCCCCGTCACGCTCCTTGCATCCCACACGCGCGGAATGTCCCTCGACGAGGGCAGCGCGATGGACAACTTCGCGAAGTACCGCTTCTACCACTTCCGCGTGTACAATGCGTCGGGCGCGCTCGTGCGCGAGTTCGTGCCGGTGATCGACCTCGAGTCCACGGACGTCCGCCAGTGCTGCGGCCTCTTCGAGACGCAGAAGGGCACGTTCCATCCCAACCTCGGCACGCTGCCGTTCAAGCGCGCGGAAAGGCCGGGCGAGCCCGCGCTAGTCCTTGAAAGGGACGAGACCTGGAGCGAGATCGGCCTCGCGCGCTTTGGCAGGCAGCTCGACCTCAACGGGCACAGCCTCACGCTCCATGCGATCGACGTGCCGCTTGCCGTGACCAATTCGTCCGAGACAGTCGCCGATCTCCACCTGAATCTCGCGGATTCAGTAGTCAATTCCATGCTCGACGTGCAGGGCAACATCAGGATCGTCAAGGAGGGCGCAGGCACGTACGCGACGACGTTCGACAACCAATTGTACACGGGTGGCCTCGTGATACGCGAAGGCGAGGTGCAGTCCACGGCCAACGGTCCCAACCGCCGTCTTGGCGCGGAGGGATGCGTGGTGACGGTGGAGGACGGCGCCTCGATCGACCTCGCAGGCAAGTTCGACTTCCTTGGCCACACGTTCCTTCTGAACGGCGGCACGCTGAAAAGCACTGCAACGCCTGCGAGCTCGTGGAACAAGATCATGCTGACCGACGTTCGTCTGGGCGCAGATTCCGTGATCGACGTGACGGGAAACACGTACGGCTTCATAAACCAGAACTACACGCCTTTGACGCTCGATCTGGGCGGCCACACGCTCACGGTGAACGCCAATTGGTTCTATTTCGCGAACACCACCACGACCGCGGGCACGCTCGTGTTGAACGACGCCATCGAGTTCTACACGAACCCAAGCGACTTCCGAGCGTCGAAGACGGTGGTCAACGGCCAGCTGCGCGTGAACAAGAACTGTGACGCGATAAGCTTAGGCGACTGCGAGTTCAACACTCCCCAGGCCGACGTCTCGGCGTCGTACACAGGCGCGATCAAGGTGTTCGGCTCGCTGCGCCCGAACACGGACTTCTTCCACGGCTGCGAGATGCAGGACGGCTCCACGCTCGACCTGCGCGGACGCTCCGAGCCGTTCCGCACGAAGGGGCGCAACATCGGCACGACGGATGCAATGACCACGATAACGTTCGCACCTTTGGCGTCAGTGACGATCAACGTTGCCGGACGCGAGCTCAGCGCGGGAATGTGCCTCGTCGAGTGGAACGAGCCGCCGCTCGGCTCAGTGGAGTTCAAGTTCGACGACGCCACTGCCGCGCTTGGCTTCACCCCCGCCGCGACGGCCACGGGCCTCTACTGCTCCGGCGCGCAGAACGCGTATCCTGCGAAGGCCGTCTGGACCGGCGCCGCTGGGACCGCCGACCTCGCGAACGCCGCCAACTGGAGCTGCGAGAACTTCGCGGGCGATGTTGTGCCGGGCGCGCTTCCTGGCGGCGCCACCACGGTTGTCTTCAGCGGCGACGTGGCGCCGCAGGTTCCGCCGGGCGCTTCGTTCCCGCACAGCAAGATGGTGTTCGACGGCGCGCGCCTTTCCGCCGACTGCGACTGGCGCGGCCTCGGCGCGGCGAAGATCGAAGGCGCGCTCGACCTCGACGGCCACACGCTGCGCGTCGCTGGTCTTGACGGCGACGGCGCGATCACCCAGGCGTTCGACCTCACGAAGCCAGAGCCCGCGCGCGCGTCGTCCTCCACGGCGTTCTACAACGGCGTGGCCGCGAACCTCTTCAGCGACAATCTCGAGCGCCAGGTGGATTCCGTCCACCGCGTGATCTGCGTGAATACGCAGCTTCCGATCGTGGTGGACTACGACTTCGGCGAGGCGACGCTTGTGACGGCGTACAAGATCCACGTCGGCCCCATCGGCGACTCCGAGCTGCAGCGCGCTCCGAAGACGTGGACGTTCTCCGGGTCGGACGACGGCCAGGCCTGGACGGTGCTTGACGAACGCACCGACGAGACTGGATGGGTGGCGTGGGAATGCCGCACGTTCACGTTCGAGAACGAGACCTCCTACCGCTTCTACCGCATCTCCATTACCGACAGCGTGAATCCCGAGAACGGCTATCTCGAGTTCGTGCAGCTCGAGTACGGTCTTGCCGCGCCTCCTGGAACATTGCGCATAGAGGTGCCGGAGGGCGAAGTGGCCATGCTGAATGCTCGCGTAGACGGGCACGTGCGCCTCGTGAAGGCGGGCGCGGGAGAGCTGATCGCGAAGAAGACGCGCCAGACGTACAACATGGGCACGGAGATCTTGGAGGGCAACGTGCGCTTCGGCACGGGCGACGCGCCGCTTGGGCGCAGCACCGTGAAGGTGGGCGCGGGAACGCGTCTTGACGCCGACACCTATTACAACTTGTCGTACGGCGTCTACAACTACGACCTTGCGGGCACACTCGCGATCACAAACGGAGTCGCGATTAACACGTTGAAGTTCGGAAACATCACGCTCTCAGGCGATGCTACGATTCTGGGAGGTCCCAACACGGTCTACTTCTCCCACAATGGCGTCGCGGCGCCGCCTGGCGTCCTCGCTCTGAACGGGCACACGCTGACGTTCGAGTCCAACGGCTTCGTGGCTATCGGCCAGTGGTGCGACGACGGATCGGGCGGGCGGCTCGTCCTCACGGGCGAAGGGGCTCGTTTCGAGACGACGGCGACCGGCAGCTACGGCCCGGCCGGCGTGGACGTGGTGGTGACAGGCGGAGCGATCCTGAAGGGGTACAACGATTTCAACGTAGGCGGTTTCACCTATGACGCGGCAGCGTGGCAGCTCAACTCCACGGCCTGCAGGCTATTGGTGAACGGCGTGTTCCGTCCTGGCGCGATGTATCCCGCGCTCACGATGTGCAACGGCTCCACGCTCGACCTTTCCCAGGAGACGGGCGTGTGGAACGCGGACGGCGTGCCTGCCGTGGCGGGAACGGGCAACCCGCGCGACTACGATGAACACGGACTTGTCTCGTTCGCGGATGGGGCGACGGTGAAGGTGGACGTTCATGGGCGCACATTCAACGTCGGCGACATGATCGTGAGCTGGCCCGCGAGGCCGGCTGGCGCTGCGTTCGCGTTCGACGACGAGACCGCAGCCGCTGGCGTACCGGCCGTAGCGGGAGAGACTGGCCTCTTCTATGGAAACGCGGGCACGGTGGAAGTTGCCACGTGGACCGGCGGGGCTGAAGACGGCGACTTCGCGAATCCCGCCAACTGGGCTTGCGTCGACGCGGCCGGAACGGCGGTGCAGAACGGGCTGCCTCATTCCGGCGCCATTGTGCGCATTGCTGGCTCGATGTCGCTGCAGGCACCCGTCTCTGGCGTGGTGCGGTGCGCGAAGGTCGTGTTCGACAACTGCACCCTCGCGGCCGACTGTGACCTGCGCGGACTCGACCTCTCGAACGCGGAAGGCTCGATCGACCTCGCCGGGCGCAAGCTATACGTGTCGAGCATCGGCGGGCCGCTCTCCATTTCGGACGCGAGAGGCTACGAGTTTCTTGGCAGTCTGACCGTCGGCGCTGGCGCGTGGGTGCACACGGGCTACACGCCGAGCTGCACCGACCGCGTGCAGGCCAAGGTGCGCTTTGCCAACGTCAGCGGCAACAAGGGCGTCTACTGCGCACGCACGAAGGCGGGGAACAATTTCGTTCAGTCGTTCACGTGTTTTGCGATCGGAAACAAGTTCCGCTTCGACCGCAATGGAGGGCAGGTTACCAGCGCTCTTGCGCTCAACAACACGACCGACTACGAGATCGTGGCGGACGGTTCCAGCCTCGTGGCCACGGTGAACGGCGGCAGCGCCGTGACGATGACGGGCGGCGACTTCATGCCCGCCGGGTCGTTCACATTGCTCTCGTCGTATACGACGGTGCCCGGCACTGGCATAGGAAACAACTTCTCGGGCAAGTTCTACTACTTCAAGGTGTTCAACAAGGACGGCGCCCTCATGCGCGAATACATGCCCGCCCGCCGTTTGAGCGACGGTGCGGTGGGAATGCTCGAGACGGTGCAGGGCACGTGGCTGCAGAACGGCAGCAACAGCGGAAGCCTCACCGAGTCGGACGGCGTTGTGGGCTTTTACGGAACGGATCCCAGCGAACTGCACATCGATGTGCCGGAGGGCGTGGTGGTGGAGAACCACGAGACTGCGATCACGGGCAACATCAAGCTCTTCAAGGAGGGCGCGGGCGAGCTTGTTGGATACAGGCAGGGGCAGAATTATGGCGGCGGCACGGTGGTGGCCGCGGGTACGCTGAGTCCGCGCACTGCGATCGCCGGCACCCTCACGTACTACGGAAGCCACTTCTTCTGGGGCGGAATCGGCGCGAAGGTGACGGTGGAGGCCGGCGCCACGTTCGACGTCGCCGGGCAGTATGGCTGGCGCGTCTACGACTTCGTGCTGAACGGCGGCACGATCGTGAACAGCGGTCCAGACCAGACGACGGACAGCTTGGGCGGATTCGGCAATGTCACGCTGACGGCAGACTCCATGATGGACCTTGAGAACTCCACCGCAATCCGCTACCTTGCGACTGGCGGCACGGAGCTTGACCTTGGCGGGCACAAGCTCACGGTGCGCCTGGCGAAGGGCAAAACATTCTATCTGGGAGAGTCGGCGAAGAACGGCACGATCGAGCTGGTCTCCGGAGGGTGGCTGAAGCTGCACAATGTCGCGAAGGTGGACTGCAGCACTGTGGACTTGATTCTGCGCGGCGGCGCGGCGCTCTGGGTTGGCGTGCCGATGACGGTGCGCAGCATCTCGATGGGCGCCACGGACGAGATGAGCCGCGGCATTTACCCCATCACGGTACTTGACACATGCCGCGTGGAGTCGGACAGCTTCTATGGGTGTGACCTTCAGCCGAACACCACGCTCGACCTCTCGGCGTTCTCGGGCGAGCTGCCCGTGCGGTGTCCGTTTACCTGGGGGTGCGATTCGATCACGTACGCGCCAGACTCGACGGTCACGTTGTATCTTGCCGGGCGCAACCTGCGCGACGGCGAGCGGATCGTCGCGTGGGAGACGCGTCCGGAAGGCGTCACGTTCGTGATGGATCCGGAGAGCCGTTCGTCCACGCTCAGCCGCATCGTCGTGGCCGACGATGGAATCTACGTGGAGAAGGGCCTCACGATCTTCATCCGCTAACTTGCGCAAAGCTCCGCTTTTTGGTAAACTCTTTGGTGTGGGCGCGGTATGGCCGAACGGCGGCGCCGGCCCGGAAAAGGAGAACGAAATGAGCGGAATGATGATTGCGGCCGCGGCCGCGACGATGTTGACGACTTGGGGCGAGAAGGTGACGCCCGAAAACGCGTGGCGCGGGTATCCGCGTCCGCAGCTGGTGCGCGAGAGCTGGACGAACCTGAACGGCCAGTGGGACTACGCCGTGACCGACATCGCGAAGACCGACGGGCGTCCCGAGAAGTGGGACGGCAAGATACTCGTGCCGTTCGCCCTTGAGTCGCCCATTTCGGGCTGCGGCGGACGCCTCCTCGCGCCCAGCCAGTACCTCTGGTACACCCGCAAGCTCACGCTCGACCCGAAGCCCGGCGAGCGCATTCTCCTCCACTTCGGCGCGGTCGACTTCCGCGCGAGCGTGTACCTCGGCCATGACGAGGTGGGCTGCACGCCGCACGAGGGCGGCCAGCTGCCGTTCACCGTGGACCTCACGCCGTACGCGAAGAAGGGCGAGAACACTCTCACCGTGCTCGTGTGGGATCCCACCGAGGACTTCGTCAACAGCCGCGGCAAGCAGTCCTTCAAGACGTACGCCTGCTTCTACACGCGCATGAGCGGCATCTGGCAGACCGTGTGGATGGAAACCGTGCCCGAGAAGCACATCGCCGACTACGACGTCGTAACCGACATCGACAAGGGCGAGGTCACTTTCACGTTCAAGGTCAACGGCCTCAAGTACGGCGATGTCTATTGTGGAAATGTGGAATTGTTGCCAATTCCCAAAATCAATTCCCAATTGGAAAATGGCAACATTGGCACTGGCAACATTTCCACATTGGCAACATTAAAAACGACGTTCCGCCCGGGCGAGCCATGCACGGTCAAGATGCCTAAGGGCTTCAAGCTGTGGTCGCCCGAATCGCCCGCGCTCTACGACTTCACCGCGAAGTTCGGCAAGGACGAGATCAAGGGTTACTTCGGCATGCGCAAGTTCGAGAAGCGCAAGGACGCGAAG
>JAEEGI010016216.1_pt1 | contig 15407 bp, 9 predicted proteins | sample 8958751 | NCBI WGS metagenome assembly JAEEGI01 (sample SAMN16246545, study PRJNA631951) | gut metagenome | biome: gut microbiome; feature: rumen; material: KS-attached | host: Bos | place: Iran: Karaj | collected 2018-10
GAATAGAGGTTGTAGGGACGGCGCAGGGTGGGATAAACGATTTCCTGGTTGTCACCGATGCCGTAGTGGTTGCGGTTGTTACTGTAGTGGTAACGGCGCATGTCGGTCCACTGCTCGGGTTGCAGATACATGGCAATGTACTTCTGCTGCATCAGGTCGCTCAACGTGAATTCACTGGGATTGAAGAACCAGTGCTTGTTGCCGCGGTCGGTCACCTTGTGGACGGCGACATTCTTGCCCTTGTAATAGTCCTCGTTATCCAGGAAAGCGGCAATCTGGCCATCCCAGTACTCTGCAGGCTGGTAACCCGGGGCTCCGCCTGATACCGAGTTGCCGGGATACTTGTTATCGGTGGTCGCGTTGTAGTTGGGATTGACGTAGTACTTAAAGAAGGCGGCGAGGTGGCGCTGGATATTCCACTGTGTGGCTTCTTTAGCCAATGCACAGGCCTCGGTCTTTTTGCCCATCCAATACATAGCCTCGGCCTTGATGAAGTAGAGTTCCTCCATCGTGAAGATGGGATTATAGGCATTGGCGGCGCCAGCATAGGCACCCATGTACAGGTTGGGATAATTGGCAATCTTGTAGGATGTTCCCATGCCGATGTTGTTCTCCAGGTAGCGCATCTTGATACGCTCGTTGGCTACCGACGGACTTGCGGGACCTGTTCGGGCAATCATCAGCAGTCCGCAACGCGGGTCGTTGGCAAAGCCATCGTGGGCACCCTCGGCATTGAACATGCCGCAAGTCATCTCATTGTCGGGTTTGCTGATACCCAGCAGATCGACCATGAAGAACTTGCTCGGTATAGCGCTACCCAAGAGGTTACCACGCGACTCCCACGAGTTGATGACGGGTTGGGCTACGCTCCACACGGCGTTCTGCGTACCCGTGCCACCGTCCCAGTAATAACGCGGCTCATTGCCAAACCATGCATCACGACCTCCCTGGTAGTCAAACACATCGCCCTTGCGCCACTGGTTGATGGCAGCGTCGGCAGCATCAATGATCTTCTGACACATGGCCGGTGAGCGGTCCACGTTGGGGATGTTACGCAACAGCAGGCGAGCCTTGATGGCATATACGAGACCTTTCCATTTCTCGAGGTCACCACCATAGACACGGTCTACCGAAGCGTCAATCTTCTGGTTGTCAGGGTTATTGATAATCGCGGGGTCCTCGTACATCTTGATGAGGTCATCGCACTCCTGCATCATCCACGCATAGACCGAAGCTTGGGAGTCATAGGTCGGCGCAATGCTCTTGTAGGCCTCGCTGCGGGGGATATCGCCAAAGGCGTCGGTCGTCAACTGTGTGGACATCAGCATGATGGTGCGCCCGATGAGTTCATAGTTGGGCGAGTTGATGGCCTGGGAATTTTTCACCAGGTTATCGGTGTTCTTGCCGATGTCATAGAAATGACGGCGCCACATCGGGTGGCGGTTCATCGTCAACATCTCCCACTCGCACTTGTAACTATAGGCACCCACCGAACTCTTACCACCGGTGGTGAGCATCTGGGAGAAGTAGGCGTAATATTCGCTGTGGTCATAAACGACCTGTTGTGCATAATAGATGATGACAGCCAAGCCATCCTTGGCCTCGATGTCATGGGCCCTGTCAGGGTTGATGTTATCGTCGAGGATGTCATTGCAACCCACCGACAGCAGGCCAACCAGCATCAGCATTGCTATAAATTTAATCTTTTTCATAGTCAGTCGGCCTTTATTTAGAATGATAATTTAAGCGTGAAATTGAAACTGCGCGTGCTGGGCACGTTGTAATTGTCAATGCCAGCACTACCTGTACCACCGCCAGTGCCAGCCAGCACGGCGGGGTCATTGCCACGGTACTTGGTCAGCAGCAACAGGTTGCGGCCTGTAGCGGTCAGGGTCAAGCCCTTCACAGGCCAAGTGCGCTTGAAGTGGTTACCGACGTCATAGCTCAGCGTCACATAACTCAAGCGGATATAGGAACCGTCCTCAATGAAGTTGGACGATACAGTGGCATAATAGGTATTGATGAAGTAGGAGTCAAGCACGATAGGCGTCGTGTTCTTGACATAGGTCGTTGTTCCATCAGGACCAGGCACGGCCTGCACACCGTCGATGATGTACTCACGGTTGCGGTACTTGTCATAGAGGCTGCTCATGCCGTTGGTAATCTGGCTGCGGCCTGTGACGTTGACAACGTCACCGCCCTTGCGGCCGTCGAACAGGAAAGAGAGGCTCGCGTTCTTGTAACGCAAGGTGCTACCCACACCCAACAGCCAATCGGGCTCGCGGTTACCGATGTAGAGACCCTTGGCGCTGTCGATGATAGGATAACCGTTCTCGTCACAGATGACATTTCCATCCGGGTCACGCACATAGTCCTTACCCGAAATACCCGTCGAGGATTCATGCAGGCGTGCAACCGGGAAGATGTCACCGTACTGGGTACCTTGAATCTCAGTTAACTCGTTGGGCAGGTAGAGCACCTTGCTGCGGTTGAACGAGAAGTTGGCCATGGCTGTCCATGAGAAGTCATTGACCTTGATGATGTCCTGATTCAACGAGATCTCCATACCGTGGTTCTTCAAACTACCCTCGTTGCGGGTCTGAAGAATCACACCCGATGCGGGCGACACGCGCACCGTTACAATCTGATCATCGACTGTGGTCGAGTAGTAAGCGATGTCCAGTCGGGTCCAGTTGCGGAAGAAGCGCAAGTCAGCGCCAATCTCCCACGACTTGGTCATCTCGGGAACCAGGTCAACAGCGCGCGACACGGTGGGATCCACGCCATAACCGCCGTCGGGGAAGAGGGTCCACTGCTTATAGGTATCGGTGAACAGGTAGGCCTGGCAGTCCTTGCCGACCTTAGCCCAGTTACCGCGAAGCTTACCGTAGCTGAACCAGTCGTTGCTCAGGTGGAACAGCTCACTGAAGATGATACCTGCGGTTATCGAGGGATAGAAATAGGTTGTCTTGGTGGACTGTCTCACGCGAGAAGAGCCGTCAAGACGTCCCGTGACGGACAATTGTGCCATACCCTTGTAGTCAAAACGCAACTCACCGAAGTGGCCGTAGATGTTGCTCTCGCTATGGTAGAGCGTGGGACGATTGGCAATCAGCAGGTCACCATTGGTGAAGTCTGTGTTATTGAAACTATAGAATTCGCCACCCAGCTTGAAGTGCTCATTATAGATGGAAGCCTCCAAGCCGCGGCGCTCCTTGTACTCAAGACCATAGAGGGCGCTCACGGTGTAGTCCTCGGCAAAGGTATGCTGGTAGGTCGCCAGCAGCTGCATGTTCAGCATCGAGCCGCGCGAGGGCTGGAAACTGTAAGAACCGAATTTTGACTGCATATCGCTGAGCTTGGTCTGCACGTCCTCGGCATTGGGATCCACCAGGTCGCCGTCATAGATGCGGGGCACGGTGTAGGAGTCATACATCGAGTAACTCTTGTCGTAGCCCATCTTGCCGGTAATAACCAGATTCTTGATCGGCTCGTAACTGATCTGGCCGTTGATGAGGAAACGGTTACCCTCGGTCTGACTCCAGTCCATGTAGCGACCGAAGTAGGGCGACACGGCACCATTGATGCGCTCGGTGTCAAGCAGGTTCTCCCAGTGGTCGTAGTAGGCCCACCAGTTCACGTGACCCTCCAGGGTGCGGTAGTCGCTCATATCCTTGTTGATGCCCCAGTTATAGATGGTGGACATCGAGTTGCCGAATCCGCGCGACTTGCGGTTCATGAAGTTGGCACTCAGCATAATCTGCACCTTATCGCTGGGCTTGTAGGTACCCTTGATGAGGGCGTTGACCTGCTTGCGGTAATCCTTGGGGACAATACCCTGGTTGTCGCTGTAGGACAGTGAAGCATAGGAAGAGAATTTCTCTGTACCGCCGCTCACGCTCACGTCATACTTCTGCAGGATACCCGTTTTCAGGAATTGATCCACGTTGTTGTAGTACTGGTCATCATTGCCCATGTAGGGGCCCCAGCCACCACTGCCCATGTTCTCCTTGTACATACCCTTGGCACCGGGAATGAAGGTGGACTGGATTTTGGGTACGCGGTAGGGAGTATTGATCTCGAGCGTAGCCGATGCGTTGACATTGATTTCGCCATTCCGACCACCGTTCTTGGTGGTAATCATGATGACACCACTACCAGCCTCCTGGCCGTAAAGGGCCGAGGCGGCAGCACCCTTGAGCACGGTGATGTTTTCGATGTCGTTGGGGTTCAGGTCGCCCAATGATGAGGCTGTACCGCGATAGGCCATGCCATCCACAATTAACAACGGTTCGTTGCTCATCGAGTTGTTCATCGACGAGATGGCGCGGATGATGACCTGGGTCGATGAGTTGGGCGAACTACCGCCCGTGCTCACCTGCAGACCAGCGACCTTGCCCTGTAGCGAGTTGGCAAAGTTGGTGGAGCCGCCAGCTGTCACCTGTTCCTCGTCAAGGGACTGAACAGCGAAGTTCAGTTTCTTTTTCTCCTGGGTCTGGCCCATGGCGGTCACCACGACCTCGCCCAGCACTTGAGCGTTCTCGTCAAGAGCGATGTTGACCACAGTCTGTCCCGGGCCAATCTTCACGCTCTTGGGATTCATGCCCACGTAGCTCACATCGAGCACGTCGCCGTCGTTAGCCTCAATCGAGAAACGGCCGTCGAAGTCGGTCGCCGTGCCACGCGTCGTGCCGTGCACCTTGACCGACGCGCCGATAATCGGCTCGCCGTCGCTCGACTGCGTCACCACACCTGTCACCACACGGGCCAGTCCCGGCAGCGACAAGAGGCTCAACAGCAGTAGCAGTAGTAACTGTTTTCTCATTGCAAATAGGTTTTTATTGATTAGGTAATAATGATTTCAGAAACGGGTTACCATTTAAACTACAAACATACACTTTTTTTTTCAATCATTATATATAATGTGCGTTTTTAACACTCAAAACTCCGAAATTTTTGATTTAACAACAATTTTTCAGTAATTTTTACATATTACACAAGCATACGAATACACCAATAAAGAAAACAATAAGTACAATAAATACAATGCTATCCAGCGCACAATTACCGCTGAGCAACAATTGTATTTATTGTACTTATTGTCTTCCTTCTATCGTTGTGTGAACGTTACTTGAAGAGGTAGGTTGTTACGCTCTCGTGGCCCAGGTAGAAGGCTTTGGCCTTGATGACCTGGGGCTGAGTTTTGATGGTGACGGGGGCCGTCCAGCGGGGTGAGGCGATGGTGGGCTCACTGCCGTCGAGGGTGTAGGTCACCAGCTCGTCAGGATACTGGGTATTGATGAGCAGTTTGCCGTCTTCGAGCTTGATGCCCGGAGGCCCTACACGGAAGTTGAAGCCCATGTTCTTCAACAGCGGCAACTCGCGGGTACCAATCTTGAGGTTGTACTGGTGACGGGCCTCGTTATAGGCCTTGAGGTCGGTCAAATCCTTGCTCCACTCGGGAATGGCGGTCCAAGCACGCTCGCTCACACCCATCATCTTGGGCAGCAACATATACTGTACCTCATCAAACGAGCGCAGGGTCTCGCCCCACAACTGAGCCTGCACACCGATGACATTCTCGGGCTTCTCCAATTTTGCTTTACCATCACCAGCGGTGGTGATGTTGATGGGAGTGCCATCCACATTGGTGCGGGCAGTGGCGTAGATGTTGGCAGGCAATGCACTCCAAGCGTCAAATTCATCTACCTTGCCACCCCAGTGTAGTCCCTGCTCATTCTGATGCCAGCTGTAAGCCATATCCATATAGAAGTTGGTCACGTTGGACAGGATGACAGGATAACCGTCATTAGCCAAACGGTAGGGCACATCGGCTCGTGAGCCCACGGTACTCCAAGCATTCACGCCAGCGACACGGGGAGCCACCACAGCGTTAAATTCAGGCTTGTGATCCAGCGCCACTTCCTGCCAACCCTCGATTTTAATCTTGCGGAGGGCAAGCAATTCACTGATGCGCTTGATGTAGTACTCGCTCACCTCATGCTGACTCGACAGGTGTTCACGCTGCATGAGTGCCTGCACATCGGGACTCTTGGACCAGGCGTTGTTGGGCACCTCGTCACCGCCCAAGTGGACGATTTCGAGTTTGAGGCCAGCCTCCTTGTACATCAACTGCAGTTCACCAACTACACGGTCAATGAAGCGGTAAACGTCGTCACTAGCGACATTGAGCACATTGTCATGGTAGCTCTGGGCCGAGGTATAGACACTCTCGTTCTTCTCGTCCCACAAGCGGAACTGCTCGGCCGTGGGATTGCTCATGGCACGGTTCTTCATGGCCACGATAGCAGCACGGGCATGTCCAGGAGTCTCAATCTCGGGAATGATGCGGATGCCACGATGCCAAGCATAGCGCAGCAATTCAATAAACTCGGCACGGGTGAGGTAACCGTTGGCACACTGCGACAAGTCATCGGGATTGCCGTTGCCGTCAAATATCTGCGCCAAGTAACCCTTCTCGTCAAGCGTAGCGCCACGACGGGCTGCTACCTGCGTCAGTTCGGGGAAACCGGGAATTTCCAGTCTCCATGCCTCGTCATCGGTGAAATGGAACTGGATGACATTAAACTTATAGTAGGCCAGCAGATCAATGAAACGCTTCATCTGATCGGCATTGACCACATTGTTGCGGGCGATATCAAGCATCACACCGCGGTAGCCAAAGTCGGGCCAGTCAATGACGAAGCAATTCTGCAGGCGGTGGCCCTTGCTATGGTCCAACGCGGCAATCAAGGTCTTCACACCGTTCATCAAGGCAGCTTGGGTCCTGCCCAGGATAGTGATTTTGCCATTATGCACGCGCAGGCTGTAATACTCACGGTTGTCGCTCAACTTCTTGTCTAACAACAGTTGAATTACAGTACCCTGGCCACTGGTGTTATAGATACCGCGCTTCTTCAACTCATTGGTAAGCAGATTTTTGGCACGGCGATAACCACCCCACTGGAAGAATTTACCGGTCTTGATGGTGACGATGCTGCCCACCTGGGTAAAGCCTTCCTCAATATCGACCTGCTTGGGAGCGGGAAAAATGTCATAGTCGTTTCCCGTATAACCATCGCCGAAGCCGTTGATGGCCTCGTTGTAGCTGTACATGTAGTTACCGTCAGGGTAATCCTTGTGGTCACGCCACTGGCCAGGTTTGTCAAGCGGAGCACAGTTGATATTCACAGCAATGGGATGAGCCATATCACCACCCATCACCACGTGACCACCTGCAGGCACATAGTTCTTGTTGACCAATGCGCCGCCCATCACCAGGTCAACTACCAGCGAATCGCCTGCAGCAAGAGCCTTGTAATTGGCATTAGGCTTGACACGGTAATAGGTTGTAGAAATTTCTTCTATATCTACCGGACATCCAGCGGGCAAAACCACCGAGCGCGAGAACTGGTTAAAAAAGAACTGCCAGTCACTGCCCAAGGTCTGCTTGGAGACGTTCTTGATAACAAAGCGGGAACTGTAATTGCCAGCCGTAGTGTTGTTTTGACCCATCTGCCAATCCACGGCAATCGGGGACTGGGCGCTCAACGTCATGGCACCCAACATGCTCAATAGTAGCGTTATTAAATTGATTTTCTTCATTTTACTATATTGTTTTGTTCTATTATTCTGTCAAGCAAGTTGTCGCAGGCATCCTCCAGCAGGTCGAGTACCAACTCAAAACCCTCGCTGCCCTCATAGTAGGGATCGGGCACATGGTCATAGTTAGGATACTGACGGATGTAGTCGCCCATCATCACCACCTTGTCTTGTTGTTCCAGAGTCATGGCCAGGTTGCACAAGTCATCGACATTGGAGGCATCCATGCCAACAATCAGGTCAAAGTCCTCAAAATCACTTGACTGCACTTTGCGGGCACGATGGGTCAACTCATAACCACGAGGTCGGGCATGAACACGCATTCGCTTGTCGGGCAGGTCACCGATATGCCAACCACCAATACCTGCCGAATCGATGTAGAAGCGGTCTGTCAAGCCCCGCTCATCCACCATCGCTTGCATCACCGCCTGGGCCGCCGGCGACCGGCAAATGTTGCCCAAACAGATGAAAAGCACGTTATATTTTCCTGTCTTACTCATTTTGAAGGTGCAATATTACAAAAAAAGTAGCAAATTTAATGCTTGAGAAGAAGGATTTTTCATTATTAATGTGTATCTTTGCTTGCTGAAACAAGAAAAGACTATTCATAGTATAGATGAACCTGAACATCTTACGCCTGCTGCCACTGCTGTTGCTGATGGGACTTGCCCTAGCAAGTGCCACATCCTGCGGCCGCTGCAGCAGGGGAGAGCAACAAGATACCACGGCATGGGACTACAAGGCACCACCAGCCATGCCAATCAACCGCAGCATCACCGGCGACAGCATGGGACTCATCTCCGATGCTGATATTCATCGTCTACCCACTTACATCGAGCAACGTCCCCTCAAGGAAATCTTCAACGACAGCAATGCGCTGCAACTTGTCGCCGCCGAACAGAACGGCTTCAAGCCTGTCACCAGCCTGCGCGATGCCTATCATATCGACCGACCGCTGATCAGGATTTTCTCCTGCGACGCCTATATGCTTGATGACCTGAGTGCATCGGTGCCCTATCTGGTACCTAAAGCGGCACAACTGCTTAAGGAAATCGGCTATGCATTCCAGGACAGTGTCAAGAAACGCGGGGGCAAGGCCTACCGCATCAAGGTGACCAGTGTGACCCGCACCGACTACAGCGTGTCCAAACTCATGCGCCGCAACCGTTCAGCAACCGAAAACTCCTGCCACCGCTATGGCACCACGGTAGATATCAGTTGGGTGAAGTTTGACTGTCTGGACCCGAGCATGGTGGTCTCGCTTGAAGACTTGAAGAATATCCTCGCCGAGGTCGTGCAGGATTTCCGTAAGCAAGGCCGGTGCTATGCCATCTTTGAACGCAAGTCAGGTTGCCTGCACATCACCGTAAGATAGAAAACATTAAGATCACATTTTATATAAATTCCAAACCAATGACCTTACAACAGACGATAGCCGAGCACCTGAAATATACAGGACAAAAAGGCTTAGACATCAGCGCCGCACTCATTGACTGTGACGGCGTACTCTATGATTCAATGAAGTACCACACCCAAGCATGGGTGAAACTCATGAAGAAGAACGGCATCAAGTGTACACGCGACGAGTTCTACGAGATGGAAGGAATGACCGGCAGCGAAATCATCAAGATGAAATTCAAGACCGGAGCCGGCAAGAACATCACCGACGACGAGGCACATGCCCTGTATGGCGTGAAGACCCGTTACTTCCGTGAACTGGGTGAGGCTCCCGTGATGCCCGGTGCCGTGCGCGTACTCGAAGCGCTCAAGGATGCAGACGTGCAACGCGTACTGGTGACCGGCTCCCAGCAGGACACCTTGCTGGAACGCATCGAGAAAGATTTCCCAGGACTCTTCGGCGAAGTGAAGGTAACAGGACATGACGTGCGCAAGGGTAAACCCAACCCCGAACCCTTCCTCAAAGCCATGGCTAAGGCCGAGAAGAAGCCCAACCAGTGCCTCGTCATCGAGAATGCTCCCCTCGGCGTCCAGGCCGCCCATGCTGCAGGCTGTTTCACCATCGGCGTGACCACAGGCCCCATCCCCGAGAAGGACCTCTACAAGGCTGGCGCCGACCTTGTCTATAAGAACATGGATGAGTTGGCTGCTGCACTGCCCTCGCTGCTTGTAGCATTGTCGCTCGTCAAAGCTTAAATATAAACTACGAATTGTAAACTACGAATTATACAAATCAGCATCCACTTTCTTGATTTGTGTAATTCGTAGCTTTTTTTGATTATGGGACAGAATCTCATCTTCACCAACGATGTTGAGGAGGCCATTGAACGCTTACAGGCAAAGCTGGCCCCCAATATGACCATGTATATCGCTGATGTCAACACGGCCCGCTTTGTCCTGGGGCAAGAGCGCCTCATCATCATTCCCGATGGGGACACCGGCAAATCTCTGACATCGGTCTGCCACGTGTGGGACACGATGGAACGATTGGGCGCGACACGCCGATCCCTGGTCATCAACCTGGGTGGCGGCATGGTGACTGACTTGGGGGGATTTGCCGCAGCTACCTTCAAACGCGGCGTGAGATTCATCAATGTCCCCACTACCCTATTAGGCGCTGTCGATGCTGCCGTGGGCGGCAAGACAGGCTTCAATTACAATGGGCTGAAAAATGAGATTGGAGCCTTCGCTCCTGCCTGCGATGTGATAATCTCGACGCGCTATTTTGACACCTTGCCCGTCAAGGAGATGAAATCGGGCTTTGCCGAGGTTCTAAAACATGCCATGTTGAGTGACCGCGACGAGTTTCTGCGCCTGATTGACCATGATTTCAACACACCCATCAACCATGACGACCTGCTGGAAAGGCTGCGCCGCTCGGTACAGGTCAAAGTGGATATCGTTGCCCGCGACCCCAATGAGCAGGGCGAACGCAAAGCCCTTAACCTGGGCCACACCATCGGACACGCCTTCGAGAGCCTGGCGATGAAACGGGGAAAACCCGTACCCCACGGCTATGCCGTAGCCTGGGGATTGGTCACCGAGGCCGTCCTTTCGCATCTGCTCTTGAAATTCCCCAGCGAGGATGTACATCTGCTGGGCAACTTTGTGCGCGACAACTATCGTGATTTTCCCTTTACCTGCGACGACTATGATGAACTGCTGGAGTTGATGCGTCACGACAAGAAAAGCCGCGACGGCGAAATCACCTGCACCCTACTCGCTGCCATCGGCAACTACCGCATCGACCAAACCGTCACCCCCGACGACGTCACCGCCGCGCTCGACATCCTGCGCGACCACCTTGGAATATAAACGTTCATTTATATAAATATAGATTTATATTTTCTTCATAAAAACTTGCAGGAATAAAAAAAACACTGTAAGTTTGCCGTCGTAAATATATATGACAATTTATATAAACAACTATTTATATTATGGAATTCTACGACCGGGAACAAGAGCTTGAACTACTTCGCCTAAATGAGCAACAAGCCAATAGGAATGCCGTTTTTACAGTGCTAACGGGCAGGCGCCGTGTAGGCAAAACATCACTCATCACACGATCACTTGAGGGCAAAGACTATGCCTATTTGTTCGTTTCACACGATAGTGAAGCCATCTTGTGTCGCAAATTCCAAAAGACACTTGAAGAGCAATTAAGCATTCACATCTACGGCTCCATATCACATTTCCGAGAGTTATTTGAGGTTATCATGAAAGAATCGACCCAACGGCATTTCTCTGTTGTATTTGATGAATTTCAGACTTTATATAAAGTCAATCCGTCCATATTCAGTGAAATGCAAGACTTATGGGATAGGTACCATTCACAGTCTCGCATTAATCTTATCGTTTCTGGTAGCATTCAATCACTCATGAAACGAATCTTTGAAAATCAAGGTGAACCACTCTATGGACGTCCTTCTTCAAAATTCTTCTTGAAACCGTTTTCGGTCAAGGTATTGAAGCAAATACTTCATGATCATAGTTCACAATATAAAAATGAGGATTTGCTATGCCTATATATGATTACTGGTGGAGTTGCTAAATATGTGGAACTGCTCATGGATGCACAATGTTTTACCAAAGAGAAGATGCTTAACTATGTTTGTAGACCCGATTCATATTTCATCACCGAAGGACGCGACTTGATGAATCAGGAGTTTCACGATGACAGTACCACCTATTTTTCCATACTCCAATTGATAGCGGCTGGCATGACGCGTCGTTCCATCATCGATGGTGCCATGCAAAAGGATACAGGCACATATCTGCAAAACCTGGAGAGGAACTTTAATATGATAACTCGATTAATGCCACTGTTTGCCAAGCCAAACAGTAAAACAACAGCCTATGAGATATCTGACCCGTTTTTGAGATTCTGGTTCCGCTTTATCTGGCCCTATCAATCATTAATAGAACGACAACAATTTGCACTATTGCGAAAGAATATCGGAGAGCATTACGAACAGTTCAGCGGACGCACTCTCGAACATTATTTTCATGACAAATACATGGAATCGGGAGCATTCACTATCACTGGAAATTGGTGGGACAGAAAAGGGGAAAATGAGATTGACTTAATTGCCATTAATGAATTTGACAAAACAGGTGTCATCGCTGAAATAAAACGTAACAGGAATCGCATCAATATGGAAGAATTAGAGCGTAAATCCATGTCTCTACCATCCAGTTTTAAAAAGTTCAATTTCAAACTGCAAGCCCTTTCTATAGAAGACATGTAAGTGCACTTCTTGACATCCTGCGCGACCACCTCGGTCTATAGATTAACGTAAGTTCAACGAAAATAAATACTGATACTTAATCCATCCGCTATGTAGAGACGCAAAATTGCTTATTTCCAGTGCCAGAGGCGGGAAACGGCGTGAGTGATAGAGCGCAAGTGAAGGTCCTTGCCCAGGACAACCAGCATCACGGCAAAGAGGATGAACAGGATGCCGACAATCAGGCGAGGCGTGAGCACCTCACCGAAGACCACCACACCGATAGCCACTGCCGTCAAAGGCTCCAACGCGCCCAGGATAGCTGTGGGCGTAGCGCCTACATGATGCACGGCCACGGTCATGAATACCAGCGACAGGATGGTCGGCACAATACTCAGCCAGACGGCAAATGACCACGCACGGGCCGACGGCAAGGCATGGAGATACAAATCTGGTGAGGTGAAGGAATAGAGTATCAGCGTAATCTCACACACCAGCATGGCATAGAACGTGACCTTGAACGAAGACATCTTGATGCTTGACTGGTTGACCACGATGATATAGACCGCATAGGCCAAAGATGACAACACACACAGAATGATGCCCACAGCACTGAGCGAGGCACCAGTCTCACCCTTGTATAGCAGGCCGATACCCACGAGCGACATCACGATGGCGATGACGGTCATTGCCGTTACACGCTCCTTAAAAAACATCGCCATAATCACTGCAACCATCACGGGATAGACAAACAGGATGGTTGAGGCAATGCCCGCATCCATGAAGTGGAAGCTCTGGTAATAGGTAATGCTCGAAGCGGCGAACAAGATGCCCAACGAGAACAATACCTTGAACTCATGACGCGTCACCTTGAAGTTCTCGCGCTTGATGAGCATGACCACAGCAAGCAGGATGACGGCGAGCCCGAAACGATGGGCCAGCACGGTTGCCGTGTTGACACCTTCTTCATAAAGAGGCAGTGCACCGAAGGGGTTCGTGCCGTAGCATACCGCCGAAAGGATGGCGCACAGGATGCCGATGGATTTACTCTTTTTCATCTGTATTATGATTTAAAGTTCTTGATGACGGCTAACGCTTGAAGCGGCTCATCTCGTAAAGAGCGGGCAGCGCCTGGCCGTTGGCGCTGTTGAACAGGCCTCGGTTCAGTCCCCAGTTGCTGTGCTCAAAGCGGGTGCCGTAACGGTTTTCCTCGGGATACCACCAGAACAGGCCCTTCACGTTGTCATGACGGTTGAGTTCCCGTACCAACTGGGCGGTGAATTCACGCTGACCCTCGATGGTGCCTGGTAGACATTGGGAAAAATCCTCCTCACCACGGTTCACACCGTCGTGCAGATAATAATAGGCTGCCTCAACAATCATGACGGGCTTACCAGGATAGCGTTCGGCCAACGCATTGAGTGTGGCGCCCAAGTTGGGTATCGTGCCGTGCCACATGGGATAGTAACTCAAGCCGATGATGTCGTAGTCCACGCCAGCACTAGCCAAGCGATCATAATAATTACGTGTCATCTCCCACACGCCAGCCTTCTCGGTGTGGATGATAATACCTGATGACGGACAAACCTCACGGCATGCTTTACAACCAGCCTTGAGCAGACTGGTAAATACGTCCCAATTGTCCGCACTCATCGGGTCAACACGTCCCACGGGCCAGTCCATGCCGAAAGTTATTTCATTACCGACTTGAATGGTAGCCGGGGTAACTCCTGCAGTCTTCAGAGCCATGAGGCAATGGCGAGTGTAACGATAAATGCTGTCGGCCAGCACATTAGCGGCCAGTCCTTCCCAACGTTTGGGAGTGAACTGCTTGGCAGGATCAGCCCAAGTGTCGCTGTAGTGGAAATCAAGCATCACCTCAAAGCCACGTGCCTTGATGGTCTTGCACAACTGAACCACATAGTCTAGGTCCTGGCACACGCCCTCGTCGTGATGACGCCCCGGGGCATTCTGCGGATCCACAAACAGGCGCACGCGCATCATGTTCCATCCCTGCTCCCTGAATAAGTCATAGGGGTCAACAGTCACTCCACACGAATCCTTGTAAATCACGCCATTACGGGCATTGGATGTCATCATTGAAATGTCACCCCCCAGCCACGACTGAGCCAACGTTGACATCACTGCCGCCAACGCAAGTATTACTAATGCCTTCCGTTTCATCATATTGACAGAATTAATTGAAATCAAATTAAAAAAGTGCCGACAATCAACAGATCATCAGCACTTTTTGCGTTGTCGGGGTGACTTGATTCGAACAAGCGACCCCACGCCCCCCAGACGCGTACTCTAACCGGACTGAGCTACACCCCGAACGCACTTTCCGAAACGCAATAATTTCGTAAAGCGGTGCAAAGGTAATGCCGTTTTGGGAACTGACCAAATTTTTTTGCGACTTTTTTTAAATTATTTTTTCTCAAAAACACGTAAAAAGCAATCTATCAGCGCTTTAACGAGTTTATAAATTTAGTGCTTTATTGCAAGCAAGGTCTTTTGCAGTCCTTTTAGTCGGGCTGCAAAAGACCTTTGCTTATTCTTTTCTATTGGCGTTTTACTCGGCCTTGCCGTCGCTACCAAGCACCTCAATGATTTTGTGCTTGTAGAGCTTGGTCATTTCGTCGCGAGCGGGACCGCAATACTTGCGGGGGTCAAACTCACCGGGCTTCTCAACAAAGACCTTGCGAACGGCAGCGGTGAAGGCCAGACGGCTGTCGCTGTCGATATTGATCTTGCAAACAGCGCTCTTGGCGGCCTTGCGCAGCTGATCCTCGGGGATACCTACGGCATCGGGCAGGTTGCCACCGTGGGTGTTGATGATATCAACATACTCCTGGGGCACGCTTGATGAGCCATGAAGTACGATGGGGAAACCGGGAAGTCTCTTCTCTACTTCCTCGAGCACGTCAAATGCCAGGGGAGGAGGAACGAGCTTACCAGTCTTCGGGTCACGGGTGCACTGCTCGGGTTTGAACTTATAAGCGCCATGGCTGGTACCGATGCTGATGGCCAGCGAGTCGCAACCTGTGCGGGTAGCGAAGTCGATTACCTCTTCGGGCTTAGTGTCGTGTGATTCCTCGGCTACTACATCATCCTCACCGC
>JAEEGI010016220.1_pt1 | contig 15402 bp, 13 predicted proteins | sample 8958751 | NCBI WGS metagenome assembly JAEEGI01 (sample SAMN16246545, study PRJNA631951) | gut metagenome | biome: gut microbiome; feature: rumen; material: KS-attached | host: Bos | place: Iran: Karaj | collected 2018-10
CGCTTACAGGTGTTTTACCGTATTCCTGAACAGATGCTCTTTCAACTTTTCCGCCGAGAACATGTTGCATCATCTGAGCTCCGTAGCAAAGACCGAGCACGGGGATACCCAGTTCAAACAATTCTTTGGAATAGGTGGGTGCTCCTTCTTCGTAGCAGCTGTTGGGGCCGCCCGTAAGAATAATTCCCTTAAGATTCATTGCCTTAATGGCGGCAATGTCTGTCTTGTATGAATATATCTCACAATATACGTTACATTCGCGGACACGTCTTGCAACCAACTGATTGTATTGTCCGCCAAAATCAAGTACCAGTACTTTATCCATCTTTTTACTCCACAAAACCGCATGCCATGCATAAAATGCATGGCACGGATAAATTATCTTTCAATATATGCGTCTCTTTCGGGTCCGAGGGATACATACTTGATAGGGCATCCTATTGCCTTCTCTACGTACTCAACATACTTTCTTGCATTCTCGGGAAGGTCTTCCCACTTTCTGATGCTTCCGATGTCGCTCTTCCAACCGTCAAGATATTCGATAACGGGCTTGCAATCGTTAAGTGCAACAGGGAAGGGGAAGTAGTCGATGATCTCACCGTTTAATTCGTAGTGAGTACATACGGGGATCTTTTCCATGTAGCTCATAACGTCCATCTTTGTAAGTGCGATGGCTGTGGCACCCTGACATTCAACGCCGTAACGGGTTGCTACGATATCAATAGGGCCTACTCTTCTGGGGCGACCTGTCTTTGCGCCGTACTCGAAACCTGCTTTTCTTAATTCTTCTGCTTCTTCACCGAACCACTCACAAACGAAAGGACCTTCTCCTACGCAAGTAGAATAAGCTTTAACAACACCGACGACCTCATCGATCTTGGTGGCCGCGATACCCGAACCTACGGGTGCGTACGCCGCGATCGTATTTGAAGAAGTCGTGTAAGGATGAATACCGTAATCCATATCACGACGTGAACCAAGCTGAGCTTCAAACAAACTGCTCTTTCCTGCTTTGTCTGCTTCTTTGAGAACTCTTCCCGTATCCTTGATGAATGGCTTGAAGAACTCGCCGTACTTTTCAAACCACTTCCAAAGATCGTCAAACTTAACGGGCTCTGCACCGTAAACTCCGGTAAGAGTTAAGTTCTTCCACTCGATAAGGTCTTTTAAGTGCTCTTTTAAGTGCTCGGGATAAAATAACTCGCCGGCAAGAATGGTCTTTTTCTGGAACTTGTCCGAATAGAAAGGAGCGATACCCTGCTTGGTGGAACCATACTTCTTATCTTTAAGTCTTGCTTCCTCAAGGCCGTCAAGATCTCTGTGCCAAGGAAGAAGCAAAGACGCTCTGTCGCTTATGTAAAGATTGTCGGGAGTGATGGAAATGCCCTGTGAAATGACCGTCTGCATCTCATCATAGAGATTCTCCAGGTCAAGTGCAACACCGTTTCCCAAAATATTCTTTACGCCCTTTCTGAATATTCCCGAAGGTAACAGGTGAAGTGCAAATTTACCGAATTCGTTAACAACGGTATGGCCTGCGTTTCCGCCACCCTGAAAACGAACCACGTAATCATACTTTTCGGTGAGCAGGTCGACCATACGGCCTTTTCCTTCGTCACCCCAGTTAATACCAACTATTGCGCATTTTGACATTCCTGTCATCCTCCTTAAAAGATGTTTCTTTATACTTACATGCTGGCTTTAAAAATGTTCAGCATATCGCTTTCATTAAGTTTTCTTGCGGATCCCATCTCTCCGCCCACGCCTACCGCGCATTTGTGAGCCATCGTAACGAGATCCTCTTCTGTAGCCTTAACGCCGAGTTCCCGAAGATTTGTGGGCATCTTGATCTCTCTGTAGAAATCTTCCATTGCCTCGATACCCTTTAATGCAATCTCCTCGTCGGTTCCGACATTTTCGACTTCCATTACGTTAAGAGCAAATTTCTTGAATCTGGGAAGGCAATTTTTATAAACGTATCTTGCCCAGCTTCCCCAAATTGCCGCAAGTCCCGCGCCGTGAGCCACGTCGTAAAGACCGCCCAGTTCGTGCTCGAGTTTATGCGTCATCCAATCTCCGCCGTCATTACCGCAACCGGTAAGTCCGTTGTGCGCCAAGCTTCCTGCCCACATAACTTCCGCTCTGGCATCATAATTCTTCGGATCCTTGGCAAGGATAAGTGCGTTCTTCTTAACCGTTTTAAGAAGTCCCTCGGCGAGAGCATCGGTAATATCCATGTTTCCACCGTTTGTAAAATATCTTTCCATCGTATGCATCATAATGTCGGTGCATCCGCATGCAGTCTGATAATCGGGAAGAGTCATCGTAAGTTCGGGGTTCATAATCGCAAACTTCGGACGACCGAAATCACTTGAATAACCTCTTTTTACAAGTCCTTCTTCCTTGGTGATGACCGATGAATCGCTCATCTCGCTTCCGGTTGCCGCTATTGTAAGGATAACTCCCAAAGGAAGGGCACCTTCAGCCTGTCTCTTATAATCGTAAAAGTCCCAGACATCGCCTTCGTTGGCAACTCCGTAACCTATAGCCTTAGCCGAATCTATTGCGCTTCCGCCGCCTACCGCAAGAAGGAAATCGATACCCTCTTTCTTAACAAGTTCGATGCCTTCGTAAACAAGCGAAAGGTGCGGATTGGGAACCGCTCCGCCGAGAACCACATATGCGATGCCCGCAGCATCAAGCGTATTGGTAACTCTCTTTAAAAGTCCGCTTCTTACAACGCTTCCACCACCATAATGAATGAGAACTTTCTTGCCTCCGAACTCTTTGATGAGCTCTGCAACTTTAAGTTCGGTATCTTTTCCAAAAACCACTTTCGTGGGAGTGTAATACTTAAAACCAAACATAGAAATCCTCCTCTATCCTGTAAAAAACGCCCCCCGATCTTTACAAATCAAATCGCACAAACCGTGCATTGTAACCGTAATACCCAAACATGATGATAATACCATAAAAGCGGTTCGTGTGCATCACTTTTTCATATGTTTCTCAGTAATATGATGTATTCCCATCAGGGCACAAATGATGAACATCGTAATCAGATTTGTTATATATCTTGAATTCGTCTCCCAAAGCATTAAAAACGCCCATATACCGAAGGTTGAAAGTACCGGCGCCAAAGCAGTTACAGCATCATTTTTTCTTTTGGAAACGATCTCTTTAACACACCCTGCAATCATAAATATGTAAAATGAATACATTATTCCCGTCACATACAAAGAATATGTCTTGTAGTATTTTCCTTCCGTCAATATAAGTTCATGAAGGGCCGTATCATATTGAGGAAAATCGTCGAGCACTTCATGCTCCGCTAGCGTTCCGTCATCAAAGCAGACCATCGACTTATCACCAAGATGGGCGAGAAATCCTCCAAAACCCATATCGGACAGTCTTTCTTTTATCATCTTAACGCAAGCTTCGCTGCGTTTATCAAGGGGGAAAGACCAAGTATAATCATAATCTTCTTTCCGATATTTTCCGCCTTCATTAAGTCCCATCATTAACCAGTGTGCTATTGGGGTCTTAAGTTGCTCGTATTGAGCATCCTTTAAGTGGTCCCTATCAATATAAGAATTGAACTTGTAATGGGCAAAAACAGGTATAAGTGCGCAAAAAGCCACAATTATTGCAGTATATCTCAGTTTCTGTGAAATAAATGAATCGATTACGATTGCGATGAGCATGATAAGTACTGTAATCTTTATGAGCGATCCGGCTGCAGCTGCTATGCCCATAAAAACAGCGAGACAAATCTTGACATATATATTCTTGATGTCTTTAAACCAAAGATATGCCAGATAAAGCGCCACCGGAAAAACCAGTGAAAGCGAATCGGTATAGAATATTGCTCCCATAAAGAGAAGCGGCATAAAGAAAACGAAAACGAAAAGCGCCGTTATCGCCGCAGCTCTGCCTATGATCTTATCTGCGATAAGTGATGTGAAAAGAGCAGTGAAAGCAAGCATTACGGAATTGATGACAACTCCCACGGTGAAGTAATCCGAAATTCCGAATTTATTTGCCGCGCTGAACACAAAAAAGAGAAACGTCATCGAACCGAGATTGTTTCTGAATTTTCCAAAATATGAATAATAATTTATGAAAGTCCCGTTATTTATCCAATCGATCGCGCCGGAGTATATGGCATCCATATCATACATCGGCGTATATTTGAGTCTTAGACCGAAAAAAATGAGAAGAAACAGATATACGGCGAGAAACCCTACAAGGACGATCACATAATTCTTTGAAAAAAAACGTTCAAATCTTTTGGTCAATAAATATACTCCCAAAAGAACAATAATACCCAGACAGATAAATCCCAGAAAGGCCGGGACGGATCGTTCATTTATCCTGTTGAAAAACAGAGAAATAAATACGACCGTTGTAAAACAAACGGCCGTAAGACCATAAAAGATTTTGGATATCACGTTTTTCATATTGATAATCCTTTATTGTTTCTCTTCCTTTCCAATCGAATTAAGATCGTAAGGAGTTGCCTGATATACATAGTAGTTGAGCCAATTGGTATAAAGAAGCTGCCCCGTTGAACGCCAGTTTACGATTGGGGTCTTTGAAGGATCGTCATCGGGGAAGTAATTGACAGGTATCTTCGGATTCATTCCCTTGTTAAGATCTCTGAAATACTCATCGGAAAGCGTATTTCTGTCATATTCGGCATGAAGTCCCACAAAGAACTTTCGTGAATCGGTTGTCTTGGTGATCGCCACACCCGCTTCATCCGAATAAGCCATCAGTTCAAGTTCCGGAACGGATTCGATCTTTTCTTTAGTTATTCCCATCGCTCTTGAATGGGGTGCCCAGAAAACATCGTCAAAACCTCTGAAAAGTGGTGATGTGGGTTTACAAACGATATGCTTGTATACACCCGAAAGCTTCTCCTCGCGGTCATAGCGTTCAAGGCCGTAATAATAATACAAAGCGGCATAGCATGCCCAGCACAAATAAAACGTACTGTGGACATGTGTCTCACACCAGTCAAATATCTTACACATCTCATCCCAGTAAGCCACGTCCTCGAATTTAACATAGTCAAGAGGCGCACCGGTGATGATCATACCGTCGAATTTGCGGTCTTTAACCTTGTCAAAAGTCGTATAAAACGAATCAAGGTGACTTGCGTCCACATGAGTGGGCGTATAAGTCTGAGTCTGCAAAAGCTCGATATTCACCTGAAGAGGACTGTTGGAAAGCTTGCGAAGAAGCTGTGTCTCAGTCACTTCTTTATTTGGCATGAGGTTCATTATCAGCACATTAAGCGGACGTATATCCTGATGCATTGCACGGAATTCGTCCATCACAAAAATATTTTCGTTTTCAAGAATTTCTCTGGCAGGCAGAGCATTTTGAATTTTAATGGGCATGACAACAGTTCCTTTTACAAATAAGTATTTACAAAATCAGCTTCGGTCATGATCGGAATTCCGAGTTCCTTGGCTGTTTTGTTCTTTGATGAAGTCGATAAAATGTCGTTGTTTACAAGTACAAAGGTGTTTGAAGAAACCGAACCGGCAACCTTTCCGCCTTTGGCTTCAATTGCGTCTTTTAACTCATTTCTGTTTGTGAACATATTCAAAGAGCCCGTCACAACAACAGTTTTACCGCTTAACGGGGAGTTTTCTTCCCCTCCCGTATATTTAGCGATTATAACGAAAGAAAGCAAATCTTTCAATACTCTTAAGTGTTCTTCGTTATTGAAATATCCTATAAAAGAGTCGGCAATGACTTCTCCTATGCCGTCGATAGATGCAAGCGTTTCCTTATCCGCTTTTATGATCGCATCGATGTCATCTTTATAAAAGCGGGTTATAAGCTTTGCAGTCGAAAGACCGACATTATCAATACCGAGCGAATATATCAGCTTCGCAGCCGAGATTTCTTTTGACCTCTCTATTCCGGAGATCAGGTTATCGTATGATTTCTCACCGAAGCCGTCCATGGAAACAATATCTGCTTTAAATCTTTCAAGCTTAAACAGATCGGCATATTCCTTTATATAACCTTTATCTATAAACTTCTCAAGAGTTGCTTCCGAAAGACCGTCTACGTTAAACGCATCCCTTGAAACAAAAAGGGCAAATTTTTTGATATTCTTTGCCGGACACTCCGGATTGGTACAATAAAGACTGTACGCTTCCTTTACAGCGCGTTCTTCCGTTTTATGCCCGCAGCACGGACATGTGGCCGGAATCTCAACATTTCCGCTCTTAGTGATGTTCTCACTGATCTGAGGAATGATCATATTGGCTTTGTAAACCTTTATCTCATCTCCGATCCCAAGCTTCAGTTCTCGAAGAACCGAAAGATTATGAACGCTTGCACGGCTTACACTTGTTCCTTCAAGCTCTACTGTATCAAATATGGCAACAGGATTAATGAGTCCGGTTCTCGAAGGACTCCATTCGATCTCTCTAAGCACCGTAACGGCAGTCTCATCCTGCCATTTGAAGGCTATGGAATCTCTTGGAAACTTCGCTGTCATACCAAGACTCTTTCCGTAAGCTATATCGTTAAAAGCCATGACAAGTCCATCCGAAGGAATTTCGTACGTTTCTATCTTTCCTGCAAAAAACTTAACCCTGTCTTCTATCGTATCAGCGGTAACGCTGTAATGCTCAACGACTTCAAAACCAAGAGAAGAAAGAAAATCAAACTCTTCGCTTCGCAAAGCAAAGTCCTTTCCCTCACATGAAACAAGAGAAAAGATTATGGCTTTAACTCGTCTTTTTGCCGTGATCTCACTGTTTAACTGGCGTACGGAACCTGAGCAGAGATTTCTCGGATTCTTATATTTATCTTCATCACTTTCTATCTCGGAATTGATCTTTTCAAAATCGGGATAGGAAATTACCGCCTCACCCCTTAAGATCAATTTCCCTTTAAATGAGATCTTTAACGGGAGGTTTGTAAACGTTCTTGCGTTAGCTGTGATAACTTCTCCGACTTCACCGTTTCCTCTTGTAACTGCTTTTGCAAGCTCCCCGTTCTCATATGTAAGAACAACGGTAAGTCCGTCAAGTTTCCAGCTAAGCAGGCTTTCCTTGTCACCTGTCCACTCTTTTAACTCTTCGACACTTTTAGTCTTGGACAAAGAAAGCATCGGTCGCTCATGGGTCTCTTTGGGTAAAAAATCAACTGCTTCGTAGCCCACGTTCTGCGTAGGCGAATTGGCAAGTACTATGCCGGTTTCTTCTTCAAGTTTTACAAGCTCATCGTAAAGAGCATCATACTCATAATTGGACATGATCTCTTCATCTTTGGCATAATAGCTTTCAGAAGCTTTATTCAAAAGATCTACAAGTTCCCGCATTCTTTGCATAAACTGTTTACTTCCTTTTGTGACAACACTCTGTACTCTCCGGGTTTTAAACCGTCAAGTGTTACGTTTAATACTCTTACTCTCTTAAGTGAGGCTACTTTGTTACCGCACGCCTCAGTCATTCTTCTGATCTGTCTGTTAAGGCCCTGGGTAAGAACGATATTAAATGTATTTTTTGATATCCTCTTAACCTCACAAGGTTTTGTTACGGTATTAAGTTCCTTTAAGAAAACACCGGCGGACATCTTGCTTACAAAATCTTCGGTTATCGGCTTGGTGGTTCTTACAATGTACTCTTTCTCATGATTGTTGGAGCCTTTCATCATGCTTTGGATAAGGTCCCCATTGTTAGAAAGAAGCAACAACCCTTCCGATTCTTTATCGAGCCTCCCGGCATACGTAACGCGTTCTTTGTACTTAACGGCGTCTTTTACGGTAAGATTGGCGAATCGGTCACGCTCGGTGCATGTGACCCCGTAAGGCTTGTAATAAGCCAAAACCACGGTCTCTTCGCTTTGCCTGATGAGCTTTGCCCCGACTTTTACACTGTCACTCGGAAACACTCTGTCAGCCGGATTTGCGACTTTACCGTTTATTGTGACATCACCGCGCTCTACCAAAGTATCTGCGTCACGCCGTGAACACACACCGCAGGAAGCTATATATTTATTTATTCTTACACCGTTATCTTCCATATCGATATTCTCAGTCTCTTCTCCTGACAAGAAAGCAATATTTCGCAGTCCCTCTGAATTCCGGCCTGTCCCAGGCCAGTTCTATGTCGTAAACACCGCCTTCTAGCGTCGTTGCATCTATTACGATTGTTTTATTGTTTCCGTCTTTAACCGTCGCGTCCAGTTCGGTGAAAGTTTCATAATCCCGCTGTCTTTCGATCTTTTCTTTTATGCGCAGATCCTCGTCGTTTTCTCCGGGAAGCCAAAGACATTCATCATAATAATGTGTATATGACACTTCATCCGGAAATGCTCCCGCAGGAAAAGAGATCGAGATAATGCCATTTGCAGAATCTGTTTGCAAAAATCCGCCAAAATCCTGATCGATGGGATAGATCGGTTCATCGGTCTTAACGCTGCACCACTCTTTTTCGTTTAAAGCATATGCCCATGAAACCTCGTAAGCGGAAACCCTGCGCCCCTTGTTCGTAACGTACACCGTCGCCGTAGGCGGATAAGTGATCGAAATTTCTTCTTCGGGCACCGGTTCCTTCGGTGTCAGTTCCATACCTTTACAACCACAACCAAAAGAAAATATTAAAATCAACAATATCGATATGATCGATCTTTTCAATCTCATTATATGTTATTTTTCCTTTTAATGTCAGTTAAAGCATCGAACAACAGAAAATCTGTCGCTCGATGCCCGACCTGTAAAATCAATATTACTGCTTTACGGTATATTCCGTCTTAACATATCCAAGCTGACCGTCAAACTTGATCTTCGACCAATCGCCTACTTCCTCGACAAGGTCAACCTCCGTACCTGCATTTAAAACTCCTAATTTTGCGGCACTTTGATTGGGCTCGCTTCTAACGTTTAACATGTCAAGCGTTTTGATCTTTCCTATGGATGCAACCTTATCAAGATTCGCGATCTCATCAAGAAATTCCGTCTTAATATATGCCTGTGTTCCGTCATAGTCGATTCGGGTCCAGCCGTTATTCATGACCTCGATAACATCATATATCGAACCGACCGAGGCGGTTCCGACTTTATCTGCGGAAGCACTTGCAGATTTTCGTACGTTTACAAGTGTGTTGACTTTAACTTTTTTTACTTCCGGTTCTTCAGGCGGAACATAATCCGGGTCGTTCATCTGTTCTTCCAAAAGACGCTGTTTTTCTTCTTCCTCGAACTTTGCCTGGATAACGGCTTCATTGGTAAGCTGTTCACCTACGGAAGAATCAATCTCAGCCGAGACCTGAGCCCAGTAATCTTTAAGTTCCGGATTGGCTTCCATAAGATCGGAGTACAAAACATTCTGTGTGTTCTTAAGATCCAAAACATCTGCCTGAGTTGCGACATTTTCCAGATAAGCCGCTTCCTCTTCCGACAGTTCGCCATTATTTATGTAAAAGAGTCCGTCATCAGTCATGCATATGTAAAATGCCTGAAGACCCGGTATCGAAGGTTCCTGCTCCTTTAAATAAACGTCCACAGTCACATACGCTATATAAGTATCCACATAAGGACCCGGCTTTGTATAAACGTTTATGTTATCGTATCTGTCGGTATAGGGACACATTGCCTCGAGTCTTAATATCTCGGTATCGGAAAGAGATCCCTGGATCTCGGCAAGTTCATCGGTATCGACTGACTTTATGGCCTCATAATATCGCATTATAAGCTCGTTGATCTCGGGGTAAGCATTCTCCTCAAAATTGGTCTCCTGAACCTCGATAACCTCGGTCTTGGCTTCCAAAAGAGCTTCCTCGGCTTCCTGCTTTGCAGCTTCAACACGGTTATGCGCCGAAAGAGCAATATAAAGCGTAAAGCTTATGCAGGCAAGCAAAATGATCGGAAGGATGATCCTGCCGTAATCAACCAGCCAGTCTTTTACAAGAATAAGTCTGTCCTTTATAAAATTGTCTGTCGAGTGGATCCTTTCTTTTAAAGAATGCCTGTCTCTTCTTTGAATTTTTCTATCCATATTTTTAAAATTGCCATCAGGAATTTGCAAGCAAATTCCTGATTCCATATATACTTCGACAAGCCATGTTAAAATTGCTTTGTGAAATACCAAAGCAATTACGGAATGCTCCGCATGGCAACTCAATTAAAGCTTTGAGTTGCCATCAGGAATTTGCAAGCAAATTCCTGATTCCTATATACACTTCGAAAAAGCCAATTGAAAATTGCTTTGTGAAATACCAAAGCAATTACGGAATGCTCCGCATGGCAACTCAATTAAAGCTTTGAGTTGCCATCAGGAATTTGCAAGCAAATTCCTGATTCCTATACAGCCGACAGGAATCGAACCTGCATCAAAGGCGTCGGAGGCCTCCGTTCTATCCATTATACTACGGCTGCCAAATTGTCCGTCGGCACCCGCAAATAGCATAAAAACGGTCGCCAACGGACATTATTTTAGCATAATGCCAATACTATGTCAAAGTATGTGACATCCATGACACTATTTGCTTACGCGTACAAAGCTTCCAATGCATGCGTATTTCTGCTGAATCGATAAATATTGTCCGAAAGGACATCCTGTGCCGAAACCTGCGTGGAATTGACCTCCATCACCATCCGTTGAAGAACCTCGGGATCTTCTCCGTTATCCGGAATGATGATCAACTCGTGGATCGAACTTGGAAGAATAAAGAGATCCGAACTTATATCTTTGGCAAAATCATTCAGAACCTCGTTAAAAAGGATGCAGGAAGCGCCGAAATGTCTTGAAGCATTGGACAGGACATACATAGGCATATCCTCGGTTTTTTCAATCGTATCGTATAACGTGTCATCGGTTTCATCCTTGTCACTTGAAACGAAAGGTATAAGATCTTTTAAAACTTCGGTTATGGAATTGAGTGTGAATCCGAAACGATCTTTCGTATTTTTATAAGCGATCTCATACAGCGTATCAGTATCAACTCCCCATATCTTCATCCATTCGTTCGTTACCGTAATCGATCCGGCTCCGAATTCATCGCCCGTTACAAACAAATAGAATATGATCGCCAGGTCAAAGAAGCGTTTATGAGGCACGTTGGCAAGAAACGCCTCGTTTTTGGAATAATTAACGATCTTATACATCAGCTTTTCACGGGCTTTTTCAAAATCATCCATGAAACTTACGTCAGGCGGTCCGGATCGTTTGCTGTCTTTAAAGCAACTCACGATATCCGATACGATATCCTGAAAGGTCTCTCCGTTTTCATACATTTCATAGAAATCTTCAAGATATAAAGTCGGTGCGACGGCCTCATCGTCTTTGCGAACTGACAGTCCTGTCAGAACTATGTTGTTGTTCTTCATTACCTTGGCAGTTGAGTAGTGATACTCTTCTCCCATTAAATCCGTCACCTCCTCGGCAACAAGATCTGCAAAATCATTAAAATTCATCGTAACCCTCCTATTGGGGCAAACCATTCTTGCCCGATAAACAAAATAAGAGACACCACGGTTAACCGTTGGTGTCTCCGGACAGTCACGAAATATAACTTATACTCTGGAAAGGTACTCGCCTGTACGTGTATCGATCTTGATAACATCGCCCTGGTTTACGAACAAAGGAACGGAAACCTGTGCGCCTGTCTCAACGATAGCGGGTTTTGAAGCGCCTGTAGCGGTATCACCCTTGAAACCGGGTTCGGTCTCGGTGATCTCAAGTTCTACGAACAACGGAGGCTCAACTGAGAAAATGCTACCGTTGTAAGCACAAACCTTACATACTTCATTCTCTTTTACAAACTTAAGTGAATCGCCTACGGTGTCAGAGTTTAAAGCAACCTGCTCGTAGGTCTCTGTGTTCATAAAGTTGTAAAGATCGCCATCCTGATAAAGGTACTGCATATCGCTTCTGTCGATACGAGCCTGAGGGAACTTCTCTGTGGGACGGAATGTTCTTTCAACAACACCGCCATTGATAACGTTCTTTAACTTTGTACGTACGAAAGCTGCTCCCTTTCCGGGTTTAACATGCTGGAACTCGATGATTTGGAAAACTGCGCCTTCAATCTCAATGGTAACGCCGTTTCTGAAATCGCCTGCAGAAATCATTGGATAATCCTCCTAAATATTCAAAACAAATAATTCCAAATAATTTTATACGAAAATGTCCAATTACGCAACATATATTTTTACTCTTCTGTCATCGCATCTTCCGGTTTCTTTATAAAGAATAAAAGTACAAAGAAAGAAAACGTTATGATCCACGGATATGCGTATCTGAACTGAACAACCGGTCCCAAAAACATCGTCAAAATATACATTACGGAAAAGGCGATAAGTTTTAAGGATCTTGAATCTTTTTTGTAAATGAACAAAAGTGCCGCCAACAGTGTTGACATCGTAAAGAACGATATCTTAAACAAAAGATTGATGACCGGCATGCGAAGTATAACATCCTCGCTCACGATTGACTCATAGAATTTTTCGGCAAGCGGGAATTTTGTTTCGTGTTTGATCTCATCGACCATCCATGATTCCGAAGAATTGTAAGTATAAATAATACCCATTCTTCCTTCATATCCTTCACCAAGAACATCGGCAAAAGAGGTATCGTCCATAAACCAGTATCCTCTTGTAAGGTCAAGGAACGAATCGATATATTCGTTGGGATATCTTACACCTACATAGATGAAATCTTTTAACACATCACCCCATTGTCCTTCGTAGTGATCGTATACCTCGGGAATATATGCTTTAAGTGCATCCGAAATACCCGTATTGTATCCGTAAATGCAATACTCGGGAAGATAATAGGTTATTATATCCCAACATCTGGGATCGATCGTATCTTTGTTTTTATATACCGTTCTCCCGTATGCCTGAACATATACGCTTAACATCTCGGAAGCGTACGTTTTGCTGTCGTCTCCTATGATCTTTCTAAGTCCCGTATTGCCTCCCTTGTAACCGGCGGCGATAAGTATCACACCCGCAAGTACGATAAGTCTTGCTCGGCCCTTTGTAAATATCGTGATCAGTATTCCGGCCGAAACTACGGCGTAAACCGTGTTATTTCTCCAAAGACAAGCCATGATACCGGTAAGAACTATGAATATGTCGAATCTTATTCTTTTTCCTTTGGTATCCGCAAAGAAGACTCTTTCAAAAATGACACATATGAACAACAGGAAAAACAGCGAGAAAATAACGTCCTTTGTGGTGCTGAGTACCATAACCGGATGAGTCGGGAAAAGAGCCATAACAGCCGTTGCTATAAAAGGTGTCTTTTTAAACGGAAGAAGTTTAGAAAGAACATATACCGCATATGCATATCCCGCACTGTTTATGAGCATATGGAACAAAGCCATCAAAACCATACCCGTCTGGGTGTTTCCGATAGCCAGTCCTATATGATAAAAAGCCGATATCTCCAATGTCGAAAGGTAAGGATGGTGATTGGAAAAAGCCTCAAAACCGATCGCCGAGTATAGCACCTGTGCATGGAAATCATATGACATGATCATCGGATAATACGCCAAAAATGCGGGTATCCAAGACACAAATATCACCGCCCACGCAATAAAGAATATCTTCTTTCCGCTGTAATATGCCTTCCCTGTCAATGTAATGTGCTTTGCATGATCGACATAATATAACAAAAGATAAAAAAGCGGAAACATCAAAGGAAGAAAGCCTATCGAATGAAGCAGGATCACCGCTTTTCCCTTTACTCCGGGAAGAGTGTTCCCCACATACTGAAGCTGATATCCGAGCACATAAGTGAGTGCAAACAGCAAAGACAGTACTACCGACCACCTGACGCGTTTTTTGTGCCTGTCATCTTTATTGTTTGAAATGAACTTTTCGATATAGAATAACAGTACTGCCGTTCCGGCAAAAGAAAGCGTTACCGCAATACCCCATGCCGCGCCGAAAGGAGCCGCAAGCGACATAAGATAACCTACCTGAAACGCTGCTATGAATGCCAGGAGGATCTTAACGATCACATCCGACAGTTTATTGTCCAAAAAAGAAAACTTCTTTTTAATTGCTTCCATTTAAACGCCACTCCCGCAAATCAAATTTTAGCGACCTCTTCCATCGCCAAAAGATAGCCATCCGTTCCTTTTCCGATGATGCGCGATGAACAAACAGCGGTGATCACGGAGATCTTTCTGAAATCCTCGCGATTCTCGACATCCGAAATATGAACCTCGACTTTGGGGATCGAAAGTATCTCAAGTGCATCATGAATGGCGTAAGAATAATGAGTATATGCGCCGGCATTTATGATAAGAGCATCGGTCCCGTCCGTTAACGCATCCTGTATGCGATCGACCAAAGCGCCCTCGTGATTACTCTGAAAAACTTCTGTTTTTACGCCAAGCTCATCCGATTTTTTTGCGATCTTGTTAAGAAGATCTTCGTAAGTCTCGCTTCCGTATATCTTCGGATCTCTTTTACCGAGCATATTCAAATTCGGTCCGTTTATGATAAGTATATTTTTCATAAGGATCTCCTTATTTTCTCTACACATTTTTCGACAGTATCATTACCGGTATCAATGATAACATCCGCAACTTCCTTATACAAGTTCAGTCTTCTGCCATACAGTTCAAAGAAACCGTCCTTGTCTTTGGAAAGAGGTCTTGAAGGGTCGTTTCCGACTCTGTTCCAAAGTATTTCGATCGGAGTGTTTGCAAAAACAACCGTTCCGATGGATTTAAGGATCGGAAGATTATCTTTTCTTTCTACTATTCCGCCGCCGCAGGATACTATCATCATGTTATCCGAATCAGCAAGTTCTCTTAACGTTTCGGTCTCTATATCTCTGAAATACGCTTCTCCTTCATGCGCAAATATATCGCTTATCTTTCTTGAAAGCTTCTCTTCTATGTATGCGTCTGTATCGATAAGTATGATATCGGGGTTCTCTTTCACAAGTTCATTGTAGAGCACTTTTGAAAGTGTGGTCTTACCCGAACCCATAAACCCCACGAACACTATGTTGTTCACTGTCTCAATTCCTTTCGTACCTTTTCTGCTTCAGCATCGGTGATCTTTGTGCCGGTCCACAGTTCAAATGCTTCCTGTGCCTGATAGTAAAGCATATCAAACCCGTTTGCTACCTTTATACCACGAGCGTTGGCGCCTTTTATGAAAGGGGTTGGCTCCTTTACGGCAACGATGTCGTACGCGGCATCAAACAGTTCAAACATCGCCTCATTCTTTACAATACTCTCACCTGTTGTCAGTTCGGCACTTGTAGTCTGAACGGCAACGAATCGCTTGTTTTCAGAAAGTATTTCTTCTTCAGTCTTGCATGATACAACCGATGTATCAATGCCTCCTTTTATATCATCTATAAGTTTAAGCGCATTTTCTCTGGATCTGTTTATTATCGATAA
>JAEEGI010016224.1_pt1 | contig 15400 bp, 11 predicted proteins | sample 8958751 | NCBI WGS metagenome assembly JAEEGI01 (sample SAMN16246545, study PRJNA631951) | gut metagenome | biome: gut microbiome; feature: rumen; material: KS-attached | host: Bos | place: Iran: Karaj | collected 2018-10
AGTACAGACACATTACCAAATTATGGATTAGACCTTATCTTTTCCATAGCAAAAAGCACATGATTTGATGGAATCGATCTCGCAATGCGAAAATGATTTGATGCTTGGGACGAAGAATACGTTCAAAAACTAGCACTAGACCACAAACTACCTGTATATATTATTCAGACTTCTGCAAAATTAAATCAAAAAGAACTAGATAAAGCCTTAGATTTATGTGAAGCCACAAATGCTGATACAATTTGTATTAACGCTCCAAAAATCACAGATTTCAAAGCATATGATTTTGTTGCAGACAACTTAAAGAATTACAAATACAGCAATCCTGATATTCATTTTACAATTCTTAATCCAAAAGATAGTAAACTATTTGCACTTCCTATTCCTGAATATCGTTTCAGCAATATCATCGATATCGTTAAAAAATACGATGCTTACGTTGGGTTGGATATTAGCAATATTGATATGGACACTTTTGAAAACGAATTTACTCGCAAAATCGATGACTATGCACCATACATTTCAGTAATCTATCTTTCTGATAAAACTAAAGATGGAAAATGACATCTAGTTCCAGGTGACGGAATGTTAGATCTAAGAACTTTCCTAAAAAGATTAAAGAAAAGCTGATATTCTCGCCCTGTTAGTGTAAAACTTGATTTCAAACCTACAGAACTAGCAAATAAAGAAAAATTAAGGAAACAGCTAAAGAAAGTCAGAACATATTATGACAAGTACTTCCTTAACATGGTTGATGATGACGATGATGACGATATGATCGAGACAAAACATAATGAAAAATCAGAATAATTTAATAAGGATTGCTTGAGCAATCCTTTTTTATAATAAATATTGAAACTAAATATCAAAATATTTGGCAAAATAAAAGTAATGATTATAATAATAGTATAATTTACAAATAATAATAGTATAATTTACAAATAATTATAAAATAATGACAAAAAATTACAAAACAACAAGGCAAGATTTAAGCAAAAAATATCATGAGAAATTAAGAAAAGTTGATGAAACATTAGAGTTTTTAGCAGAATCTTGATATTCAAAAGAAGAGATAAAAGAAACAAGAGAAAGATTAATATCAAATCTTCAAGTAAAATTGGATAACGAAGAATGATATAAACAAGCAAAAAAAGAACACAAAAACGAGATTAAAGAAAGATGACCATTCATAGAAACAATAAAATGAAATACAGAAGCGATAATACAAGATTTAAGAAAAACTCGTGTAAAAGTAGATAAAAACGTTGAAATGCTATGAAAAAAATGAGATAATATTCATATAAATATACCACCAATTTGAAAATTTGAATGATTAAAATTTGATTGCTTTATTTCATATAAAAAAATAACAAGAGAAGAGTACGAATCTGATTCAAAATATGAAAAAGCATCATATTCAACAAAAGAAATAGCAACTATATTACATTCTATTAATAAATACATGATAGAACTAGAATGAATTAACGATTGAAATATGGACTATGAAAATAAACTTAAAGAACGACAGACTTCCAGCACATGCTATTGTAAGGCATGAGAATGTTTAAAGTTGATTTTAAATGGCAATTTAGAACAATATGGAACATGATTTTATCTAAAAGATAAAGACGTAGAATGAATAAAGGGTTCACGTGCTCAAATAGGTTGTTGAGGAGCAGATGATTGTTTTTTCTTCCTTCTATCAGGTAATCCGTGAATTGACCCATGAAATAATTTATTACTAAAATTATCTAATTAATCACACAAAAACCATAAACTACATAAAAAGAGGTTTCACAACAAAATGTGAGACCTTTCTCTAATAAAAATTTATTTATATTTGAAAATCACATAAAAAAATATAAAAGTAAATAAAGAGAAATATCTTTTCTTTATTTTTTCTACCAAAATATCACATGAAAATCGTTATCGATCGTGAAAAACTTGTAGAAGTATGCGACATTGCTTCAAGGTTTGTTTCAAAAAATTCAACTCTGCCTATTTTGCAGAATATTTATATGAAAGCCAGCATCGATACCCTCAATATTAGAGCTACAGATATGGAAAAATACGTAGATATCGAGATTCCATGTGAAATTAAATTAGAATGAGCTATTACTGTTAACGCTAAAATGTTTTCAGATTTATTAAAAACTATTGAAGAAAAGACAATAGAAATCTCAGTAAATATGCAAAACAATGTAATGCAAATCACATCAGCTGATGATGATTTCACAATCAACTGAATTTCTGCTAGCGAATATGTAGCATTACCAGAACTAATGAACACAACAAATGTAACACTTGAAACTCAAACATTCATCAATTGAGTAAATATGGTAGAATACACAATCACAGAAAAGAATTTTTCACCAGTTCTTACTTGAGTTTTAATTAAGACTAAACCAGAAGGAGACTCTAAGAAGTTAGTTTTTGTTTGAACTGATTCATTCAGAATCGCAGAATTTAAAGTTTCTGCAAATGTAGATTCAAGTTTTTCTCTTCTTATCCCAAAAACAGCAATAAATGATATTTCAGCCATCGCCGAATACGCAGTAAAAGAGGAGTCACCAGACATGCAAATGAAATATTCAGATAACTTAATATGATTTGAATTCTCAATTTGAGATATTAAAATCTCTGCAACTTCATTATTAATTCAGTGAAATTTCCCTGATTATGAAAGAGAAGAAATTATGCCAACTCAATTCAATCATACAATTCTAGTAGATAAAACATTATGTGAAAAAGCCATTAGAAAAATCTGAATACTTACTAGAGATCTAAACAACTTCATACAAATCGAAACTCAATGAGATAGTAGTATAATAATTTCATCATGAAAAACTGACAAATGAGCATGAAAAACTAAGATAAATGCAATTATTTCATGAGAGCCAATCACATTCGCAGTCAACTGAAGATACATCACTGACTTTATCAAAATGATGGAATCAGACGAAATTCAATTCAATCTAGTTACAGATCAGAAACCTATGATAATAACTGATAAATGAAATGAAGCTTATAAATATGTAGTTAGACCTTTAATATCTAATTAGCAAATCATTTTTAAAAAAATAAAAAAAGAGGATTTAGTCCTCTTTTTTTATTCACAATTCAAATGCTATATATAACAACTAATCAACTTTAACCCAAATAATATCAGCAAAGCAATCACAAGAAATATCAAAGTGTTCCTCGCACATATAACATGTTTTTTTTATATTCAAACATTCATCATTATATTCTACAATTTCTCAATTCTTTATCTGACGCAAAGTAAGCTCACAATCCGAACATTTTTCAAGGTTTTTACTATAATCATATCATTTTGGACACTTAGATTTTTCATAAAAAACATATAAAATTAATCATAATGACAAAATAACTCACAATCAAAATAATCACAATAAAAATTTTAATCACTTCTTCATCTATTAAACAATAAGACAATAAAATTATTACTTTTTCTTAACTCTTTCATAACCTAGCTGACCACAAGCTCATTTAGCCTCTCTTCACATAGATTCACGAACTGTAACAGTTATTCAACCTTTTTCTAAAATTCTTTTAAAATTCTGAATAGATTTTTCACTAGACTCTCTTAAATCAATTACTGGATTAGCATTATAGGGAATTAAATTCACATGAGCTAATCTATCCCTCAAAAGTTCAACCAATTCATCAGCCAATTCTGGCTTATCTGTAACTCATGCAATCATAATATATTCATAGAATATTCTATTATCAGTAACTTTAACATATCTATCAATTACTTCCATTAATTCATCTAACTTAAATCTCTTAGCTATAGGCATAATTTTTTCTCTCAAAGCCTGATTCGGTGCATGAAGACTTACAGCCAATTTAACATCTAATTTATCTTCAATCAAACGTTCAATTCATGGAATAATACCAGATGTAGAAATTGTTACATGCCTACGTCATAGAGAAAATCTATCCTGCTGAAGCATAATTTCTACAGACTTTTTAACCTCATCATAATTCAATAGCGGTTCTCACATTCACATGAAAACTACATTTCTTACTCATCGATGTGTTCAGTCTTCTTTCTTTCAAAAACGTTTAAAAATATAAGCATTAGCATATAAAATCTGACTTATAATTTCATCCCATGTTAAATTCCTAGTAAATCCAAGCTTACCAGTTACACAGAATAAACAGTTAACAGGACAACCAATCTGAGAAGATATACAAAGCGTGATACGATTCAATTTTCTTTTATTGTTTCTGATATATTTTTCATCCTGTCGATGATACATTATAATCGCTTCAACCGTATAACCATCCTCAGTCTGAAATGCAAATTTTGTAGTAGTTTCAGCTTCTACTGTATCAATACATTTTAAAGATAAAGGAGAAAATCCAGATTTCAATTGATTTTTAAGTTGATTCGATAGGGTACTCATTTCATCCCATTCAATACGCTGATTTTTAAACAACTCAAAAAAAATCTGTTTCACTTTGAATTGTGGAATTTTATGTTCTTTTGCTCGAATTTCTAATTTTTCATGGTCAAATAATACATTCATTATAATAAAACTATTAAATAAATTATTTTCATTTAACGATATTTTTAAATTCGGCTGTTTTTTTTGTTAACATATAATCAGAAAAAATCTTTCTACCAGGTCATCATGTTCAAGAATATACCTGACGATCCGGCACTAAATGTATATGCAAATGATCTATGCTTTTTCAAATAACTCAATTTGCCACTCAATCTCTAAGTAACACATTCACTTCCTTATGAATTTTCTCCAACTTCTTAGTCCATTTTGTTATTAAAGGAAGGAGCGTTTCTTGTTCCTCTTTTGTTATCTCAGAAAGGCGTACTAAATGTCTATTAGGCACAATTAATAGATGATCTTTAGAATAGGGAGATCTAGCCAAAATTACGGTAAAATACTTTCACTTTTCTACAATATAATTTTTATTTATATCACAAAATGGACATTCTCATCTCAAAACTTTCAATAAATAATCACAATATAACATTGCATCAATTACATTGTAAACTGACAGTCAGTATAATAGTTCTTTACAAAAACTCAACATGAAATAATAATCATAAACTTACAAGATAAAACTTGACAAAAAATAAAAAATGATTATAATATAGATAGCTTTATAATATAAACACACAAAAATGATAGTTACAAACGAGCAACCTCAAAAACATAAAGAACAATCAAAACCGAGTAAACTTAAGAACACAATAAAAAATTTTTGAAGAAAAGTAGCTGTTTGATTGTGAGCCATTAAAATAATAGAGAAACCTCATCTAAATCTAACACGAGAATACTTATGGCATAAAAAATTAACCAAAGTACCAAATTACATGCTAGAAAACGATGACTTATTTTTCATTATATGAAATCAACAAATCTGAATAAGAAAAATTGGAGATCAAATAGAAATACATGATATCCAAACCTGAAAAACCTATAAATGTGAAAAAGAAAAGGAGTATATAATATGAAGAGAATGAGATATAGAAATTGATAAAACTGACAAAGAAGCATCTAGAAAACACTTAATACTCAAAATTACAAGCGATTGACATATCATTTTAAAAGATATCTCTAAGAATCGAACACAATATTATTTTGTGGGTAAAGATGATTACATTTACAATCCATTAGAAAAAAAATCAGACGATGAAGTGCAAATCGTACCAGATGACGAAGTACAAATCGTACCAGAAGGAGAAGAACAACAAATAGTACGTTAACAAATGAAGAACAATTAAGTATTAATAATACCAAAAAAGTTAAATAAATCTAATTTATTTCAATCACATCATCCCAAATCTGAATATCCTGAATCTCTTTATTATGCGTAACTGTATAAAATTTCATAGTTCTCTGCTTAACAAAATTATTAATCATCTCAGAAACTTTTCAAACAGTATCTACATCTAAATTATTAATTGTTTCATCCAAAAATAAAAGGGGAGTATGCAAATATGATGAAACAGCTAACATCCGCACCAATTTCAAAACAGTTCTCTGACCTCCACTTAGACTTTTTACTTCTCTTTCTCATTTTCAATCAATTACTTTTACATTTAGCTCAAGTTTATCTCCATTTTCATCTATCTGCATTTTTAAGGTATAATCCACGCACTGAGAAAGATAATTATTTATTACATCACTCAAGACTGGCAAATAATCGTCCAAAGCCAAAAATACAATTTCCTTGGAAAGAATAGAATACAAACGACCTAATTTCTTTTCATCTTCCTGTAATTGTTTAGTCAGATTTTTATTGTTTACACTATCCTCAACCAGCTGCTCAATCTGAGAAATAGTTTGAAAAATCTGTTTAATTTCATTTTGCTGTTCTTGCAATTTTGGTCAATTTGATTTTTCTTTTTCAGACTTTACTCTTTGGATTTTTACATTCAAATCATAAATCTGTTTATCTTGTTCTTTCAAAGATTTTTCTAAATGCTGCAACGAAGTTTCTGCAACCACTTTATCTTGCAGATATTTTTCCAAATTTTTACTTTCTTCCTCTCGCTGAAATAACTGTTTATCAACTGACTGAATCTCACCTTGAATAGATTCCCATTCACGATAAGACTTTTCCCAATCAGCAAATCAAATCTTCATCAAATATTCTCTCAAAGAATCGGAAAATTCTGTTTGCTCTTTGATTTTTTTCTCCAAATCTTTTTTCAAATCTCATCATTCAGGATTTTTTTGATTTTCTAGTTCCTTAATTTTATTATCAAAATCCTGCTTCTCATATTCAGCTTTCATGGTTTCCAAAGTCTGATTTAATTTTTCTTTTTGCTGAGAATATTGCTCATATTGCTGCTTATTTATCGCATTAATATGAGGACATTTTTTACATAAATCAGGACAATCAAAATCTGAATTTTCAGCCCACATTTTATCTAATTCCTCAATTCTAGTTTGCTGCAACTTAATTTCATCTTCCTTCCTAGATTTCAAGTCTTTCATTTTCTCAATCTCTCTATCATGATTTTCTTTCCAATTTTTATCTTGCAAATCAATATTTTCCAATTTAGTTTTTCCAGATTCTATCAAAGCTCTTAATGATATTCACGCATTTTTTACAATTTGCAAAATATCAAAAGCTGACTTCAAATCTTTTGGTATATCTAATACATCAAAACTAACATCATTTTCAGCTGCCTTATTCCAAAATGCTATAAGCTCAGAAAAATCTGAATATTTAGCACTTGAACTTAACGACTCTCACTTCTGATAAAGTTGCATCTTTTTATCTTTAAGTTCATTTCATTTTTTTGCATCAATGTTTTCTATTTTTTTCTGTAAATCGGAAATATTAACTTTAGCCGTTTGAATATCTCTCAAAATTTGAGATTTTTGCTGATTTAAAGCTGATATTTGCTGATTAAATTCACTCAACTGTGCATCTAATTTTATTACAGCATCCATTTTAGTCTGAATCAATTTTTCAGCCTTTTCAAAAGGGGAGTAATCCAGTCAATTTAAACTAAAATCATTCAAAGAAATCTGATCAAAAAATCACTCTATATTTTCAAAAAATTCATCATTTACCGATAAAATACTTTTCAATTCATCATCTTTTTCCAAAATTTTTAAGCCATTCCACAAAGATTTAAAATTAGCTCTCAACTTATTATCTTGTAATGAATGATCCTGCAAAGCTTTCAATTTATATCAGACTTCTTTTTTCTTTTCCTGAACTTTCTCCTTCGCATCATCAATTCATAGCAAATTGAATACATTTTTGAGAACTATCAACCTATCAGCAGGCCTCATTTCAAAGATATTATCAGCATCCTGCAAAAGAAAAACTGTACTCAAAAATACCTCTTTAGGAGGCAAAAGAGCTTCCAAAGAAGTCTGTAAATCTGTTTCATTCTTGAACGAAATTTCTTCCAAATTCCAAAGTTTTCAATTTTCTTTTTCAAACTTTTCAACTATATTTTCTCACCACTGCAAAATCTCATTATCTCAAGTCAAATTTTTTATATCTTTTAGTAAATTTTCTCAATTATAGCTTATAGAAAACAGCTGAGATATACAGCTATCATTTCCAGCAATTGTACGTTTTAAGATTCTTTTTACCAAATAATAAAGTTTTTTACCATCAAATCACTTAATCTCAAAAATCAGACTAATTTCTCCATCTTTACTCTGTAGATTTAGCATATTCCTAGAGCTATCTTTATACAATGCATATCTCGGAGCATCAAAAAATAAGAAACTCTTTCCACTTCCAATCGGAGCTTTGATTAAATATTTTCCTTCATCAAAAATCAAAGAACAACAAGTATTCTGGAAAGGTCATAAATTTTCGTAATATGCAACTATCAGATTTATCATAAAAAATTCCATCAGTATAAACAACTGACGGAATTATAAAAATCTGCTGATTGATTTCTAGAAAATATTAATAATTATAGTTTTACAGATTTATAATATTTATTAGGTGTTTTTCTATCCCAATCATCATTCCAATCCTCATGATTATTATATCTAATAAATCTTTGTAAAACTTCATTATCATTTGTTAATCCAAACTCTTCTCTTTGAATTTTTAACCATCTTCAATGTTTCACTTCTTTTCAATTTTCATCAAGACCAACATTCTTATTTCCATTTACTCTAACATATAATTCGTTTCAAATCAATTTCAAATTAGGATTATTATTTTTAAATTCTACATCCCTATACTCTCAAACATTTCTTAAATAATTTGTTAAATTTAAGAATGCTAAACTTTCAGTCAAAGTTGCTCATCTTTCTCATCCATTTCATTTCAACCAAAATCAAGCAATAGTCATTGGTTCTATTGTTATTCTTTTTTTGTATCCTCAAAGTCACATAACATAATCTTTACCGTTCCATGTAAAATATAAATCTTCATTCTGTAATCTAGTTGGTAATTTATTGAGCAAATATTTCATACATGATTTATTATTTTCAAAGACGACAGGTTTATCGCTATTTACATTTCTCGCCACAGGACAAAGATTTCATCATGAATCTATTTTTACTTCATAAATATTATTACCTTTTTTCATATAATAAAGTCTATCTCAATCAACTTCCTTTATATTTTCAGCAAAATTTGGCTGCATTTCAGACATTTGATCATCTGATCAACCATCTGTCGACGCTTCCCCAGGAGAATAAACCTCCGTAGAATAAAACGTAGCTCAAGAAATTTCTGAATCTGAAACTGGAACTGTTTTCACTGGAAGATACTGTTTATCACCCAAAACAAGAGGATCCACGACAGGTTGCTGTTTTTCTGGATTAGTTTCAGCTGTATCACTATTACCTACATTAACCGTTACTTCAATAATCTTTTCTTGTCAATTTATCTCTACCTTTAGTTTTATTTTTTGTTCTCACGATTCATTAATCTTTGCCTTCTCATCATCATTTAAAAAGTCTACAGATGCTCAATCAGGGAATTCTGACAACCACAATTTTAAATCTGGATCTCAACTTCATTGCACATAATTAACTGATGATTTCGCCACCACCGAATCCAGTTTCTGCTTTACTTCTAGATCTTCCATCTGACTCAAAGAATCAGCTACCAACTTAATATATTCTCAAGTGTTTTCTAAAACCTTGTTTAATCACGTTAAAGTACCGACTCAAAACATTCAATCAAATCCACCACTTTTTTTATAGCTTAAATGTTTAAAATCAATCTGATCTTGACCCTCCAAGTTCTCATAAATATACTGTTGTAATAATTTTACATTATTCTCAGTAGTATTATCAATAACTCTTTGAATATTTTCAAGCAGATCTTTCATTCAAGTAATATCCTTATTATCCTTCAGCTTATCATTTCACAAAAATTCATCGATTTGACTTAATTGATCACTTATTTTAGCAGTAGTTTCATACAATCTTAATCACTGCTCCGAAGTATCTTCCTGTCATTCTTCTGGCCTATTTCTAACAAGTTTACTATACAATTTTGATTGTTTTTTACCATCTTCTCATTCATCTATTCAATCCAAAGTTCACTGCAAAGGGAATTCTGGTAACTCTAGTTTCTTAATATTATCTGCAACTTCTTCACTTCACTTACTGGCATCATCATTTTCACTCCAGCTTCAATCTTCGTTTTTCTTTAATCAAAGAGCTTCAGCAAGCTTAACAAATCATTCATTACCATCCAAAAAATTTTGATCATTTTCATGTCCTTCAAACAACTTCAAGATTGATTCCTTTAATTGATTTTTAACATCATCACCTGATGAAGTCAATTGATCTACAACTTCTTTTGTCAGCTTACGATTCAAATCTTTTTGACTCTCTGCATTTGGATCTGGAGTTTCTACTAAATTTTTAATTTCTTTCGTAATTTTATCAACCTCTGTTACATCAACTTTTGATTCATTTGACTCTGGTCCACTTAATGACATTTTTATAACTATTAAAAACTAAAATCATCAATCATACGATCTAACTCAGACAAATCCATCTCATCCTGACTTTTACTTTCATTTTCAATCTGCTTCATCTTTTCCATTACATCCAATCATTTCTGCAATTTTTGCTTATCTAGATCCGTTTTAGCAGTATTCACAGCTCATTGAACAGCGCTAATTAAAACATCCAAAACTTCATCTCACAAATTTCATTCATCAACTAAAACTTTCAATCCTGCAGCTAAGTCTCGGATTGGTTCCAATTGAGTTAGGATTTTCTGTAAATACTCCTTTTTGTCCATAAATCATATATGATTAAAATCATAAATTATTATAATCAAAATTTCAAAATAATGCAAATTTTCACAGACTTTTTCATAACTTGAAATAAAAAAATGAAAATATATTCTAAAAAGTGAAAATAGATTTAAAAATCTGACCTATTTCATGCAAATCATTCCGTTTTTACAAAACTCAAAATGACTATCACGCCGCAAAATTGTATCATTAATACAAAATGGCCAGATTTTTTTAAATAATGAAAAAGTTGAATCCTTCAAATCTGAACTTAAAAAGTGAGATATCCTTACAATAACAAACGAACAATGAAATAAAGAAAATATTACAGTTTCAGAATTATCTGAATCACCAAAATGAAAACTAATTCTCTTTAACAAACCAAAATGATACGTAGTTTCTAAATCTGATCCTCACAATTCCACAATATATGAATTATTACCAAAAGAATTCAAAAATCGATACTATATCTGACGTTTAGATAAGGATAGCCGTGGACTAGTTTTACTTACTGATACTCCTTCATTAGTACACCAATTTGAACATCCAAAATTTCAAATAGAAAAGGAATACCTAATCCAACTTACCACACCATTTCGCGAAGAAGACAAACAAAGAGCAAAAAGCTGAATAATCGATGAATGAGAACAACTAAAATTTCTAGATATACAACCAACGGAAAATATACTCACATATAAAGTAACTCTCAACGAATGAAAAAAACGTCATATCAGGAGAGTAATCAAACACTTATGATATAATTTGATCGATTTACAACGCATAAAAGAAGCCCAATATACATTACCAAAAGATTTGTCAGAAGGACAGTACAGATTTATTGATTAATAAATAAAAAATGAAAAGATCTGCAAAAATAACCATCTGAATAATTATAATTATACTAATATTGATAATATCTTTCTTTGTATTTCTTGATAATACCAAAAAAACGAAGCTACAAAAAATCTGCTGTAATAATAATTGTTTCAATATAGAAATCGCTGATACTGATGCCTCTCGTCAATTATGACTAATGTACAGAGAATCAATGTCCGATAATAATTGAATGCTATTCATATTTGATAAGGTTTGAACTCATTCATTCTGGATGAAAAACACTTTAATTCCTCTTGCATGAATTCGACTAGATTCTGACTTAAAGATTGTAGACATAATCCTTATGGATCCTTGTAAAACTGAAAAATGTCCTTCATACAAACCACAATCTGAAGCACTATACGTTCTAGAAATTAACCAATCAATTATTAGTGTGGAATGATTGCTAAATATAGGAGATTCTTGTGAATTAATGTAATAAAAATTAGATACTTTAATGTCAAAATTTTAGTCATAAAACTTGCAATTCTAATATAAATCTCTACACTCCAAGATTGAATTTAAGATTCAAATTTTAATACCATATTCAAAATTATGGCAACAAAAAATACTAGTAAAAGTCAATTATCTAGAGACCAATCTGATGTAATAGTATTAGAATGAATCAAAACAAACAATCTGAAAAATATAGACTTAGTTTTACCAAAAAATCAAATAATTACATTCACTTGAGTTTCCGGTTCGTGAAAATCATCATTAGCATTTGAAACTATATATAAAGAAGGACAGTTTCGTTATATAGAATCACTTTCAAGCTATTTACGCCAGTTTTTTAATCTTTGAGAAAGGCCAGACATCGCATATTGTGCATGACTTTCTCCAGCAATTGCCATCGAACAAAATAAACGCTGATGAAATAGCCGTTCTACAGTAGGTACATTAACAGAAATAGATGATTACACTAGATTACTTTTTGCAAAAATCTGAGAACCTTATTGTTATAATTGTTGACGCCATATACAGCCACAAAATGCAGATCAAATATTAAGTGAAATATGAGAAAAATATAACTGAAAAAAATTATATCTTTTGAAAGAATCATGAAAATTAGCCACAAAAGCTGATTTACAAAAATTCGTGAAACACAACAGAGCAAAAATCGAGAAATGATCATGATTTACTAGATACTTATTACTTTCCGCCCCACTCGAACAAGATTCTAAGATTTCTCTTTCAAAAAATATAGAAGACCAAGATCTATCATTAAAGCAAAAGAAAAACCAGAAAGAAAAATCAGCATTTTCTGTACCTATCGAATATTTCTATCTTGAAGATCCTGTAGTAAAAGATGAATACTTTCCATTAAAAATATACTGAATTTATGACCGTATCAGTATTGAACCAGAAAAATTGCCAAGATTAAAAGAAGATATTATCAAGATTCTTTGAGAAGCTCAAAAATTTTGAGTTTATATTATGGATAATAAATGAGAATCAGCTTCATCACAATCAGTTGAGAATACATGATTCTCAAACATAGAAATATCTTCAGAAGAAAATAAAAAATCAGGCAACGAAACGAAGAAATATGACTGAGAAGATTACGAAGATGAAATACAGTGGTTTACAGACAAAATGTTCTGTCCTAATTGTAATATTACTTATCCAGAATTCACTACCCAACACTTTTCCCCAAATCGTGGAGAATGAGCATGTGAATGCTGTCATTGATTATGAGAGATTCTTCAAGTAGATTTTGATAAAATTATCGAACCAAATTCACCATTGAAAGACGCCATTTTACCATGGAGAGATTCTAATATCTGACAAGCCATACTTCGTAAATTATGTGAAAAATATAATCAAGATTTAGAAAAAATCTGGAAAGATCAACCAGATTGGTTTCTGCATATAGTAGTATATTGAGATAACGAAGAACTTCATTTGCCAATTTGAAGTAGAATTCCAGTAAAATGAAAATGGGCTGGATTTAAATACGTGTGAATGGAAGATGTAATTAAGGATCAATTCGAAAAATGAATGCTTACAGTAGATTTTCAAGCAATGCTTGATATGAAACCATGTCCCCAATGTTACTGATCAAAAATAAAAAAAGAATCATTACATGTATTCCTTACCTTCCCTAAAAAAACAGCAAAGCAAATAAAAAGTTTACCACATTATTCTGAATCATTCTTACAACAAGATTTACCATTTGCTAAACCAGAAGATGATTGATTTGAAAAGATAAACATATGGGATCTACAAAAGATACCACTACAAGAAATGCGTGAATTACTTCAATTGTATATAGATTCTTCAACCCAACCTCAACAATTAGTTGCACGTATTACAAATCCGTTACTTGATAGAGTACAAACTATTGAAGACCTATGATTATGATACTTAACAACAAATAGGCAAATAGACACTTTATCTTGATGAGAAATTCAGCGTCTACGCCTAGCTAAACAATTATGAAATAAACTAACATGAATAGTTTATGTTTTAGATGAACCAACAATATGATTAGATAGAAAAGAGATAGAAAGAACCATACAAGCAATACGTAAATTAAAAGATATGTGAAATACCATCATGGTTGTAGAGCATAATGAAGAATTTATAGAAGCATCAGATTGGATAGTGGAAATTTGACCTGGAGCCGGGGATTTCTGATGAGAATTAATGTTCTCATGACCATATTCAGAATTCTTAAAATCCGATTGTCTAACAGCTCAATACTTAACAGGAAAGAAAAAAGTAGAAATGGATTTTACTCATACACCATCAAACAAACGAGTAAAAATTCGTAAAGCTTCAAAATTCAATTTAAAAAACATTGATGCTAAAATAAATCTATGAAGTTTCACTGTAATCACATGATGATCATGAGCTGGTAAAACCACATTAATGTACACAACATTTTATCGTTTCCTTAACGATAAAGAAAAGTTTGTACAATCATATATCCGCCTTCAAATGCTCAAAAAATGATATTCATGGGAAGATATATTAGCAGCGCCAATAATGCGCGCAGAAGAGTATGCTCATTACGAAAATATCGCACTACAACAATTTTATCAAGATCTTGCCGTAGATAAAATTGAATGATATGAAGACATAAAAAATACAATATATGTTGATCAATCAAGTATATGAAAAACTCCAAGAAGCTGTCCTTCAACTTTTGTATGAACATTTGATAGAATCCGTGACGTATACGCAAATACATCAGATGCAAAATATTTATGATTTCATTCAAGTTACTTCAGTTTTAATTCAGATAAATGAGCTTGTCCCGCATGTAACTGATATGGATATAAGAAAATTGAATTACAATTCTTACCTGATACTTACGTACCATGTGAATTATGTAAATGAAAAAGATATAAACCTGAAGTTCTTCAAATAAAATGGCGTGGAAAAAACATTGCAGATGTCCTTGATATGTATATTTCTGATGCATTAGAATTCTTCCATGAAATGGACAATATCAGAGATGAACTACAATTAATGTGTGATATTGGACTATGATATCTAAAAATGTGACAATCCGCACATATGCTATCGTGAGGGGAGTCTCAAAGATTAAAACTTGTTAGACATTTATTAAAAGACTATAAGTGACATAGTGTATATTTTCTTGATGAACCAACAGTTTGATTACATCCTGAAGATATTTCTAGACTACTGTGAGTACTAAAGTCATTCCTAGAAAAATGAGATACAATTCTAATGATCGAACATGATCCAACGATTCTTCGTTTTGCAGACCATGTAATACATCTAGAAAATGGAGAATTAGTTAAAGAAAGA
>JAEEGI010016227.1_pt1 | contig 15398 bp, 17 predicted proteins | sample 8958751 | NCBI WGS metagenome assembly JAEEGI01 (sample SAMN16246545, study PRJNA631951) | gut metagenome | biome: gut microbiome; feature: rumen; material: KS-attached | host: Bos | place: Iran: Karaj | collected 2018-10
ACTTGTAGGTCTTTGGTTCGCACTCGATGATGATGCCGAACATATCAAGGATGGCATCGCGATGACGATTGAACGACGAGCGCTGCAGCGGATTGCCATCGGCCACACCGTCGTCCTGCCACTTCTGATTCAGTTGCTCGAACGTCAATCTCTTATAGGTCCTGAGTTTATTGATGATCCAGATGTACTGGTGAAATATCTGAGCTGGTTTCATGACTGCAAAACTGTTAGAAGGGTCAATACTGCTCTCTAAAAGCGAGAATACTGCAATCTCATAGATTGAACTATTCTTCGAGGGAGATTGCAGTATTCTCTCGTTTTCTTTAATGTGCCTGGACCCTCCTGTGTGGAAATAAATCAGATGTCAGGCTTCTGCTTCCAGGAAACGGAGCTCGGCTTCGAGCATCTCGAGTTTCGGCATAGGGCAGCCTGCCTCGCGGGCAATCTCCAGGGGACGGGTGTAGAGATAGTATATCTCCATACGACGGTGGAAGTCATAGTCCAGTCGCATGGACGGCGAATAGGGCGTCATGGCATCAGTCATATCTATCATCTTGTCGACAAACGAGGCATCAAGGTTCTTCACGCCCAAATGCTGGGCAGCACTGACCACCTCCATCATCTGCTCACGAATCAGTTGACGGGTCGACTTGTTCTTCAGCAGCAGGTCGGTCTGCGTGTGCAGCGCTACGGTCATACCGTTGAACGGCATGTTCCATACAGCCTTTTTCCATCGTGCCTCATGATATTCCACAAAGCCCGTCTCGATGCCAGCCTGACGGAACTCATCGACCACGGCCTGCATCAGCGCTTCGTCCTTGCATGAGTAGTTGGCCAGGTTGATGCTGCCATAACACTGGTGGTTGACTGTGCCGGGCTCCGTCTTGGCAGAACAGATAAAGGCCAGTCCCGCAACCAGTTGCACGTCAGGGAACATCTTCTGCACATCCTCCTCCACGCCAATGCCGTTCTGAATGAGCACCACCAGCGTCTTGTCATGGAGCAATGGTGGCAGCAGCGACTGCAGTTTGCCGTTGTTCACAGACTTCAGACACACCAGCACCACGTCGCACTTCGGCATATCCTCCGTATACAGATAGGCATTTACATCATCCAGATGAAACGATCCGTCGCAGGAGTCTACCTGCAGGCCGTGCTGTTTCACATACTCATAGTCGCTGCGCAGCAGGAAATGTAGTTCCTGTCCCGCACGAGCCAGTTTCGCTCCATAATATCCGCCAATGGCGCCAGTGCCGATAACTCCGTATCTCATATCGTATAACTTTTTTCTATTATTAATGCGACGGCAAAGGTACGCTATTTTTTTGGAAAAACTCCTTTTCTTCATAAACAATCCTAAATTATAGTGCAAATCTTGGAATTTTACAGCTTTTTTCCTTATTTTTGTGCTCATATTCAACAAAAAACAAAGAGACACAATTATGAAAACGAGACTATTGCTGGCATGTGCCATTCTTATGACGGCTTGTGCTCAGGCGCCGTCGAATGAGATCGTTGCAGAAGGGGAAACCCCTGTAAAAGTCGCTGATTCGTACAGCTTCACAGAAGGGCCCGCGGTTGACGCAAGGGGCGATGTCTACTTTACAGACCAGCCCAACAACAGTATCTACCGTTGGGACTGCGAATCAGGAGAGATCACGCTGTTCACGGATCAGAGCGGTCGCTCTAACGGAATGTACTTTGATGCCCAGGGCAACCTGATAGCCTGCGCAGATATGGACAACCAACTCTGGTCGTTCGATATGAAAGGGCAACACGAGATACTCGTAACCGACTATCGCGAAAAATTGCTGAACGGCCCTAATGATGTGTGGATCGCGAAGGATGGCAGCTACTATCTGACTGACCCTTATTTCAAGCGTGACTACTGGACGCGCGACACAGCCCGTCAGCAGCCTGTGGAAGGTCTGTATTATCTGGCACCTGGAGGCAATCAGTTGGTCATGCTCGACTCAACGCTTAACCAGCCCAATGGCATCGTCGGAACGCCTGACGGGAAATATCTGTATGTAGCAGAGGCAAAGGCAAACAGAATCCTAAAATACGACATCCAGACGGACGGCTCGCTGACGAACCGCCAGGTGTTTGCCGACATGGGGTCGGACGGCATGACGATTGACGACAGAGGCAACATCTATCTGACTGGTGACGGTGTGACCGTATTCGACAAGAATGGTCAGAAGATAGCCCATTTCCCCATTCCTGAGGACTGGACAGCAAACGTCTGCTTTGGCGGAAAAGAGCGTGATATCCTGTTTATTACCGCATCAAAATCCGTTTACACCCTGAAAATGCTTGTACACGGGGTAAAGTGATCAATAAGACATAAAAGTAGCAGCCCTGAGAGCCATATTCTCGCGGAGCTGGTCGCGGTAGAGCCATATCTCGCGAGTATGATAGTTTCCGTCCCTGCCTAACAGGGGTAACATGTAGTCATCTGCCGTGAAGCCCTCCACAATCAGCAGACCCGTGGCCACGTCGAGATGCACAGTCATCGTGTCCTTCTTCTGCTCCGCAACAGGCAGCAGCGGCGAGGGTTCGGTCACAAGGCTTGCCGATATGCTATCCGTCCGCCAGTTCACGGGATTGATGGCCATACAGCTCCGCTCCCACCCCCGCATGGTGCAAGTGGTGTCGCGCACAGAGTTATAGCAAATCGTGACACCCGTATCGTCTTTTCCCTTGGCAGCAACGACATGTCGGGCGGGCTCGGGAATCGTGATACCGATGGCATATGCGGCAATCATCCTCTTGAACGTATCGTCGTCCATCTCCTTCAGCAGTTCCAGCATGATGTGCGCGCCCTGACTGAAGCCTGCCAGGATGAAAGGCCGGCCATTGTTCTGATGCTCCAGATAGTATTGGAAAGCGCGACGGACATCACCCAGTGCCAAGGGCATGCGCACTGACGTCAGGCTGTCGTTCTCGAAGCTCTGCAATGAGCATTGCCTGTAATAGGGTGAATAGTAGTTCAGCTGCCCACTCACCAGTGTATCCACGCCAAGCATCTCACTGTAAAGCGGGGCGCGAAGGCTGTCGTTGTAGGTGTCGGCATAGTGGCATGTCGCACCGTCAGCCAGCACATAGTCGCCCGTCTCTGTCGATATGATATAGAATACATCGGCAGCGGCCTGACGGTCTGTGATATACCATTGTGTCGGGTCCTGATAGTCGGGGGGTTCAGGAACCGGTTCTATGCCATTCGTCTGGCACGCGGCCAACATGCCCAGCACAACAAGTGCGATGGATATAGTTCTCAGTATTCTCATATTTATATCAATTCTTATCATCCTCGAAAGTAAAAGGCATCCCGCTTCGGAATGCCTAAATCAGTAGATTGTGGAGCTGGAGGCAGCCAAATTAACTAATGTAATTCCTTGTAAAAGTAGGCAACTCCATTCTCCTTTTTCTTATTTTTGACGCAAATTTAAATCAAATTTGTCACATTTATATCTAACACCATCATCTTATAAGGTTTATTAACATTTGCACGATTAATACGAACCTTTTAACTTTGCAATGGTTCTTGGGGACACCTGTCATGCAGAGAGGAAAAGTCACAAGGTTGTAGTCCTACAACTTGACATGGGGTATTCTTAAAAAGAGTGCAGATTGATAATCCTGAGAATTGCGATCTACAAGGCATTTGATGACAACGAGTATATCTTGCAAAATGAGAAGAGTCACCTTTGGGGACGCTACTCGGGGACGCTGTCAGATTGTTGGGGACGGGGACTCTTGCAACCATGTATAATACAATGGGGACGCAAGAAGCCAATTAACAGCCTTAAACTACGTTGGAAGTTTCCGAACCTTTATATCTTAACGTATTTTCAGCATAAATACGGAAATTATGCGTTCAAAACGTCAAAAATGTCAATATTGTGGATTGATAGTGAAATAGAATGGAGTTCGTGTAAAACATGAGTCCCCATATACCTTATAATAACAATGAAAATATCAAGTAAAGATGGACAATCAAGTAGATGTAAAATTCAGATTAAAGCAAAGGAAGGTGAGAGGATCACAATCCGAAAGAGGAGGCCTATCTACAGAGAATGTACTCATAACCATGAGAGTAACATACCTCTCTATGCGCCTGGAGTTTTCAACAGGATATCACATTGACGTGCTTCGCTGGGATCAGAATGCAGAACGTGCAATTGGTCCGAATCGTGATGGTCAGTCCGCTGATGAAATCAACGGTGGTATTATGAGATTGGCCAGAAATGTAAGGGATACTGCCCATATGTTTGAGGAAATGGAGAAAGTCCCCACCCAAGAACAGTTCAGAGAGACCTTTGAACAAATCAGAGCTGAAGAACAGCAACACATTGCCCTCAATGTGGCATCCGCTACGGCTGTAAAAAACACTTCTGAGAATCAGGACAGGAAACAATCAAAACAGGACAGCATACGTCCAAAACAAAGAATTAACAAAAATTACGAAACCAAGATTAAGACAGAAAACAACAAGTCCTTTGGCTTTTTTGAAGTGTTCCATGAGTACGAAAGAAGTAATAGCCGATTACATGATTGGACGGAGTCAACTTTCAAGAAGTATCATACGCTCCGAAACAACCTTACTGATATGAGAAAGTATAAGAGAAAAGCCGGGCTGAAGTTTTTTGATTTCACTTTCGAATATTTTGATGAATATGGATTACAGGAATACATCGACTTCTTAAGAAGCCAAAAGGACTATAAGAATACAAGTGTAACAAAGAGCCTCTCCTTATTAAAAGTGGTCATCAGGTGGGCATATAAAAGAGGTTATCATAACAACAACCAATTTGAGGCATTCAAGCCAAAGATGAAGACTACCCAGAAGAAAGTGATATTTCTCACCAAGACAGAACTGGAACAGATAGAGAATGCGAAACTTCCAGAGACCAAGCTGTATCTCTACCGCATCCGTGATGTTTTCCTTTTCCAGTGTTATACAGGCCTTCGTTATTCAGACGTAGCCAATCTCAAACGCTGTGACGTTCACGACGATTACATTGAAATTACAACCATTAAGACATGTGACAGCCTGCGTATAGATCTGAACAAACATTCCAAGGCCATTCTTGATAAGTACAAGATGTTTGAGTTCCCAAACGGCAAAGCACTCCCTGTAATCAGTAACCAGAGGTCAAACGAATACATACATCTACTTTGTAAAGAGGCTAAGATTGATGAACAAGTCAGGCAAACCTATTACAAGGGTAATGATCGTATAGATGTTGTACGTCCTAAGTACGAGTTGGTCGGTTCTCACACTGGACGAAGGACATTCATTTGTAATGCGCTGGCCATGGGCATCCCACCACAGGTTATCATGAAATGGACAGGTCACAGTGATTATAAGGCGATGAAGCCCTATATCGACGTGTGTGATGAGATCAAAGCAGAACAGATGAAGAAATTCAATGATTTTTAATGTATTAGCATAGTAAAACATAGTAAACAACCCCAAAATGAGCATATAAGTTGATTTTTTACCCAAAACATTTGGAAAAATCAACTTTTATGTTTATTTTTGCAAACAGAATGTAAAGACATGGAAAGAAACTTATTGATTGAGTTGTTGGAAGACGGTGACAAGGTAAGCCTGTATTCACCACATTTCGAGGGCGAGGAGTATTCTGAATTCGAGAAGTTCCTCCTTGCTTACAAGGACACCTATCCCGATGATGTACGCCAGCTCGTTTACAGGCTTGACATCATCAAGCGTGACGGAGCAGCCGACAGGCATTTCCGTTACGAGGGAACTAAAAGAGACAGGGTGATGGCCCTACCCTCTCACCTTGAAACCACTTCTTTGAGACTCTACCTGCTTAACATCCAGGCCAAGATCCTGATTCTTGGCAACGGCGGTCTGAAGACATCGGCAACCTATCAGGAGGACGAGCACCTTCACAAATGCGTAAAGACTCTCCAGAAGATAGACATCCAGATCAAGGAAAGGGAAAAGCAGAAAGTGATAGTCATCACAGGCACAGAACTGCTTGGTGAACTGTCATTCACGATAGACGACGAATAACAAGAAAGGAGAATGCATATGAAGACAAACAGAATCATGGACGAGATCCGCAGTACGATCTCACCGGAAATGAAACAGCAGATGGAAATGTCGGTGGCCATTGCCAACCGTATCTACGAGATCCTTGAAATCAAGGGAATGACACAGAAGGATCTGGCTCAGCGTCTGGGTAAGACCGAGACAGAGGTGAGCCGATGGCTGTCAGGCACACATAACCTGACGCTTTCAACTATCTGCAAGATATCCACTGCCTTGGGCGAGGATATTGTAACTGTACCCAAGATGGTCTTAGAGCCAAATATGGCATAAGAACCATATTATAGCGAAACAGAAGGCCTTTTGAGCCTTCTGTTTTTCTGTATACTACTCCTTCTTTTTCTTACGCTTAGATACCATTGCTGGATGCAGTTTCAGATGTTGCATACGGTAATCGCGTGGAGTAATTCCGAGAAATCTGAAGAAAGCGGCATAGAAGGACTGGCGGTTTGAGAAGCCTACCATCGTACCAACCTCCTCGACATTCAAATCCTGATAGCGTTTATCTACAAGAATTGACATGGCATCATCGATGCGGTATTTGTTGACAAATGAAGTGAAGTTACAATGGAAGCGAGTGTTCACTACTGCAGAGATATAGCGGGTATTTGTACCGATATCCTCGGCTAGCCTTTTTGCAGAATAGTCTTTGTCACGATACTTTTTCTCCATGACAACTATCTTCATGATCTTCTCCTGAAGTTCATCCATAATCTGAGGCCCTATCAAAGTTCTATAGCCTGCCTCTTTCTCCTTCTTTTCGGTTATGTTGTATTTAGCCATAATAAGTACTATACCAGAATCTTTCTACAAAAGTAATACAAAATTCTCAATAATAAGACTTTATGGAGAAAAAACAGCGAAAAAAAAGCGTAAACGTATTCAGTATAACCTTGTTTGCCCATTTTTCAGCTTCAAATTGCCTGATAGGGGAAAATCCTACGCAACTTTAGGGAAAGCCACCCACCAGATTAGGATTTATCCTTTGCAAAACTGTCGGTTAATTCCGAACTTTGCACCGTGAACAAGAAACAAAATGTCAAACTCTAAAGTATAGGAGATAAAGATATGAAGAAGATGATGATCCTGGCAATGATGATGGTCATGACTATCTCTGCCAACGCAATGAGCTATAACGCAGCAAAGAACGAAGCCCTCTTCCTCTCTGACAAGATGGCTTACGAGCTCAACCTCACCGCTGCACAGTATGAGGCTGTCTATGAGATCAATCTCGACTACCTGATGAGCCTGAACGGACACGCTGATGTCTTCGGCATCTGGTGGGATCGCCGTAACGCAGACCTCCGCTATGTCCTGAACAGCTGGCAGTTCGACAAGTATGTGGCACTCTCCCACTTCTATCGCCCTGTAGCTTGGAAGGCTGGTGGATGGACATTCGCAGTTTACTCTCACTATGGCAGAGACCGTTTCTTCCATGCACATCCGAAGGTATTCGTGAGCTATAAGGGTGGTCACAATAAGGTTCATGGCTCACACTATGCTCACATGCACAAGCCCGCACCTTCTGCTCCTGCAATGGGACATGGTAATGCTCCGATGCATGACAAGGGCGCAAGAGTGATGAACGAAAAGGGACACATGGGCAACCACAACATGGGGAACCATAACAATGCTCATAGGACTCCGAATCGCGAAGTTGCAATGAACACTCGTACCAATCGTAGTGGTTCCGGCCACTTCGGAGGTAGCCGCTAAGGTTGTTCCATTAGCTCTATCATATGCCTCGCAAGAGGACTCTGGGGGACTTCAGCAATGAAGTTCCCTTATTTTGTGCAATAGCCCCTTGAAGACTCTTAAAAAATGTAAATCGGCTTTTTTAGGCTTATATTTAATTATAATTTTAACAGGGGTATACCCCTGTATTTTAATATATAAATTTTATAATTAAATAACTGAGTATCAGCAAGTTAAAAATGTTTAGCGGAGTACGCTTTTCTGCTCTAAAATTTTGGTTTGAGCGCAAAAACGTTCTATCTTTGCACTCACAAATCTAACATCGTACTCATATGGAAAAGTTTCTTTTAGACCCTAAAGCTCCAGGAGCATTTTCTCCTGATGTTATGCACAAAGTTGTATTAAACGGTATTGATTTTGAGCTCCCAGAAAACATTTGGGATGCTATTGACGATGCATTTGGTAATTACTGGAATATCGAAGTTGGCTATGGAGGCTGGCCAGATCTCAATTCTGCAGTAAGTTCTATCTCTAATTGGTTGCAAAACGAACACATTATCTTTTCCATTGATAAAATTGTAACCATAGTTAATATTATGTTCGACTGGATAGAACAAGTTCCTGGAGCTATTCTTGATGATGATGTAGTTGTTATTCCTCATAGCTACGAGGCTGCAGAGAAAATGCGTCAAGAAATAAAAAAGCAAGAGCGTCATCTTAAGGATTTATTGCCAAGTATATCAGGTATTTCTGTCGATAACTTTAATGATTCCATGACGAATTATGTGTATATCTCCGATAAATTGAAAGAGTTCTATCCCAGAACCTATTCACGGCTTACCAAGTTGTTCAATGAGATGGGAATTGAATGGGGGGAGATAGAAGGAACCAAAGACATATGGATTCGTGACTACATGCCCATTCAGATATCTGAAGACCGTTTCATCGTTTACAATTACAATCCTGACTACCTGAAAGAATCAGGAGAAGAATATCTCACGGATTCACGTGCCATAGCCGATGGGATTCTTAATCATTTCAGTATGAGTCATTATGATATAATACTGGATGGCGGAAACGTAGTTACGTGTGCAGGACATTTGGTTCTCACGGATAAGGTGTTTCAAGAAAACGGAAAGGAGAAATATGACCCGGATTTTTGTGATTACATAAGTCACGTTCTTGATTCTAGGGTTATTTTCCTTCCTTGGCATTGTGATAATCCACAGGAACCTGATGCAGATGTTTATGGACATGCAGACGGTCTTGTACATTGGGCTGGTGATAATAGAGTCTTAATGACTAATCACCGTGATTCTTTTCCAGAAGAGGCTGATGAAATCAGATACCGCTTGGAGGCTGTTGGATTCGAAGTAATAGAAATGCTTTTTGACGTACCAAACCCAAATAGAGACTACAATTGGGCCTATATCAACTATTTACAAGTTGGAAATAAGATTATTGTGCCAACGTTTGGAATACCTGAAGACAAGCAAGCCTTAGAGTATATTCGGGATGCTAATCCGGGATGTGTTGTTCGAGGTTTCCGAATGAGAGAAATTGCTAAAAATGGTGGTGCCATTCATTGCATCACTTGGAACATAAAGAAATAACAAATTAATAAATAAACAATGGAAGAATTGAACTATATCATTAAGCAAGCCAAAAGGTTTCATTACACAAATTGGGATGACTCTGAGTTGAAGAAGTGTATAGGCATGTTGCAAGACCTTAACCGGTCAGAACTTGTGTCGCTCTATACCAGTAGATGGATTTCTTATAATAAGACTCTAAAAGAAGAAGTATTCAAACTCCTCTTTTCAGATAAGATAGGAAAACTTAACGACAAGATAAAAGAAATGGATACAGAAAAACTGATAGAAGAATTATTGAACAAGAAGGGCGGCATGGTTTCGTTAGCTCGTCAAGAACTAAGACGTAGGTATATCGAAAATGATCAAGAGGATAAAACAAAGATTGCTTTGGCATTTGCTCAGTCGTCCGTTAGAGATAATAATTGGCTAGAATCGCAGATGCGAAAAGAACTATATGGAATTGGTTAAAATATGAAATCAAAAGAAAGAAAACGAAATACTCCAGTAGCCACGTTGATTAAGAACTACATCAACAAGAAAAGTGGCAAAGTTCCTGCGTCTCGTAAAGAAATTCAGAAACGCTTTGATTATCTAGACTGGAAGGATCAGAAGAAGATCATGCAAGCTTTCCTTGAATCGGGAAAGGCAGATAGGTTATGGGCATATTCTAAACTTCTTGACAACTGGGACAAATCATTTGAGCCTAGGATAAAAGAGTTATGGGAACAGTCACATGAAGGAATAATCTCTTGGGTAGTAACACATCACTTCCCTACAAAATACCTATCTCAAAATATCGATAAGTTTACTGATGATAGAGATTATTATTTTATCTGTTTAAGACTAGCAGAGAATAAGAGCTTTATTATAGACAGGAGCAAACTATCGATTACAGACTATCTTTCTGTGCTCTATCATACTGGTAGATCATTATCAGATGATGAAGCCCGTGATTTGCTTTACAAAACAGTCCACGATGTCTGTACTGAGGACTTCGATTATCCCCAACTATCGGAGTTTGCATATGTTGGTAAAGATTTTGTTATTGGTCCTATACTTTTTCAAAACGTTAATCTGGCAGTCTATTATTTAAGAAAGATGGATTTGACAGATGTCGTGCATCAATTTGAGATATGGAACGAAGGAGTACAAAGAGCTATATTCAACAGTCCAGAGTTCAAGACGATTTTAAACGCAGATTTGATTGAATATGAAATAGAAGGACCAAAAGCTAAAGTTGCTAAGAAGTATGCATATCTTGCTTTGGATGACAAATACAAGACTGAGGATTTTTGTATTGATAATGTTCAAACCCCACATGAATGTTTCAAAGAGAATGCAATATTACCTTTAGAGCCATCGGATTTACCATTCGAACCTGATAAGAATGACTCGATTTTACCATTTTAATATTGTATTATCAGAAATATTTTGTAATTTTGCAACGTGATGTATAGATTGATTATAGCATTATTGATGTTCCTGTTTGTGGTAAGTCCAGGATATTCCCAATCTTTCCGCGACAATAACAACATGCTACTTGGTAAGGTTGAATCCGATGGCACGATTCGCAATGCCAATAACATGCGCCTTGGCAAGATATTCGATGATGGAACCATCAGGGATAGCAACAATATGAGACTCGGCACTATCGAGAAAGATGGTACAATCAGAGACAAGAACAATATGCGACTGGGAACTGTTAGTTCAGATGGAACAGTACGCGACAATAACAATATGCGTCTTGGAACTATCAGTTCTGATGGAACGGTTCGGAACAATAACAATATGAGAGTAGGTACAGCCAGTGGTATCAATACAAGATATGCAGCTGTGTTGTTCTTCTTTAACCTCTTATAATCAAAACTTATAAACTATGATGGAAGTAAAAAACAACTTCAAGAAGTTCCTCAATAGAAATAATAATCCCAATGATTTTATGGAACTATCTCAGTTCCAGGAGTTCTTTGATGATGTCGCGAAGTATTTACTTGGTAATGTTGCTATAGTATTTGGTCCAGAACCTGATGGAACTAAGTATTACTTGACAGAAATTGAGTTTTACTATAAAAATGAAAAGGCAAAGGAAATCGTTATCAAGACATATACAGATGCTCAAGGAAAAGAAAAGAAAGTGGAATCGTCTTTTTATTCTTGTACTTATAAACGTAAACGTGAGGCCGGACTGCTATTTTGGCACTATAGCGGTATAGACATATGCTTTGATTCTACTGAGAATAATTATGGTGGAATTTTGATTCGAAGTCTAATAAAGATCGTCAATGGTGGTCAACCTGAACTTATTGCTGGACCTTTGCGATGTGCAAATGAACTTATGAATCAATCTGTTCTTGAAGGAAGAGATTCTATTCCACATATTATAGAACTTAAAAGGTATGAAGAGAAATATACCATATTGTCAACAATAAGACAAGGTCTTGAAACATCAGAAAAGTACAAAGAGATAAGAGAGAAATTAAAGAAAGATCATAATGGATTCGTAACGTCTGATAGCTTCCCCTTTTTTTGTTATTATGTTCAAAGAGGAATAGATAAATGGAAGGTAAATGGTACAAAATATAATGCGAATCCTGAAGAGAGAGAGGGTATAATTCGGAAACTTCGTTAGAAATCACAAGGAATATGAAGGTTATTTTGACAGGAGCCACGGGGTTCGTTGGCGAGGGCATTCTGTTGGAATGTCTGAAGGATGAGCGTATTGAGAAAGTGCTGAGTATTAGTCGCAAGCCATGTGGCCATAAGCATGAGAAGTTGGAGGAACTGATAACGAAAGATCTGCTGAAACTGCCAGAAGGTGATGAACGTCTGCAGGGTTATGATGCGATGCTCTATTGTGCTGGTATCAGTGCCAATGGCCTGTCAGAACAGCAGTATCGCCCTGTTACCTATGACATTCCGCTGCATCTGGCACAGATCCTGCCCGTCAAGGAGCAGATGACCTACGTTTATTTGAGTGGTGCCGGAACAACTGCCGACAGCAAAATGATGTGGGCAAGGGTCAAAGCAGAGACGGAGAATGCCATCTTTGCCATGCCTTTCAAGCATAGTTATGCCCTTCGTCCAACCATCATGAAACCCACGAAAGGGCAGTTGCATGTGAAGAAGCTCGACCGTGTTTATCTGCTTTTCTACCCTCTGATGCGCTTGATGAATCAGGCAAATCCTCTTTCGGAGATTGGCCGTGCTGTCATCAATGTCTTGGAAAACGGTAGCGAGAAGCAAATCTTGGAATCGAAAGACTTCAAGGTGTTGGGAAAGGTCTGACTTTATTCTGCTTTCTCTTTTACATCACTATAATCCTTAGAGTTAGAAGCATATTCAATCCTCGTCCTCTTCGTCATCTGAAGCATTTGTAGCGAACAGTGCGTTCTGCGCTTCAACCATTCTTAGGAACATTTCTTGTGATTCGGGATCAGGACAACGCCGTTTGCAGATGTCCTTGATGGTTTTCTTGTTGACTGGTCGTTTGATGATTTTATACCATGAAAGAAACTCTGCAATGTCCTCTTCTCGTGTGAAGTCATAAGAGTTCTGGAATCTGGTGTTATGAGTCTTCAGTTGGTTCATCAGTTTTTTTGCCAGTTTCCTGCTCATGCTCTCAGCCTGAAGCTTTTCCTGTTTTGAATTACCCTGCAGAACCTTGAAATTAGTCTGAGCAGTAGTCAGCTCACCTTTCAGTTTCTTGATAACACTCTCCTCTTTTCTGAAAATTTCATCAGTGTGACGGACGTGAACATAGCAGTTGTATGAGTGGACTGTCTCTTGGAACCATGCCAATACCCTTTCATCTGTAATAAGTGTTTCCACCGCTTCCTTCAGCGACTTGGTGACCGGATTTCTGCGCATGGCCAGTTCCCATAGCATTTTATGAATATCCTCAAATGTGTTTATCTTGTCAAAGCCCAGCTCTGCCAGTTTCTCCTTTGCTTCCTTGACAGATTCCGGGTCAACGTCCTTTTCAATAGGCCGTGTGTCAAGAAACGGAGCCAACTGTGCATCAGTATATGGAGGGAAGGTGCATTTTATCCACACCTCTTTCCGTTCAATCCAGGAATAAATGGAGTCAATATACTTCTCTGCTTTGGGATTACCCTCGCAATAAACCTTCACATAGGCATCTTCCAATTCAAACAGAGCTTCATGGAACAGGACGCTAAGCATGTCAGCATCGATATGTTTATTGAGGATACGGACGTTTGGCTTATTTGCCTCTCTATATGGAAACTTGATACCAGCAGTTGCCAATTGTCTCTTCACAAAGTCTTTGGCCACGATATTAACTTCCTCTCCTTGCTGGTTGATATTGACAATGATTGCCCTTTTACCATAAGCCCTCAAAAGGTCAACAAGATACATAATAGCATGATCCAATCTCTCCGACGCAGCTATGTTATTCGTTTGATTCATTATCTGTAATTGTTATATTAGAAATCATTCCGAGTTCTATCTTTTTCCCATCAGTCATCACCATCATTTGCTCATACTCGTCGATTCGCCTGACATTACCTGTATAAGTCTGATAGGAACCACCTGCCTTATGCTCATCAGGCACAAAATATTCGATGGCCACTGAAGGATGCTCTGGCAACATGGAAACAATCAATTCCATCTTGCGGTTCATTTCTTCATTGCCGGACTCACTGAGACCTGCCCAGCCATCTGTAAAACGCCCAGACTCCCGAATGGCAGCATCATAGCCTGTCAATGCGGCAAAAGGCGCAAACTGGGCTGCTCGGTTCCACATCGACATCCTTGGATGATGCTTCGGCTCGTAGTGAGGCAGATTGATAATATCGTCGTAATCGTGAGTCATGCCTTATGTCCTCCTATCTGTTCATTACGTTCTTTGGCTGTGGCACCCTCCTCAAAGTTCAGACCTCTGAGGATGGCGTTCTTGCCGAAACGCTGTTTGATTTTTAACTGTGCCTCCTGCATGCGGCGCTCCTTGTCAAGTTTGGCTTGCTCCTCCTGACGCTGTTTCTCTAATGCTTCGTAATCAGTGAAGAGATCAAGTTGCTGGGGAGCATTGGCCTGTGCAAATACCGATGCCTCCGATACCACATGGTTCGTTGTCAGGTTCAGCCTTCGAATCAGCAAATCTGGATTCACATGGCTGTCAAACAACTCTGAAGCACCTTCCATGATAAGGCGCGAGGATGATGTGGGTTTCTCGAAATTGAACGTGCCGTGAGCATGTTTTGGCACATCCTTCCCGTAATAATTGGCAGTAATCTCACCGTGATATTTCTCACGAATTTCTGGTCGTGTCAGACATTCTGCATCATAACCTACGGTCAGCACCAGCTGGTCAGTCATCAGGCGCTTCGATACGAGATCGAGTGCCATTCCTTCTGCCATTTCCTGTATCACCACACGGGCTTTCTTGAATGTGTAAGGCTCCTGCAGCACCTGTCCGCTGCTGAAGGAGTTGGTCTCAGGACGATATGCCTTTACAGACTCCATCGTACACGGTTCCCATCCCCAAGCATGGTCTATCAGCAGTTCGGCATTCACGCCAAAGAGCCGGTAAAGCAATCCTTCGTTCTGTACAGACATCCTGGCCAACTTACCCATCGTGTCAATACCATAGACAGCCAGTTTCTCTGCTATGCCTCTGCCTACACGCCAGAACTTCGTGATAGGCTGGTAGTCCCACAACTCACGTCGATACGACATTTCATCTAGTTCTGCGATACGCACTCCGTCTTTGTCGGCAGGTGCTTTCTTGGCTACAATGTCCATTGCCACCTTTGCCAGATACATGTTTGTGCCGATGCCAGCCGTAGCTGTGATGCCCGTAGTGGCCAGCACGTCGCGGATCATCTTCATGGCTAGTTCATGCGCCGACAACTTATAGGTTCTCAGATAGGCTGTCACATCCATAAACACCTCGTCGATGCTATAGACATGAATATCCTCTGGAGCAATGTATTTCAAGTAGGTCTCATAGACCTTGGTGCTCACCTCCATGTAGTGAGCCATACGTGGCGGTGCAGCGATAT
>JAEEGI010016230.1_pt1 | contig 15397 bp, 15 predicted proteins | sample 8958751 | NCBI WGS metagenome assembly JAEEGI01 (sample SAMN16246545, study PRJNA631951) | gut metagenome | biome: gut microbiome; feature: rumen; material: KS-attached | host: Bos | place: Iran: Karaj | collected 2018-10
GAACGGTATGGAAAAGAAAGTCACGTCAGTTTGTGCTGACGTTTTTGATGTTCTTCGTAAGTATGAGGCAGAAAAACGTACTTTCGACATGATTATCCTTGACCCGCCCGCGTTCACTAAGAGCGCGAAGCAAGTTCAAAAAGCATACGGCGGTTACAAGGAGATAAACCTCCGCGCCATGAAGCTGCTTGAAAAAGGCGGCATCCTTATAACTTGTTCCTGCTCCCACTTTTTTGATTACAACACTTTTTACAGCATGATTCAGAATGCGGCAAACGATGCGCACAGAACTGTGCAGATTCTTGAAAAACGCGGGGCAGGGCCGGATCATCCTGTTCTTGCCGGGTATCCAAAGTCGGAGTATCTGAAATGTGCGGTTCTAAGGGTTCTGTAGCGGATGGCGCGTCCGACAGGAGTGAGACGCGTTTCGGCGCGGGAACTTCGTTTTTCGGCGCATCTGGCGCGGGTGCAGGAACTTCGAGCTGCGGCGCATCTGGTGTAAGCTCCGGTGCTTATAATTCCGTCATCGTGCTTGGGCCTACGGCTGTCGGAAAAACGGCTCTTGCCGTTCGCATCGCGGACGCGCTTAACGGCGAAATAATCTCCGCAGATTCTCGTCAGGTTTATACAGGTCTCGACATAGGAAGCGGCAAGGATATTTGCGAGTACACGCTTCATGACCCGGAGCGCACAATCCCGTATCACTTAATCGATGTTGTTTCTCTGCCAGACGAATATTCCGTTTTCAATTACCAAAGAGGATTCTATCAAGTTTTCCCAGAGATTCTTTCGCGCGGAAAGCTTCCTGTTGTTTGCGGCGGAACAGGCATGTATCTTGACGCGATTGTGCGCGGCTACAGTTTTGTGGACGTGCCCTGCAACGCGAAACTTAGGACGAGCCTTGTAGGCAAAAGTAACGCGGAGCTTGCGGAAATGCTTATAAAACTAAAAAATGGCAAAGTTCATAACACGACGGATTTGCTGGAGCGTCACAGGTTGCTCCGCGCCATAGAAATTGAAGTTTTTATGCAGGAGAACGGCGAAGTTTCGGGAGCCGCCGCATCAGAGGACGCTGGCGGTAGTACTGGCGAGCAAACATCCGCTTCTGTGTCAGGCGCGGGCAGCAACACAACCGGAAACACAGATTCTTTCCCGGCACGTCCTGACATACGCCCGTTCATCATTGGGACGACGTTCCCGCGCGACATTTTGCGCAGTGGCATAAACAGGCGCATGACGGCCCGCTTTAAGGACGGCATGATTGCCGAAGTTGAGCGCATTCACAGCGGCGGAATAGAATGGGAACGCTTGGAACGGCTTGGACTTGAATATAAGCTTATAGCGTGGTATTTGCAGGGGAAAATCGGCACGGAAGAAGAGCTTTACGAAAAACTCCGCATTTCAATAGGGCAGTTCGCAAAAAGACAGGAAACTTGGTTCCGCCGCATGGAAAAGACAGGCGTTAAAATAAACTGGCTTCCGTGTTCCAGTAGCGAGCATGATTTGTCTGTCGAAGGCAGGCTTGAAATGAGCCTTGAAATGCTTCGTTCGGCAGGCTTTTGAGAAACCTCTTTGTTTAACCCTTAATATTTTCCATAGTTTGCTATCGCTTCATCAACAGTCATTTTATTTCGTAGAACTCTATAAGCTGCCATTCTCAACTGGCTGTATGTATTATCAAGTATGCCAAGCTCAAGCTGATACAAATGCTCGGTATTTCCAAGCGGTGCATATACATCATCAAAAGAATAAACTGTAGAGCATGTGATAAGGCGCTTAATCATAGCAAGATTATTAAGTTCTTCGGTGCGCAGTAAAAACCGCATAAATTCGTTTGCTATTTCAAGATTGCCGCTATTCTTGTTTACTGAAAACTCTACTGAAGGAACATCTACTACAGCACCGCCTTTTTCCATAACAGGCACAGAATGGAAGCTGTATGTAAAAGGATTTTTTGTGAAAGGCTCCGACAAGGCTTCACGTTTTTTTGTTCCTGAAGCAACATCGGCTGAAGCCAGCATCATTGGAACATCGCCTTCAAAAAAACGCCTGATAACTGCATCATAATTATCCTTAAGCTTGGCACACTCCTCTAAATCAAGAAAGCCAAATTCTCTGAAGCGTTCAACCCATTCAAGGGTTGAACGCATATATTCTCCGGCCGAGTTATCAAGCTTATTTAATTTAGAGATAGCCTCAGGATTATTCATAATTTCTTTTGTAAAGAATGGATAAATTAAAGAAGCCATAATTGAAGAATCATATTTATCTGAAAGAATAGGACTCTTATAACCGGCATCCTTAAGCTTCTGACAGGCATCTACTAACTGGGACCAGTTTTGTGGAATTTCAATTCCTTCTTTTTTGAATAAATCCTCATTTACAAGCATACCGTTTGCAGCACATAAAACAGGAACCATTGGAAGTGAGCCGTTGTCCATATAAAACAAAAGCTTTTGATTTACTGCAGAAAGTTCAATTCCAGTTAGTTTTGAATCTGCAAGGTTTTCGGCATTTTCAAGAAGTGGATCAAAATTTGTTTTATCAAGCATCCAGGGAAAAGTCATAAAAATATCAGGAGCATCTTCTCCTGCAAGTGCAGTAGAAATTGTGACCTTATAGTTATCAAGATAGGTATAAGAAAGCTCTACGTTCGGATAAAACTCATTAAAGCGGTCAAATTCAGCTTCAAGTGCCTCAAAGTTCTGGTAGCGTCCCGCAATTTCAATTTTGCATTTAGATTGAGTATCAAGACGCGGAACAAATACCTTTTCTTCAGTTTTCTTTTTGCAAGAAAATAAACAGAAAATACCGCATACTAGCAAAAGAGCAAGCTTAATCTTTGAAAGTTTATTATTCATAATCGTCCCTCTTTGTAAAATCTGGCTTTGTTTGACGTATCTTTTTAAGTTCCTTAATTACGTTATTGATATCAATCGGTTTTGCAATATGACCATTCATTCCGGCTTCAAGACATTCTGCTACATTTTCGGAAAAAGCGTCCGCAGTCATTGCTATAATCGGAATTCCTGCGGCATAAGGATTTTCAAGCTTTCTAATTTCGCGGGTTGCTTCAAGACCGTTCATTACCGGCATCTGGATATCCATAAAAACAACGTCATAATCTGCCGGCTGAATATGCCGTAGCATTTCTACAGCAACCTTTCCGTTTTCCGCCCTTCGGCTTTTTATTCCATACATATCGAGCAGAGTGGAGATAACCTCCCAGTTTACATCCATATCTTCTGCTACAAGAATATTCATGTCTTTTAGATCAGAATTATTTTCTTCCTGAGAAGCAATATTTTCTTCAAGTCCAAGCATTTCACTAATCTTCTTAAAAAGCGAAGAGCGGAAAAGAGGCTTGGAAATAAAACCGTCGATGCCGGCATCTTTTGCATACTCTTCTATCTGAGTCCAGTCATATGCAGAAACAAGAAGGATAGAAATGTCATTTCCTGCAATTTCACGAATCTTTTTAGTAAGCTCAACTCCGTCAACTCCAGGCATTTTCCAGTCCAGAATAATTACATCGTAAGGTTTCCCGTACTCTTTTTTTTCAAGGAGCTTTGTAAGGGCCGTCTTCCCAGATTCTGCAAGGTCTGGATTTGTTCCAAGAGCGGTGAGCGTGTCGCATGCGGTTTCCAGAAGCACTTCATCATCATCTATAACAAGCACTTCAAGAGGAGGTAGTTTCTGCTCGCTTTCATCTTTTGAAGAAGTTTCTAGATCCAATGTGACAGTAAAGGTAGTACCTTCGCCTTCAATACTTTCACATTCAATCTGGCCGCCCATGATATCGACCATTTTTTTTGTGATAGCAAGACCAAGACCCGTTCCCTGAATTGTATTTATGCGGCTGTCTGTCTGGCGGATAAAAGGCTGGTACATAACTTCCATAAAGCTCTTTGACATACCAATTCCGGTATCCGAAACTTTATATTCAAGCTTTATAAAGCCGTCTTTTTCGCTTGGTAATTCAGATAAATCCACGTAAACCTGCTTGTTGGCAGGAGTGTATTTTAACGCATTAGATAGAATGTTAATAAAGATTTGATTAATGCGAAGCTGGTCAGCATACAAATATTCGTATTTTATATTTCTGCTTCTGAATCTGAAATCAATATTTTTTTGCCGGACCATAGGCTGCGAGATATTCACAAGGTTTTCAGCAGAATCAACAATAGAGAAGGTGACCGGAGAAAGACTTATGTTTCCGCGTTCAACCTTAGAGATATCAAGAATATCATTGATAAGCGTAAGAAGATGATTACTCGCAAGCTTTATTTTTTTAAGATTATCAGAAACATACTGCGAGTCTTTTACATTTTTTTCTGCAATTGTTGTAAGACCTATGATTGCATTCATCGGAGTTCGAATATCATGCGACATCGTAGAAAGAAAATCTGTTTTAGCCTTGTTGGCTGAATCAGCGGCTTCTGCGGCTGCAGCAAGTTTTCTGTTGAATCTCATAAAAACAAGAATATCAACAATAAGCAGACTTATAAGACAGAAAGAAACAACAATAACTAAAGGCCAGTCGATATTATTTTTTGTAATATCTGTCATTGGGATATAAGTGAGGATTGTCCAGTCAAAAGATGTATTAACAGGAACATGAACAATAAGGCAGCTTTCTGCTTTAGAATTCTGCATTGAAAACATACCTGTTTCGTGGATTTCTGACTCAAGTTTTTCTAAGTCATCTTTGTTAATTTGATTATATGATTTATAAAACTCAAAGAAATTGGAGTTCTTAAAAGACTTTCCTTTGATTATATAATTTCCTTCCCTGTCAATAATAGAAATTTGAGCGTCGCTGTATTTTTCTGAAGGAAACACCCATTTGCTCGAAAGAACTTCTACAGGAATAACACGCATAAGAATTGCTTTTTCAATCTTTTTTGATTTTACAGGCTTGTCCGGCTCGTCAACTCTAAGTTCCAGCAAATCGCAGAAGGCAATGGACTGGATACCGTTCATAGGGTTTGTATAAGAGCGTGTAACGCGTACTTGGTCCTGCTGACCGAGCAGTTCATTCAAAGAAGAAAAGATATCAATTTCTTTGTAAGAAACATTAAAATCTTGGGGGGCATCAATTTTGGGTCTGTTGGAATATCCTGTAAAAGAGTCAAGATTTATTATATGCGCAGAAATATTTGGAATACGCTGGGCAACATTCAAGTAATCCATTGCTTCTGCCATGTTCATTTTACGGCTGTTTATGCAGGCAGCCCAGGAATCGCATAGACGCTGTTCACCTTCAAGATAGTTCGTGGTTACCTGCTCCATACCAATGGACATGTTCATAAAGTTTTCGGTGTTGTATGTCTCCATCGAAGCACTTTGTTTTCTGACATAGAGTACGACAAAGAAAATTGAGAAAATTACGATGAGAAAGTTTGTAATGATTATCAGAGTTTTTTTCACATGAATTATTATATACCGATTTGTAGGAGTTTGCGACATTTTTTTTGTTGGTTCGGGCTGATGGGGCGAAGGCGTGCCAAAGATTGTATACCGCAGGGTTCAACATAATCTTTTCAAGCGAGAAATTAGATGATAATATTTCAGATAATCAATGAAAGACACGCTCCAAAAATACTTCGAAAAGAAATCGATATACGCACCAAAAGACTGTGACGAAGTGCGCGAGCGGCTGCAAAAACTTCTTGGCGTTTGTTCCGCGCCGCAAGTCGCCGTCGTCATTCCTGTGAAAAATGAATATCCTGGTATAAAAGATACATTGCTTTCTCTTTCCGCATCAGCCAGGCGTGTGTCGCCCGGACATGGAATGCCTGTCGCACCTTCGCCAAACCCGTTTCATGTCGTGTGTGTCGTGAACTGCCATGAAGATGACGACGGCGACGTAAAGCAAAACAACTTACAGATGCTCTCGTTTTTGTCAACCTGTGTTTATGAGAGCCTTTTCATTTCTGCACTCGACCTGACAAGTGTCGGACATTATTTACCTGAAAAAGATGGCGTTGGCTTTGCGCGGAAAGCTGGAATGGACTATGCTCTTGCTTGCGGCGCGGACATTATCGCGTGTATGGACGCTGACACACTGGTGGCGGAAAACTATGTCGAAGAACTTGTAAACTTTTCACACAATCATGAAAAACGAAAATTTGCGCTTATCCCATTTCGCCACCAAAAAGCCGCGTCAGAAAAGCTTCAGCAAGCAATCAACGCTTACGAAAACTACATGTTGCTGCACGCTGAAAAACTCCGTGAAGCAGGAACGCCGTACTGGGCACCTGTCCTTGGGCCTTCTTTAGTGTGCACTGCAGACGGGTACGTGTCTTGCGGCGGCATGAACAGGAGTGTAAGCGGCGAAGATTTTTATTTCTTGCAATCGCTAGAGAAAATAGAGATATTGGCAGGCTGCGCGAAAAATCGCGCGACATCTGCAAACAAATCTATAGATTATTCACCGCACTTCCTTAATACTGAAGTGTATCCATCCGCGCGTATATCAGACAGAGTGCTTTTCGGAACGGGACCAAAACTACGTCAACTTACAGAAATTAATGATCAACAAACAAAAATAGAATGCCCTATTTATCCTGACCGATGTTATGAAGCTGTAAAAGAGTTTATAGAAAAAAAAGAATCCTGCCAAAATGAATTGGCAGGATTTATGAACAAAGAAAACTTTTTATCTGTTTGGAATAAAATCTGTGCAAATAATCCGTCTAATCCCGAAAGTAGGGAAATCGCATTTCACATCTGGTTTGACGGACTTAAGATAATCCGCGCAATCCATGCAACGCAAATTACGCGTTAACGGCAAGCTTTTCCACAGACTCAATCTTGCTGATGTAGCCTGTGCGGAGACATGTGTCGAACAATTCCTGACTCATAAAATCAGTTGTAATATCATCGTAACCATCCATATCTCTTACAATCTTGACTACATATCCATCATCAAGTTTTTTTACAATCTGCATATAGTCTTTTGTTTCTCCATATCCTTTCAGTGCATAGCATTCCATAATGTGAACCTCCTTCTGTCGGAACTGGATAATATAAAAGCAAACTCAAATAGTTTTTCCACTTTTTCAAGCTGCCACAACCTTATTTTCGGAGTTTTTGATTTTCGGTTTAGTATTTTTTTCGTCGGTTCTTTTTTTTCAACTTGATTTCCAGCTATTTCTCACAATTCTTTGAAACCGCTTAATTTTTTATGCCGTTTTCCGATACTCAAAACAGGGGAGTCAGAGGCTTCTTAGAAAAACAGGGGCATGAATATATGAATAGTCTTGAAATGTTAAACAGTATATTAGAGCAGCAGAGATCGCAGCTTGACCTTATCCTTGCGGAACAGAAAAAAATCCGTAAGGACGTTACTACACGTAACTGGGAAGATTTAGAGGCTCATATCGTGACCTTAAATTATCTTTCGCAGCAGTTTTCCGTATTGGAAGAAAAACGTGCGAATGCATATACAGAAGCAAAGAAAGATGCCGGAGATAAGGATGTCCTGCTTGGGAATCCTCTTTTCCATATGGTACATCAGAAGCTTGCAGCGTCAAGAATAGAAAATGACGCGCTTAACAATTATATTTCGGTTACGCGTAGTTTCTTGCAGAGCGTATACGATAATGTCGTTCCGCAAAGAAGAAATACGCTTTATTCAAACAAAGGCAGTCTTATTCATTCAAAACCAGAGTCACTGCTTTTGAACACACTTTCGTAAGCGGTTGACATTGCTACCGCCGAGGTTTTATAGGAGGATATATGGCTAGTACATTTGCAGGTATAGAGATGGGAAAAAGAAGCCTTATGACGCACAGTCAGGCTATCAATACTGCAGGACACAATATATCAAATGCCGATACAGAAGGATATTCCCGTCAGCGCGTACAGCTCAGACAATATGATCCCCTTTACAGACCAGACTTGGAAAGAGCCGAGGTCGCCGGTCAGATAGGGCAGGGCGTTACAGCGGAAAGCATTAAACGCGTCCGTGACGAAATGCTCGATGGCCGCATTGTGGCACAGGCAAACCAGGAATCTTACTGGGAAACTCGCGAAAGTTATTATGCCATGCTTGAGGCAGTTTATAATGAACCAGCAGATATTTCCGTCCGCACTAATATGGATAAATTCTGGGAATCATGGCAGGAACTTTCACTTTATCCTGAAACAAAGGCTGCAAGACAGGCCGTTGTAACACGCGGAGAAACTTTGGCTGAATCAATTCGCCAGCGTCATACAAGCCTTGCGGGTATTGGAACGCTTTTGAACAGCGATATTGAAGCTACTGTTACTCAGGTAAACGGCTATACAACAAGGATTGCAGAGCTTAATACAGAAATTGAAAAGTCAGAGGCGATGGGCGATAACCCGAACGACCTTTATGACCAGCGTGACCTTCTTGTTGAAAAACTTTCTCAGCTCGTAAATATAACACGCGACACACGCGACAACGATGAGTTTATGATTCATCTTGACGGACGTATTCTTGTTCAGGGCGGTATTGCGCGCCAGCTCGATGTAGAGCCGATGATTGACAACAACGGATACAGCCGCGTTGTTTGGGCAGATACAAAGAACAAGGCAGAAATTTCTGGCGGTAAGCTCGGTGCTTTAATTGAACTTCGTGATGTAGATGTTCGCCATGAACTTCAGAGCCTTAACACAATGACAATGAATTTTATGGATCTTGTTAACGATATTCACCGGAATGCAGTCGGCGCGAATAACGTTACTGGTCTTGATTTCTTCGTTGAGCAGCCGTTCGTAACAAACGCACTCGGAAACTACGACAGAAACGGTGACGGTGTTGAAGATTCATCATACATCTTCCGCATTACAGGAACAAACACACTGAAACCGCAGGATCAGATTGGTATAGAAGGAACAATGCGCATCGCAGGTAAAGACGGAACGATTGATATTCCGTACTATGCCGCAGATACAGTTGAGACTGTAATAAACAGAATCAACGATTCAAACGGTGAAGTAAAAGCATATCTGGACAGGAACAACAATCTTGTTCTTAAAGGAACAACAGCACAGGATGAAGATAATCCTGATTTTGTAATACGTCATTTGGAAGATAACGGATATTTCCTTACAGGTTATGCCGGCGTTCTTTCAGCAAGCGGAAATGCAGGTGCGTTCGACTTTAACCAGACGAATGCCGTATCTAAGCTTGCCGGCGCTCAGTATACAGTTTCTCCGGTGCTTAACCCGGCTGGCTACATGGAAGTCAATTCAGCAATAAGAACTGATGTTCTTTCTGTAGCGGCGGCGAAAAAGGGAAGCACCGGCATTGCAGAGCCAGGCGATTCGTCCGCGGCGGTAGAAATTGCGGCTCTTCGCAACACACAGATAATGATTGACCGTGCCAGCACTTTTGACGATTATTTCGCGGACGCCGTCACGAATGTCGGACTTAAAGGCGAGCAAGCAGAGCTTAACTATCAGAGTCAGACAGCAATAATGGACGACCTCCGCGGACTTCGCGACTCAATTTCTGGTGTTAACATGGACGAAGAGCTTGCTGACATTATCAAGTTCCAGCATGGATATAACGCCGCTGCAAAGATTGTGACGGTTATGGACGAACTTATAAGCACTGTACTTAAACTTGGTCCAGCATGATAGATGGTGAAGGAGTAGAAGAGCATGAGAAGAATTAGTACGAACATGGGTACGAACGAGCTTCAAAGAAACATGAGGAAGCAGGAGTACCGTCTTAATAAACTTAACCAACAGCTTGGAACCCAGCAACGTGTTCAAAATCTTCGTGATGACCCTATTGCGGCTGGCCATCTTGTGCGCTATCAGTCTTATGTATCACGCATCAACCAGTTCACAAAGAATGCGCAGACGCTTACAGACAAGCTTACAGTGGCGGAAGGATATATCGATCAGTCCGTACAGATAATGCAGAGAATCCGTGAAATGGCTGTTCAGGGTGCTAACGGTATTTATTCACAGGAAGATCTTAAGAACATGGCTGTGGAAGTTGACGAGCTTCTTAAAGAACTTGTTCAGAACGGAAATGCTGTAAACTCTGAAGGAAGTGCTATTTTCGGCGGAACGAGTACGAACAGAACGGCTTTCGACGTTATATCAGGTCCGGTTGACGGTTCATCTGTTTCTTATATTACGGAAGTACACTACAACGGTAGTATTGACGGTAATAAGTTTGAAGTTGATGAGAATGCATATATCGATTTTGTACCGGCTGGTAACCGTATTTTCTGGGCAGAGAACCAGCAGCTTTATTCCGAGCGCGACGCTACAGGCTACAGAGTATCAAATGACAGCGTAATCTCTATCGATGGTAAAGAGATAAAGATAAATGCCGGAGACAACGTATATTCAATCATTGCTAAGATAAACAATTCTGATGTCGCAGTTAAAGCTTCTATAGACCCGCTTACGAACGGACTTAACCTTTCTACAACAGATGCTCACCAGCTTTGGCTTCGTGACGAAAGTGGCTCGGTCCTTAATGATCTGGGTATAATAAAAGATGCTACACAAAGACCACCTTACAATCTTGCAACTTCGACAAAAGTTTCTGGTGGTTCAGTTTTTGACGCAGTTATCGCCCTTCGTAACGCAATGCTTTCTGGTGATACAGAGACAATCGGAGGTAAAGCACTTGGCGCAATAGATCAGGGGCTTGATAACCTTATAACAAGGCTTGCGGAAACAGGCGCACAGTACGAGCGGGCACAGCAGAACATCACAAGAAACGAAAAAACTGCGCTAGATACAACTTCAAGAATATCACGCGAAGGTGACGTAGATTTCTCACAGGCTGTAACTGATCTTAAGCTTCTTGAATATGTTCAGAAAGCAACATTCAGTACTGCATCAAAATTATATTCAACATCATTACTTGATTATATGAGGTAAAATAATGAAACAGCATATTAACATGCCACAAGGACTTTTAGGATTCGAGGAATACAAAGATTTTGAACTTTCAGAATCTGAATATAAGCCCTTTATGGTTATGCAATCAGTTCAGGATGCGAATCTTTCGTTCTTCCTTATAGATCCATTCTTGTTCCGTCCTGATTATGAAATGGATATTGATGATGCTACTCTTCTGAAGATCGGAATTGAAAACCCAAGTGACGTTATCGTACTTGCTATCGTTACAATTCCATCGGATGGAAGTTCAGTAACAGCAAACTTGCAGGGCCCAGTAATCATCAACAAGCAGAATGGAAAAGCAATGCAAGTAGCGCTCGGTGACAGCAGATGGGCAACAAAACACGATATTCTTGCCGAATTGAAAAAGAATAGTCCGGAGGGCGTATGCTAATATTATCCCGGAAAATCAACGAAAAAATTTGTATTGGAAACAATATAACACTTACGATAATGGAAGTGCGCGGCGACCAAGTAAAGGTCGGAATTGACGCACCAAAAGATGTAAAAGTTTTCAGACAGGAAGTGTTCAACGCAATCCAGTCAGAAAACAAAGCTGCGGCATCGACTGCAAAAGCAGATCTTTCTGCTCTGTCGAACTTGCTCAAAAAATAAATACACTAGAGAATGCAAAAGGGCTGTCTTTTAAGAGACAGCCCTTTTTTTATTGCGCTTTCGATACGCGCGCTCTATTCAGATCGATCAGTTTTGCCCGGCGGCGCGCTTTTCTTCTGCTTCTGACGGACGGATATAAACAGGACCGTCGTAGTCCTGTATAGGAGCTTTCTTTTCCAAATACATTTTATTCGCAATTTCAAGAAGCTGCTGACCTGCATCTACATAAAAAGAACGAAGTGTCGTAACTTTCAACTCAGGACACGCCGCCGTAAGACATTCGGCAAAATACTCCGCGTCCGGACCTGCGGCAAGAATGTCCTCTTCTTTATCAAGCAAAGAAGCAATCGTTTCTATAGTTGCGTCCGCGGCCGGCGTGTTTTCTTTACCATTACGGTAAACTGCGGTATAAAAGCGGTTCTTCTTTGCGTCAATTACTGGGACAACTGCACCTTTCCACTGCGCAAAAGGGTAAGCAAGTGCTTCAAGAGTCGGAACAGCATAAATTGGAGTACCGTTTGCAAGCTGCAAAGCTTTTAGCGCGGCATATGAAAGACGCAAGCCTGTAAAAGAGCCGGGACCTTTGCAAAGTGCTGTAAACTCCAGGTCGGACGCGGAAAGAGACGCCAAAGTCAGTATATGCTCAATGCTAGGTAGAAGTTGCTCTGACTGGTGCATTCCTATATCAAGTGCAAGACGGACTGTTTTATCTTCGTTCCGTACTGTAAATGTTATGCAATTTGAAGAGCTGTCTATTGCAAGTGCTTTCATTTTTATTCCTTAAATTTTGAAGCATCAGCAATAAAATCTTGATTATCCCAGTTGTCAATAGAAATACGTCTGGAGCCGTCCTGCTGTGCTTCAAGCTTTATAATAATTGTGGAAGAAGGCAATTCTTCCATTATTTTTTCACTCCACTCAATTACGGAAATACCTTTGCCGTAAATCATGTCATCTGTTCCAAGGTTTATAAAATCTTCCGTAGAATCAAGACGATATACATCCATGTGATAAAGAGGCATTTTGCCTTCATATTCACTGATTAGTGTAAAAGTAGGGCTTGTTACAGTTTCTGTAATGCCGAGTGCGGCTGCTATTCCTTTTGTAATTGTTGTTTTTCCGGCTGCAAGAGTTCCTTGCATGGCAAGTACAGAACCGGGCTTAAGATGCTTTCCAATGATTGTGCCCAGCTCTATCGTTTCTTCTGCGGATTTTGTATGTAGGTATATCAGGGTAGTAATCCTTCCGAATCTTTACTGAGGATTATTTCTTTGAGCGATTTTGTCAACGGAAGAAGAGGATAGTCTATATTGTCCAAGAATGTTATATCTATGTCTTTCGTGCCTAATGGTGAAAGTTCAATTGTAAACTCAACAGGTGTCTGCATAGTTTTCAAAGGAAGTTCCAAAACAGCATCAGCTTGAAAAGTACGGCGATAGTAGATGTAGCCTTCATCTCTGTGAACATTCTTCAGCTCAAGTACTTTCATAATTATAGGTTACTCCAAAGTAAAAAAACAGTCAACGGAAAGATTTATCAAAATCTCTAAAAAGTTAACTTTGAGAAAATGATTACTCATTTTTTATACTCATATACACGTGCGAATATTTTATTTCTTGTTTTATTTGTAATGCGGACAAACAAAATATGAAGAACATACTGACGTCTGTCTGTTATTGGCGTTGTGTTTACAATTAAGCCTATTACAGAATCAGGCTGCTCTCCGTCAATTTTGATTTCAGCATATATGTACTGCTTTTCGCGTATGTTCATGCTTGTCATAATACTGCAGCCGCCGGCAGAAAGTTCCAAAAGCTGTCCGTTATACTTGCGTTCCATAGGAGTGTAGGTAAGGTCCGCTTTTGATTTTGGACCGCCTGTTGTTATTTTTACGGCAGAAAAAACGCACGGAATGTTCATATTTACGCGCTTGAACTGTCTTCTTTGGTAGCTCTGCATATTATTGCAGTGAGAAGTTACCATTTCGCCTTTGCCGGTCGTGTCCTGATAGCGGATAATGCGGACATCAGAAAGATATGCGCTGCCATTCTTTGTCTGATACAACAGCGATATTTTAGAAAGTGCCGGCGGCTTTATCGGGTTACCGAAAATATCCTTCGGAATTGAAAGGATTAGCTCGCTCTTTGTGTTGCCAATAATTGTCGCTTCAAATTGCTCTTTTGTATCGGAAAAATAGAAAATTGAGTCACCTACAGGAATTGATGCGGTGCTCGTCATGTTAGAAAGTGTTTTTCTGGAATTGTCTACTTTCTGCTTTATAGAAAAAAGCAATGCAAGTTCGTTTTGTATTGTATCGTCTTTTTTGTTTGTCTGACCGTTTATTTCATTGAATTTACTAATAAAAAACTGATCAGAAGGAACGTCAAAGTGGAATGCGTATTCAAGATTAGGTATTTTCTGTGTGGTGCACATTCTTTTTAGGAATGCATACTCTTCATGGTTGAATTCGTAAGTTTTCGTTATTCTGTAAAGGATAGCGCTGTTAGTTATGATTTTTGCGCTCTGCGATGAATAATCTGAACCTTTTGTATAATTATCATGAACTTTTTTTATTATAAAAAGAATAAGCAGAAGAAATACAGCCAATGCTATTAGAAGAAATGTCGTAATTGGGGAGATTTGTAATGGAAGCGAGTCAAATGCGTTATTCATCCTAGAAACTGGCTATATCAGATATATATGCCTCCAATCTTGGTTTAAGTTCATATTCAGCAAGATCACCAGTAAGAACTGTGTCTTTGTTTTTAAGGGAGTCCTCAAAATCTGTAAGGATTGGCGAGAAATCTTTAAGGAATTCAGCCAATGATTTTTCTGCAATTTTTTTGCCTTCAAATTTAGCTGGGAACAAAGAAGAAAGGGTTGCAAGATGGCAAAGAATATCAAAGGATTCTGCGAATCTGTTGATTATATCATAGCTTTTTTTGTCGTCATTCTGCTGCATGAGCACTGGAAGTTCTTCAAGTTCTGTGCAGAGCGGCTCAAAATCGTTTGCAAGCTCTTTGAGTGACATTATTATTCCGTCCGCACATACAGATTTGACGGAAATTGAATCGTTATCATCTATTGCTCTGCTTGAAAGAGACTCAATTTCTTCTGCAGTTATTTTTTTACCGTTCAGCTCAATTTCAATTATAGTAGAATCGTTCTTTTCAAACTGATCTTCAAGTGCGTTTAATATATCGCCTGTTGTTTTTTCGTTTTCAAGTGAGAATGTAAGCGGCTGTCCGTTTATTTCAATTTTCATATCTGTTTATCTCCTGTTGTTGCTGAGCTGATCACTAAAGTTATTAATGGATGTTGACTGTGACTCAAGATTGCTGAGTGTCGATTCCATATTACCATACTTTCGTTTATATTCGGCTTCTTTTTTATCAAGCTGATCTTCAAGTTTTTTTATTGAAGTTTGTGTTGAAGAAATTCTTGTATCAAGCGTAGAAATCTTTGTAGAAAGAATTCCACCTGTCTGTACGTATGCCTGAAGGTTTTTATCGAGCAAATAAGCTATTCCTGAATCAATAACCTTGTCATCATCAGTATCATAGCCAAAGAGAGACTTTATTTGGTCAATGTTTTCTGTAAGTGCAGAATCGAGTTTTTTCTCGTCAATTTCCAAATAACCGCGGAGTCTAGATGCGTTATAGGTTCCGGAAGAAGCTCCTGTGGAAATACCGATTTGGGCGAGCATTGAAATATCATTGCCTTCGATAATGTAGTTATTTGTTATAATACGCTGAAGACTGTTTTTACCGGTGGAAAGGGTAGTGTCGCCTGTGAACATTCCGAGTTTCTTTTCGTATTCTTCTGTTTCTTCAGTTGAAAGATATTCAAGCTCGGAAATGATTTCTGGCTTATTTTG
>JAEEGI010016232.1_pt1 | contig 15396 bp, 9 predicted proteins | sample 8958751 | NCBI WGS metagenome assembly JAEEGI01 (sample SAMN16246545, study PRJNA631951) | gut metagenome | biome: gut microbiome; feature: rumen; material: KS-attached | host: Bos | place: Iran: Karaj | collected 2018-10
TGGTTCTAATTATCATCTTTACAGGCACGTCCTGTGCATTATATTCATATGGATACAGAGCGACATTCACAATCTTTACGATCATCCTTGGAACGCTTGCTTGCCTGGGACTTTCAATGCTTTTTAGATATATAGAGGCGTGCGGCTTTTATAGCAGATTTGTAACCCTGATCGCAAAGTATTCCTTCCCGATATATTTATTACATACGATATATGCAGCCAGCGTCAGGACACTACTTATATTTACAGGTGTCAAGTCAGTATGGATACACCTGCTCCTTGGATTTACAGCAGGAACTGCAGGCTCTATACTTACCGCCTTCATATTTGAAAAGATGGTATACCCCGAGTTTATTTTCTATCCTTGGAAAGTTATAAAACGAGTAATCAAATTCAGTGGAAATAACTAAATCATCTCACCTTGACGAAGCAATATCTCCAAAACGTTTGCAGTGTCAGACAGTTTATAAAAGTTTAAGAACTCCCCAAATCCCCATAAATACAGCAATCAACGCCTTTTGTTAGCACTCGAGCCATCTGAGTGCTAATTTTTTATTGACTTTTAGTCATACGAGAATTAATATTACAAAGTAAACTAAATGAAAGTGCAAAGCTTACCGCATCTTTGCGGACCGCTGCTAATAATAACTCGAACTTCACAAGTACATAACTCTAACTTTCGGATTTGCTGGTGCTGACAGTTTATAAATAGTTTTAACATCTTTGAGAGTTTTATAAAAATTCAAGAGCTTGATAGATGAAAATTTATATTCTTCTTATGGTCCGCATGTTTGAGCGAAGCGAGTTTCGGACCATAGAATATAAAGCTTCATCTATCATGCCTTGAATTTATAAAACTATCATGATGTGAAAACTATTTATAAACTGTCAGCACCAGCAAATCCGAAAGGGCGAATATGTATCTTGTGAGAAGTTTGAGTCGATAAATTTTTTGTTTCAGGAGGCACCAGGAATGGCACAGAGAAAGGGTAATTTAAGTATTAATTCGGAGAATATGTTCCCGATCATCAAGAAATGGCTGTATTCAGACCATGATATCTTCTATCGTGAAGTAATCTCCAATGCTTGTGACGCTATCACAAAGGTCAGAAAGATGGATGCTATGGGAGATTATGAACTCCCTGAAGGCTTCAAACCCAGAGTAGATGTTGTTCTTAATGACAAGGATAAGACAGTTACAATTACCGATAACGGAATCGGTATGACAGCTGATGAAGTCGAAGAGTATATCAACCAGGTTGCATTCTCAGGAGCTACAGCATTCCTTGAGAAGTACAAGGACAAGGCTTCTGATGATCAGATCATCGGTCACTTCGGACTTGGTTTTTATTCTACATTTATGGTATCTGAGAGAGTAGATATCGATACTCTTTCCTATAAAGAAGGAAGCACAGCAGTTCACTGGACATGTGACGGATCATCTGAATTCGAGATGACAGACAGTGATAAGACTAGTGTAGGAACTACTATTACACTTCACCTTTCTGAGGACTGCCTTGAGTTCTGTAATGAATATAAGGCAAGAGAAGTTATTCAGAAGTATTGTTCATTCATGCCTTACGAAATCTACCTTTCCAAGGCAGAAGAAGATAGAACAGAGATTGTTAAGGAATCTGAGAAGCTTGACAGTGACGTAGTAATTGAAGAAGTCAAGGAAGAGGCTAAGCCTTCTGATGACAAGAAGGAAGAAAACAAGGAGCCTGAAGAGAAGAAGTTCAAGATCCGTCGTCGTCCACAGCTTCTTAATGATATACATCCTCTTTGGACCAAGACTCCTAATGACTGTACTAAGGATGAGTATCTTGAATTCTACAGAAAGACATTCAACGATTACAAGGAGCCTCTGTTCTGGATCCACCTGAATATGGATTATCCATTTAACTTAAAGGGTATTCTTTACTTCCCTAAGATCAATATGGAGTTCGAGTCCATTGAAGGCGTTATCAAGCTTTATAACAACCAGGTATTCATCGCTGATAATATCAAGGAAGTAATCCCGGATTATCTGATGCTTCTTAAGGGTGTTATTGATTGTCCTGATCTTCCTCTTAACGTATCAAGATCAGCACTTCAGAATGACGGATTTGTTAAGAAGATCTCTGATTATATCAGTAAGAAGGTTGCTGATAAGCTTTCAGGACTTTGCAAGACTGATAAAGAGAACTACGACAAGTATTGGGATGATATAGCTCCTTTCATCAAATATGGCTATCTCAAGGATGAGAAGTTTGCAGAGAAGATCAATGATTATATCCTCTTAAAGGATCTTGATGGCAAGTATTCTACACTTCCTGAAGCACTTCAGATCAATAAGGAAGCAGAAGAAGAGGCTGCCAAAGAGGGCGCTGTAGATGAAAATGGCAACAAGGTTGATGTTGACGTAGTTGATGAAACTGCTGAAAACAAGGCAGATGATGCTTCCAAGGATAAGGAAGAAGAGGAAAAAGAGCCTCGCACCATCTATTACGTAACAGATGAACAGCAGCAGAGCCAGTACATCAATATGTTCAAGGCTCACAAGATGACTGCTTTCATTCTTAATTCCAACATTGATACACCTTTCATGCAGTCAATAGAGCAGAAGAATCAGAACATCAAGTTCCAGAGAATCGATGCTGATCTTACTGATACATTTACAGCTAAGACATCCAAGAAGGCAGAGAAGGAACTTGAAGAGGCTGCTACTAAGCTTCAGGACAAGATGCGTAAGGCTGTTGATAACAACACTCTTACAGTCAAGATCCAGAAGATCAAGGACAAGAAGGTATCAGCGATCCTTACAGTATCTGAAGAGAGCCGTCGTATGCAGGATATGATGAAGATGTACGCTCTTAACGGAATGGGTTCTATGCCTGATATGTCCAAGGAAGGTCAGACACTTGTTCTTAATGCTAATCATGCACTTGTTAAGTATGTAATGGAGCATGAAGATGATAAGAACAATAAGATGATCTGCGAACAGCTCTATGACCTTGCCAGAATCCAGAATGCTCCGCTTAGTGGTGATGACATGACAAAGTTCATAAACCGTTCCAACGACATTATGGTACTTCTTACTGAAGAAAAAAATTAATACTAAAAGTATAAAATGATTAAATCCCCGAAAATACGTAGAAATGTGTATTTCGGGGATTTTTGTGGTATCATAATAATATTAAATGCTTAGGCGGGGGAAGTTTTTTTGAAAGAATGTATTGACCGGATATTAAAAGGACAGTTTGAGTATGACAGAGGTGAGCTTTCGTTTTCTTTTCTGCATCTCGAACTTAACATACATGAGGGAGAAGAGATAGAAGGATCTTTTACTGTTACAGGCCCTAAAGAGAAGTTATCAGAAGGGACAGTTTCCTCTACAGAGATCAGAATGGAGGTTCTTACTGACAGCTTTTCAGGAGAAAAGAGCGAGATCTCTTATCGTTTCCATGGAGAAGGCCTTACTGGTTCTGATGTCATAAAAGGCCATTTTCGAATTATCTCTAACAGGGGAGAGTATATGCTTCCCTTTACTGTAACGGTAGAACAGCCCAAGATATCTTCAAGCCTGGGAGATATCAGGAATCTGTTTCATTTTGCTAATCTTGCAAGGACGCAGTGGGATGAGGCACTTCATCTATTTTATTCCAATCAGTTCCATTATATTTTTAAGGGCAATGATGCCCAGTACGAGAGCCTTTACAGAGGACTTGCCAAGGAGAACATGTCACAGCACAACATGGATGAGTTCCTTGTTGCTATAAGTAAAAAGCACCCTGTGACCATTGAATGTGACGTGCAAAGCTTTGAGGAAGAGGCTCCAAGTCAGATCACAGACAGAAGTATCGTCCTAACCAAGGGAGGATGGGGATATGCTCATCTTAAGGTGGATTTTGAGGGAGACTTCCTGTATGGTGAGAAGAACTACCTGACAGATGATGATTTTCTTGGAAGTAAAGCCTATCTTCATTTTAGGATAGATCCTCAGTTTCTCCATGGTGGTCGAAACCTTGGATGTATAAAAATATATAATGAGTATACACATATCAAGATCCCTGTAACTGTATCTACAGTGGATTTTGATGAGGAAAAGCACAGCTCTTATGTAAGGAAAAAACGTCTTACACATGAACTTTTAAGATCATATCTTGCTTTCAGAGGAAGACGTGTATCCTCAAGGCAGTGGATGGCTGATACAGGCAAGCTTATAAGCCGCATGTTCACAGAGGATCCTGATGATATAGAGTTCAAACTGTACGGTGTTCACTTTCTTATAACGGCAGGAAGACTTAGTCAGGGACAATATATACTCGAGCAGATCATGCCGGAGATAGACAGACTGGCCCGCCTTGGCAACGAATATGGACAGCAAACATACTGTTATTATCTCTATCTTCAGACTCTTATAAGCAGAGAAGAATCTGATATACAAAGAGCGACAGAACTTATAGAAGAGGTGTTCAAAAGGCATCCGGATAACTGGCGTATCGCATGGATACTAGGTTATGTATCTGATGAGTATTCACTTAATCCGCAGAATAAGTGGATGCTTCTCCAAAGTCAGTATGAGCGTGGATGTAACTCTCCTATTGTGTATATGGACGCTTTTACGATCCTTAAGAACAAGCCGGATCTTTTCCTTAGAATAGATGATTTTACTATATCTGTTCTTGAGTTTGCGGCAGATCAGGGCATACTTACTATACCTGTAATGGAGCAGGTTATATATCTGTCCGGCAATGCAAGAAGCTATGATAAGCGTCTTGTTAAGATTCTGAAGGCTTGTTACCAGAGTCAGGAGAGTGATGACGCGCTGCTTTCACTATGCTCTCTTTTGATGAAAGGTGAAAGGTGCGATAAGGAGAGCTATACATGGTATAGAAAAGGAGCACTCAAGCAGCTTCGTCTAACAAGACTATACGAATATTATATGATGTCCCTGCCTGAAGACGAGGATGGAAGAGCTATAGAAGATATACCAAGGGTTGTCCTTATGTATTTTTCCTATCAGAGTAGTCTTCCCTGGGACAAGAATGCACTTTTGTACAGATATATCTATGAGCATATGGATGATTATCCGGAGCTCTATGAATCTTACAGGTTCCAGATAGAGAAGTTCCTTGTGGGAGAGATTGAGAAAAAGCATATAAGTCCGGCGCTTGGCTGGTTGTATGAGCATGTAGTGACTGCTCAGATGATAGATGCTCAGAATGCACAGAAATTCCTTGCTATCCTGTATACCTGCAGAATAGTTGTAGAAGATCCTGATATACGTGAAGTAATAGTAATATATGATAAGTGCCGAAGCCAGATGCATTATGATGTTGTAGGCAGAATATGTGACCTTCCTTTATACGGAAGCGAGTATACGATACTTCTTGCTGATGCCAACGGAGACCGCCATGCAGCTTCTGCGCCGTATACTATTACCAAGCTTATGAATCCAAGAGATCTTATATCTCTTACAACACCTTATATTCAAAGCGGAACTGAGAACCTTGATCAGTTCCTGTGCGAGCTTGGAAGAAGCGCATATACCATAACGCTTGAGAACGCTTCAAGATACAGAGATCTTGCGGATTCAGATGTAATAAGAGAAGATGTCCGTGCGCAGATAAGATCAGATCTTATAAGATTTTATTATGAGAATGATTTTATGAGACAGTTGTCGGAATATCTTAACATAATAGAGCCCGAGAAACTTACACAAAGGCAGCGCGGTGAGATGCTGGAACTCATGGTACTCACAGGCATGTTTGAAAAGGCTATAAAGTGGCTAAGGCGCTACGGCTGTTATAACATAGATCCTAAGATCATAATGCGCCTGTGTGGAAGAGCTTTTGATTTTCAAAGAGACTATGGTGACACGGTTCTTAGCGAGATTGCATGGTATGCATTCCATCAGGGCAAGTATGATGAACCTACTCTTTTGTTCTTGTGTAACTGTTTTAAGGGGACTATAAAGGAGATGAGAGATCTGTTCAAAGCGTCTGAATCCTATGGCATGGAGAACAGAGACCTTATGGAGAGAATCCTTGAGCAGATGCTATATACAGGTTCTTATTTGGGCGATCATGTGGAGCTTTATAAGAACTATGTTAGAACAGGCGCTTATCCTGATCTTGAGATAGCATATCTGTCACAGTGCTGTTATGACTATATGGTAAGAGACAAGGTTACAGAGCCTTACATCTACAGCCGTATAGAGGCGCTGTATAAAAGCGGGGCTTTGCTTCCTCTTGTTACCAAGATGGCTTATCTTAAGTTTTATGCTTATGCCGATCCTATCGAAAGAGAAGTTGTAGTCAAAAATCTTGAATCCTACAAAAAAGATAACGGGATCACAAGGAATAATGAGGTATGTAAAGCTTTCCTCAAAGATCTTATGTCTCAGGATCTGTATTTTGGATTCTTTAAGAACTATGCTACATTGTCATCTATGATGTATTCATTTGCGGATAGGACTATTCTTGAATACCATACAAGACCGAACATCAGATGCAAGGTGCACTACCTTCTTATTACAGATGAGAACACAGATGATACCGGTGAGTATCAGGTCTGTGATCTAAGGCAGATGTATGATGGAATCTATGCTACAAGCTTCATAGTCTTCTACGGTGAGCAGATTCAGTATTATATTACAGAAGAACCCGAAGAAAGACTTGATGAAAATGGACATGTTAAGCCGCAAAAGCTTACAGAAAGCGGCGTTTTGTCTGTTGCAGATGAGAATTTTACTGCAGGTCTTAGGCAGGGTATGTATGGCCTTATCAATGACATGATGATGTCTGAAGCACTAAATGATGACAGGGCGCAGTTCAAGCTCGCATCAGAATATTCTAAGAATAAATTCCTTGTGGAGGAGTTTTTTAAACCTGTATGATATTTGATACCAAAAAATCCAAAAGCTATGTACTAGGATATGATCTGTCCGATTCCTTCTGTCAGATCTCTTATCTGTCATCTGACAGTGATATGCCACAGACTCTGTCTGTTTTAGCAGGAGCTGAACTTTATAATATTCCTACAGTTCTCTCCAAAGAAAAAGGAACTTCCAACTGGTATTATGGCAAGGAAGCTCAAAAGAGAATCGAAGAAAATGGTGATATTGAGGTAAGAGGACTTATTGAGAAGGCCGGCAAGATGGACATGATAGAAGTTGATGGTACCGAGTATAATCCGGTAGCTCTTCTTTCTCTTTTTATCAAAAAGAGTCTGTCACTTTTGTCCATGGAGATGTCCATGGAGCTTGTCAAAGCGATTGTTTTTACAGCAAGAGATCTTGATGACAAGATGATAGAAGCCTTATCTGCGGTAGTAGAGAATCTGGGCCTTGATAGCTGCGATATCTTCTACCAAAGTTACGAAGAAAGTTTATATTATTATATGCTGTATCAGACAGAGGATCTGAAGAGACAGAACGTTGTAGCTGTAAGTTATGACTTTGGCAGGATGTATGTATATATGCTTCGTTATAACAGGGGACTTAGTCCTATCGTATCCTGCGTAGATACTTCGTATTATGATGATCTGGCTCTGGCTGATCCGGAGCTTCCAACTTCGCAGGAGAAGATTGATATGATGGATGAGCAGCTTTCATTCATCCTTCGTCATCTGATGGAGAATACGGTCGTTAATTCCGTATATCTTCTTGGTAACGGTTTCAGGTCACAATGGATGCATAAGAGTCTTAAATTCTTATGTACCGGCAGAAGGGTTTTTCTTGGCAATAATCTTTTTTCAAAAGGTGCGAGTATAGCTGCAAGGGAGAAGATAAGTCCCAGTAGTTTTGCTTCTGACTACGTATTTCTTAGGAAAGACAAACTGTTCTATAATGTCGGAATGCTTGTTGATAAGTCCGGCAAAGAGGTATACCATGCCCTTTTGGATGCAGGAATATCCTGGTATGATGCCGCAGCTTCCATAAGTGTGATACTGGACAAGAAACCTGAACTTAAGCTGATCATGACATCAGTCATAGAAGGAACGCAGCACGAAGAGCTTTTGGAACTAAAAGAACTGCCCCAGCGGCCTGAGAGAACTACAAGGCTAAGGATAGATCTGAAAATGAAATCCGAAGAGATACTGACAGTATATGTTGAGGATCAGGGATTTGGAGAGATATTCCCTGCAAGTGGAATTACATGGAGCCTTGATGTTCCATGTAAGAGAAATATAGAAATAGAGAATATTATCTAAAAAATATTTGAGATATTGGTGGAGTTAGTATGAGCAATGTCAAAATGTGTGTCGGTGCCAGATCAGATACACCGTATTATATGAAGCACTTTGATACGCAGCTTTATAGCATAGAAGAGCTGTGCTACATCATTACCCAGAATGCTTTTTTGCTGGAAGAGGAAGACTTCGATGATAATCTTATAGAATGGATAAGGGACCGCCTTCATCTTAATCCTCTTTCAGATATGCTTATAAATCTCAAAAACGGTAATGCAGGTCTTTTTGAGATAGTCATGACGATCCTGGGCTACGTTGGCTACAATACTGAGAAGGAGATGAGAGAAGTAAGATCCTTGCTGGAACAAAGCTCTCACATGGATCAGTTTGACAAAAAGCTTAATAAAGCCCGTATGTATCTGGATCAGGGCAAGCTCTCAAGTGCAGAAGAAGAGTACAGATATCTTGAAGACAGCCTGCCGGATGGTGCTCTTAATGAACTTGCTGTTGTATATCACAATCAGGGCGTTATCCTTGCCAGAAAGTTCTACTTTATGGAGGCCGCAGAGCGCTTCAGGAAAGAATATGATATAGCTCATACCAAGAGTGCGCTAATGTCCTATATGTATGCTGTAAGAATATGCATGACAGAGAAGCAGTATATTGATTATATGGCCGACAATAAGGATGCATATCTTCTTTCGATGGAACTTGAAAAGAAGATGAGTGATGCAGGACTTATATATGATGCAGGCGAAGATAAGCATCAGCTTGCTACATTGTCTGTGTACAAAGCAGAAGGTAATCTGACTGCTTATAAAGACGGGATGAATGAAATAATAAGAAATATGAAAGAAGAATATAGAGGTATGTGTAGCTGAAGTTTATCTTTTCTTTGGGAAAGGAATGAGTACAAGTTTGAAAGTGTTCCACTTTCAAACCCGAATTGGTGCCTCGAGCGACACCAATATCGAACCATTAGTCACTCGTTTCACTCGCGACATGAGGTTGAATTATGGGAATCCTGGACTTGTTTCGAAGAAAAAAAGATGATGAAGACCTTGAACTATCCGGCTTTGCAGATAGTGAAGATGACATTGAAGAATCTGATGATGAGAAACCTTCCAAAAGCCAAGGTCGTGAAAGGCATCATGTAGGAGATTGGGAGAAGGTAGTCTATTCAAGAGAAGGTGTCAATATCGATGATGCCGCTTCGAGAAGAGGCTATGTTCAAAGCTGTCTGACACAGATGGAAGAAGGTACTCGTCAGATAGAAGCACTTCAATATGAGTATAGGACAGTAACCGGTTATCTTCATGATATGGAGCTTATAAATGAGCTTCCCAAAGAAGAGCGTGCCATTATCAACGATTATGCCAAAAAGATCTATGATAATGAAGAGCAGCGCCAGAAATATCTAAAGCGTCAGGGCAAGATGACTGACAGAGAATACGAGCATGTAGAAAAGCTCCAGGGTCAGGAAGATGAGATAATAAAGAAGATGAAAGAGTCTGAGGATTATCACAGGAAGATAAGGAAAGACCTTATCAGGCTTGATAATGAGCGTCAGGCATATGACCTTAGGAAGATAGAGGCGGATAAAGCGCTTAATACTAATAGAAATCTTTCTATATTTACAGTAGTGGCACTTTTGGTTATCTTGATAGTTCTTGTATCGTTACAGACGGTTATGAGACTTGATGTGACACTTGCATATATGCTGGTAATACTAGTGGCTGCCCTATCCATAGTAGGCCTATATATGAGGCACGGATCCTGCATGCAGGAAAGGAAGGCTGTAAGAGCTGCCAAGGCAAGGCTTATACAGCTTCAGAATACAGTTAAGGTAAGATATGTTAATAACCTTAATCTCCTTGATTATATGTATCTTAAATATGGTGTCGAATCAAGTTCTCAGCTTCAGTCCATGATAGAGAGGTATCATGAAGAAAGAGCTCAGCGCATTCAGTTTGAAGAAGCAGAAAAAGAACTTGCTGATGACCAAAGAGAGCTCCTTCGTGCTCTTAGGAATTCTCAGATACGCACACCTGAAATATGGCTTCACCAGCCTGAGGCACTCATCAATCATAATGAGGAAGTGGAGGTGCGCCATAATCTTATCGTTCAACGACAGTCCCTTAGAAAACGTATGGATTATAACAGAGAGATGGTTATAGGCGGAGCCAGGAAAGAGATAGAAGATCTGGCGCGTGCCTATCCGCGCTATGCTAGCGAAATCCTTGACCAGGTAGCAAGATTCCAGGGAGTGGAGCTGTAGGAAAAAGTACACCGCCCATTGCGGATCAACTTGCAAGTTGATCCGCAATGGGCGGTGTACTTTTTACAAGTGGGAAGCCTTGGGATAAATAAAAATTTGAACAACTGTTCAAAAATGCTTGATTATCTCTTTAAGATTTGCTATAAATGTAAAGGCGATTGCATTAGGATGTGACAAAGAAAATGCACTAGTCTGATGCATATGCCAAATAGAATCAGTTTGTATATCTATAGCAAAGGTCAGGAGGATGTTATGAGTACGGATCGTTATTCCAGTCCATTATCTGAGCGTTATGCAAGCCCTCAGATGCAGTATATTTTTTCACAGGATAAGAAGTTCAGAACCTGGAGAAGGCTCTGGATCGCACTTGCAGAAACAGAGAAAGAACTGGGACTTGGTATTACTCAGGAACAGATAGATGAGATGAAAGAGCATGTGGATGACATCAATTATGATGTTGCCAAGGCTCGTGAGAAAGAAGTTCGTCATGATGTTATGAGCCATGTATATGCTTTTGGTGTTCAGTGCCCTAAGGCTAAACCTATAATCCACCTTGGCGCTACATCATGCTACGTTGGTGACAACACTGACATTATCATAATGACAGAAGGCTTAAAGCTTGTTCGTAAGAAGCTTGTTAATGTGATTGCAGAACTGTCTAAGTTCGCTGATGAATATAAGAGCCTTCCTACACTTGGATTCACACATTTCCAGCCTGCTCAGCCTACTACAGTAGGTAAGAGAGCTTGTCTGTGGCTTCAGGACTTTACATATGATCTTGAAGATCTTGATTATGTTCTCGATAATATGAGACTCCTTGGATGCAAAGGTACTACAGGTACACAGGCATCTTTCCTTGAACTTTTTGAAGGAGACCTTTCTAAAGTTGATAAGCTTGATCCCATGATCGCTGAGAAGATGGGCTTTGATAAGTGGGTATCAGTTTCAGGTCAGACCTATACACGTAAGATCGATGTCAAGGTTGTGAATGTCCTTGCAGGTATCGCTGAGTCTGCTACTAAGATGGCACAGGATATAAGACTTCTTCAGCACCTTAAGGAAGTAGAAGAGCCTTTCGAGAAGAGCCAGATCGGATCATCAGCTATGGCTTACAAGCGCAATCCTATGAGATCAGAGCGTATCTGCTCTCTTGCAAGATATGTCATGGTAGATACTCTTAACCCTGCAATCACAGAGGTATCTCAGTGGTTCGAGCGTACACTTGACGATTCTGCCAATAAGAGACTTTCAGTTCCTGAAGGATTCCTTGCAACAGACGGTATCCTGGATCTGTGTCTCAACGTTGTAGACGGCCTTGTGGTATATCCTAAGGTTATTGAGAAGCGCCTTATGTCTGAGCTTCCATTCATGGCTACTGAGAATATCATGATGGATGCTGTTAAGGCAGGCGGAGACCGCCAGGAGCTTCATGAGAGGATCAGAGAGCTTTCTATGGAAGCCGGCAAGAATGTCAAAGTTGAAGGTAAGGACAATAACCTCCTTGAACTTATCGCTGCCGATCCTGCATTCCATATGTCACTTGAGGATCTTCAGAAATCCATGGATCCTTCCAAGTACGTGGGTTGCAGCGCTCATCAGGTTGAGAAGTTCCTTGCAGAGGTAGTTACACCTATCCTTGATGCCAACAAAGAAGAACTCGGCCTCACGGCAGAAATCAACGTTTGATGGCGTGAAGCTTCCGGAGGTACATATAGGCCTCGCGGAAAAAAATGATATTATTGCTATTACCAATTTTAAATATAATATTTAATAGATAAAGCTTACCGCTTGGACGGATTGGTATCTCTCCAAAAAAGTGGTAAGCTTTGGTTTTTAGTTTTGTCTTTGCCGGCAAAGAAGGTCAGCGTTTCACTAGATAGTGAAATGGCTGGCCTTTTTTTGGCTTTAAATTGAAATGCATGAATAAAATAGTTACAGTTTTTGCTAAAGTAATTTGGTGATAATTGATAAAAATGTAAAAATAGAGTGATTTTTAGAGCAAACTCATGAAAATTGGCTTGCCAAAAACGGCTTGGGCAAATATAATTTAGAAAATGGTAAAGTAATTTATGCGATGCAAAAGTTTTGAGACCAAAAGCACAATTCGCTGAGCTTCACAAGCGAATATTGAAGAAACACTTAAGAAGTACAAAATACTAATCTCTTTTTCAAAACAATCAATAATACAGATTAGATTTAACAAAACACAACCCCAAAAATAGTCGAAAACTATTGCAATAGTAAGGAGCATGAGCATGAAAGAGACAGAACTTAAATTTAATGAACCCTGGATACTTCAAAGGGCAGATCCTTATGTGATCAAGGGAGATGATGGTTGGTACTATTTCACAGCTTCAATTCCTACATATGACAGGATTGCACTCCGAAGATCGAGAACATTGCAAGGTCTAAAAGACGCCGATGAAGTTACTATTTGGACTAAGCATGAGAGCGGACCTATGGGTGATCATATCTGGGCACCTGAACTTCATTATGTCATGGGCAAGTGGTACATCTACTTTGGAGCAGGCGATGCTGAGGATAAATGGCATCTTCGCCCCTATGTTCTTGAATGTCAGGGGCCGGATCCTATTAATGACAAGTGGGTAGAGAAAGGTATACCAAAAGCTGCCAAGGATGATGAGTTCTCATTTAAGGCATTTTCCCTTGATGGAACTGTTTTTGAGAACAAAGGAAGCTGGTACTATGTCTGGGCTGAGAAGGTTGGAGTTGGCAAGCAGATATCGAATCTGTATATAGCACAGCTTGAGAATCCATACACACTTAAGACTGTTCAGGTGCTTCTGACAACACCTGATTATGACTGGGAGAGAGTGGGATTCTGGGTTGATGAGGGACCTGCTGTTATCAAGAGAAATGGACGATTGTTCCTGACATTTTCATCAAGTGAGACAGGAACAGCCTACTGCATAGGTATGCTTACAGCTGATGAAGATAGTGACCTTCTGGATCCAAGATCCTGGGATAAGTCCAGATATCCTGTCCTTAAGTCTGATGCATCAAGGGGGATATACGGCCCTGGTCATAACTCATTTACAGTAGATGAAGATGGCAATGACATTTTGGTTTACCATGCCCGCACAGAAACAGAAATAGTAGGAGATCCTCTTTACAATCCAAACCGCCATGCCATGCTTATGAAGTTTGACTTTGTAGACGGCAGACCGGTGTTTGACTACGACAAATAATAAAAAAGAAAGCTGGATGAGAAATCTCATCCAGCTTATTTTAGTTATTAGGCTTGTAATTAAGTGATACGTGAATATCGATACTATAATTTCCAAAAGACTTTCCAAAGAGAGTAATGCCACCAACGTGTTCTGCATCATCCTCTACAGCAATTCTGAAATCCAGTGGCTGCCCCTGCTTAATATCCAAATCATTAATAGTCACATCTGAAATTTTAAGACCATCAATGAAGGTACCATGCTTGTTTACTACAAGAAGCTTTAGCAAGCCGTATTGATTCCAGTTTGGTGGCCACCAGTCAGGTGTAAACATTCCAAGAATTTCACCGCCGAAATCTCCTGGGCTGGTCCACATACCTACCTTCGTGCCATTCAAAGAAAAGCTAATATCCGAAGGCCAGTTGTTATCAACTCCAGGTGCCTCGGAAGAAATTTCAAATGATATAGAAATCTGTGTAATTCTATTGTTGACTGGAATAAGGTTTGGAAGAGAGTACTCCACAAAGCCTTTTGTAAACCATATAATGTCTGCATTAAAGCGATCTGGGTGGCTGAAATATCTGGTGTCATCGATTTCACCGATAACACTGGTACTGTTAGCCAATCCGCAGGTAGGACAAATCTCGTATTTTGAAAACTGACCAACCTTAATGTCAGTAGAGTAAACGTTTGTAAGGTCTACAGGCTTTTCAATGTCCACCACCACTTTATCCTGAATAACAGAGCATATCTTTGAGTTGCCGTGGGCAGCTGATTCATTAGATGTGGAAATCAATCCGCATTCTTCTAGCTTTTTTATATGCCCTGTAAGGGCACCGTTGCTTAAGTTAAGCTCAGTAGCAAGCTGGTTCATGCTCATATGGTCATTTTCCATAAGAGTGTTAAGAATTTGGATACGAACGTCAGAACCAAGGGCTTTGAATAGCTCTAACCCCTCATTTAGTGAAGTGATATGAATCATAACACTACTCCTTTTAGAAAAAGATAAAATATTACTTTTTATTATAAATTTGCGTGAAACCAGTGTCAATAAGGCAAATGATACATGGCTAAATATTTTAAGAAAAATTAAAAATAATATTCAATATACACAATAGAAAGGGGAATTATCTAACGATTTAGTAAAAACATACAAATTAATTGTGACTCTTTTGTGAATTATAAAAGAACATCCAAAATACTTTAGGAAAAGCTAAAATAAATATTGACTTATGATTGACCAGATTTATAATTAAACCATAATCGTTAAAGAGTTGTAGCCAAACGTACAATAACTAACAAGCCTCAGTTATTTTACTACTAAGCGAAACTCGATACAATTAACATTTTCTTTATGATTAAAGGAGGAGAAGAATGAAGAAAAAGTTGATTAGCGCATTAATGTGCGCATCAATGGCCGCTAGTCTTGTAGGATGTGGCGGAGCAGCTTCAGAAGGTGGGGTAGATCCTGATGCTGCAGCAGCAAATGAAGAGGAAGCTGTAGAGGAGTCAGCAGAGCCTGAGGTAGTTACAAATACTTTTGGTGATCCAAACGGAACACATCTTGAGATGTGGACATTCGTTGAACTTCACGGACAGCACTATGGTGTTATGGCTGAGGAGTGGAACAAGCAGCACCCAGACAACACTATTGAGATTACATGTACAACATATCCATATGGCGATATGCACACAAAGCTTCTTACATCTTTAGAGGCAGGTACAGGCGCTCCTGATATCTGTGATGTATAGGTT
>JAEEGI010016241.1_pt1 | contig 15391 bp, 14 predicted proteins | sample 8958751 | NCBI WGS metagenome assembly JAEEGI01 (sample SAMN16246545, study PRJNA631951) | gut metagenome | biome: gut microbiome; feature: rumen; material: KS-attached | host: Bos | place: Iran: Karaj | collected 2018-10
CTCGAAGTCCAGTACGCCGTCCAGCATCTCCTGGCGGTACTGCTCCAGCTCCTCCGGTCCTCCTATGAACAGCTTGCTGATCATGGGCTCGCCAAGCGGGTCCGCCACCTGGAAGGTCATGGAGAGTTCCTTCTGCGTGGTGTTCCAGTCCGCACAGTCGCTTATCTCGCCTGCGCGGCTGAGGGCTGCCAGCGCTTTGTGATACGCTTCCGGAAGTGTCTTTCCGAATACTAATACTTCTTTCATGATCTGCCTCCTGTTGTTTAATATGCTTAAAGCCCTCCACGGGCTGCTGCTTCCGTTGTTTTCCGCGGTCCGCCGTTCCGCCTGCGCAGGGTTTACTGCTTGTTCAGTCGTTCTTTGATCAGACTGATCACCATCTCCCTGGCGACGCTGTTGTGGGCGCCCTCCGGGATTATCACGTCCGCAAGCTTCTTGTACGGCTCGACGTAGGCCTCGTGCATGGGCTTTACGGTGTTGAGGTACTGATCTATCACGGATTCCACGCTGCGTCCGCGCTTTATGACGTCGCGGTGCACGCGCCGCAGTATCCTTACGTCCGCGTCCGTATCCACGAACACCTTGATATCCATAAGCTCCACCAGCTGCGGGAACGCGAAGAGCAGTATGCCGTCCAGTATTATCACCGGCGTTGCCTTAACGGTCTCCCACGGCTGGCTGCTGCGGTTGTGTATGGTAAAGTCGTAGACCGGGATCTTCGTATCCTTGCCGGACTTAAGCTCCTTTGCGCACTCTATCATTATGTCCGTGTCGAAAGCGTCCGGATGGTCGTAGTTGGTCTTCGTACGCTCCTCGTAGGTGGTGTCCGGCTGGAACTTGTAGAAGGAATCCATGGAAACTATGGATGCCCTGTCGCCGAACTCATCCTTTATCTTTCTTGCCAGAGTGCTCTTTCCGCTGCCGCTTCCGCCGCAGATGCCTATGACTATGTTACCTGCCATTTTTACGCGCTTCCTGTTCTTTTTTCTTCTTCAGCCAGCACTTCCTGCACATGGCGTGATATCTGTCGTTGCCGCCCAGCACCACCTGGTCCCCTTCGAATACCACGTCGCCGTTCTCGTCCAGTCGGGCGTTGACCGTAGCCTTCGCGCCGCAGTCGCAGACGGACTTTATCTCCGAGATGGACTCCGCTATCTCCATCAGCCTGCGGCTTCCGGGGAAGAAGTGTGTCTGGAAATCCGTACGCAGTCCGAAGCAAAGCACCGCTACGTCGAAATCTATGGTTATCATGGCCAGCTGGTCCACCTGCTCCGGTGTAAGGAACTGGCACTCGTCCACGATCACGGCCTTACAGTCCCTGTAATGCTCCGCGTAGAGCTTGTAGGCGTCCTCCTCCGGAGTAAGCACCACTGCCTTGGATTCCAGGCCTATCCTGGATCTTACAACGTCCGCTCCGTCGCGGGTGTCCGTGGACGGCTTAAGGAGGAGCACCTTCATGTTGCGCTCTTCGTAATTATATTTTGTGACCAGCGCCTGAGCGGTCTTGGAAGAGCCCATGGCCCCGTATTTAAAGTATAGTTTTGCCATACTGCGTCTCCTTTCAGGGATGCTTAGGGTCTTTTATCGCGCTGTCCGCAGCGTCTTGCTCCGCGATCACTCGATAACGTCCAGGATCAGCGGCATCTGCTCCGGAACTTCTTTCCACTGGCCTGTTGCCGAGAGCATCAGCTCCGCTGCCTGCTCCAGAGCCTCCGGCTTGTCGGTGGTATAGAGCGTGGCTATGAGGTCTCCCTTAAGCGCCATGTCGCCGGTCTTTTTCGCGAGCACGAAACCCGCGGTGTTGTCTATCTTGTCTTCCTTGGTGCTGCGTCCCGCGCCCAGAAGAAGGCTTACTTCTCCGTATTTCTCCGTATCCACGCGGAAGATGTAACCCTTTTCGGGAGCACGCACCTCCAGGGAATACTTTGCCTTGGGGAAACGTTCCGGCTCGTATATCCACCTGGGATCGCCGCCCTGAAGTTCCACCATCTTCGCGAAAGTGTCCAGCGCGCGGCCGGACTTTATGGCTTCGACGGCCATCTTCCTGCACTCGTCCACGCTGCCCTTTTCCGCAAGGCAGAGCATGTGCGCGGCAAGCTCTATGCAAAGCGTCCGGAAGTCCTCCGGTCCGCCGCCCTTAAGCGTCTCTATGGCCTCGACCACTTCCAGCGAGTTGCCCACGGCAAGTCCCAGCGGTCTGTCCATGTTGGTGATCAGCGCGCGGACTTTCTTGCCCGCGTTGTGGCCTACGCTCACCATGCGTCTGGCGAGCTCTTCGGCGTCCTTCTGAGTCTTCATGAAGGATCCGCTGCCCACCTTTACGTCCAGGACTATGCAGTCGTCGTTGGCAGCCAGCTTCTTGCCCATGATGCTCGATACTATCAGCGGCATGCTGTCCACGGTAGCGGTAACGTCCCTGAGGGCGTAGAGCTTCTTGTCCGCAGGAGCAAAGTCCCCGCTCTGCCCTATCATGGAAACTCCTACCTTGCGCACCACATCCGCGAACTCCTCCGCGGAAAGATCCGTGCGGTAGCCTTCTATGGCTTCCAGTTTGTCCACGGTGCCGCCGGTGTGGCCCAGTCCCCTGCCGGAGATCTTGGCCACTTTAATGCCGCAGCTTGCTGCGATAGGCGCCACCACCATGCTGGTCTTGTCGCCCACGCCGCCGGTGGAATGCTTGTCCACACGCAGCCCGCCGAAGTCCATGTTGAGAGTATCACCGGAATCCCTTATAGCTAAGGTAAGGGCGGTGGTCTCGTCCGCGTCCATACCCTTGTAGAATATGGCCATGCAAAGAGCCGCCGCCTGATAATCCGGAATGTCGCCGGCAGTGTAGCCCTCCACGAAGAACTTTATCTCCTCCGGGGAGAGCTTTCCGCCGTCTCTTTTATTTTTTATTATGTCGTACATACGCATGGCGCGTACCTACCTCTGCCCCTTGTCGTAAGGTATGCCTTCGGCCTTGGGGGCCCTGGAGTTCTTGGACGTAAAGGCCAGAACTATGAGCGTTACTATGTAAGGCAGCATCCTGTAGAGGTGCGGGGACAGGCCCAGCTCCTTAAGCAGGAATATGCCGTCGCCGTTTATGTCTATGGACGAATAGCCCGCCGCCAGGCACTTGAAGAATCCGAACAGTACGGCCGCTCCGGCTATGGAAAGAGGCTTCCAGTTACCGAAGATCATTACTGCCAGAGCCAGGAATCCGAAGCCTGCAACGTCGCCGTTGGACGAGCAGTTGGCCGTGGTGAGCGCGTATACAAAGCCGCCCAGACCTGCCAGCGCGCCGGATATCGTGGTGCCTGCGTAGCGCATTGCCTTAACGTTAATTCCCAGGGAGTCCGCGGCATGCGGATTCTCGCCGCAGGAACGCACACGCAGTCCGAACCTGGTCTTATACAGGATGATCGCCAGGATCACGAACAGCAGTATGCATATGTAGTTGGTTATGTAGGTCTTGTGGACGAACGTGTCGCCCAGGAAACCCATGCTCTCTTTGGCGCTGTAGCCGAACATGCTTTTTTTGATCATGAACCATTCCGCTGCGTCGCCTTTAGCAAGGAACAGAGTGTTCTGTCCTTCGATCATCCTGATAAGGAACAGTACTATGGCCGGAGCCAGAAGGTTTATTGCCGTGCCGCCTATGGTCTGGTTGGCCCTAAGGTTTATGGACGCGAACGACAGCAGCAGCGACAGTATGGCTCCCAGTATGGCTGCCACTATCATGGCAAGGATTATTATCAGCTGAAGGGTCGCGAACTTATCCTCACGGTAAGCCGCAAACACCCACTCGCTTTCCTGCATGGTGTTAACGAAAAGCACTCCGCAGAAGGCTCCGAAGATCATCATACCTTCAAGAGCCAGGTTTATGATACCGCTCCTTTCGGCGAAGACGCCGGCCAGAGCCACTATCATCAGAGGGATCGCATATAAAAGTGTCTGCTGGATAAGGAAACTCATTTGCCGCCCTCCTTTCTACTGCGCACACGCCTTGAAATTACCTGCTTAATAAGCAGCGAGAACGCGCTCAGGTATACGATGACCGCTATTATTACGTCTGTAATGAACTCGTTGTAAGCCGTAAGGCTGGCTATCTGAAGGCCTATGATGTTCAGCATGGACATGAACAGCGCCGTAAAGATGACACCTATCGGGTTGGTGAGCGCCAGCATGGCTACCGGTATGCCGTTGAAGCCTATGGCAGGCAGCGACTGGTATGTGGACCAGAACAGCTCCGTGTTTCCGGACAGGTAGTACAGTGCTGCGCCTGCCGCGGAAAGAGCGCCCGCTATGGCCATGGACAGGACTATGTCCCTCTTGTCCTTAAGCCCGGCGTATTTTGCGGCGTCCCTGTTGGAACCGCAGGCTCTCAGCTCGTAGCCGAAGGTGGTCTTGGTCATCAGGATGTAGATCCCTATGGCTATCAGTATCGCTATTATTATGCCGCCGTTTATCTGGGAACCCGGGAATATCTTATCCAGCCCCAGCTTGGTGGTGGCCACGTTGTTGAACGAAGTCTTGTAGATGTAGCCGCTCTTGGTGCTCTCCGTTACGTTCTTGAATTTGGAAATGTCGAAGAGCCAGGTGACTATGTTGGCGGCTATCCAGTTGGTCATTATGCAGGCGATAACTTCGTTGGTGTTGAGCAGCGCCTTGAAAATGCCCGGGATGGCGCCCCAGATGGCTCCGGCTATCATGGCTCCCAGGAAGGCCAGTATCCAGATTATGACCGGATGGACCTTGTCGGAGGGTATCCCCAGAGCTATCATCAGGGAGGTCATGGCACCCATAAGGTACTGCCCCGGAGCGCCTATGTTGAACAGGCCGGTCTTGTAGGCGAAGGCTACGGAAAGGCCTGTCATTATAAGCGGCGTTGCGCGGAACAGCATGTTGCCGAAGTTGATGGAGTTGAAACCCCAGGACAGCGCGCCGGAAGCGTCGCGGCCTGTAGAGAACAGTCCGCCTATTACAAGACGCATGCCTTCCCAGACGGTCTTCATGGACAGGTTCTTGTCCAGAGCGCCGACGATGAGTATCAGCAGCATTCCGAACAGGAGTCCTATTATTATGGACACCACGGAGGACAGCACGGACTGGAAGCCGTTGCTCTCAAGCAGTCTGGGTTCGTTGTTCTTTCTGCTCATACCGCGGCCTCCTTTCTGTCCATCCTCTTGGCGCCGGACATGTACAGTCCCAGCTCCTGCGCGTTAGTTTCTTCCGGATAGAGCTCGCCTACTATCTCGCCCTCGTACATTACGAGTATGCGGTCCGAAAGGCTGAGCACTTCGTCCAGCTCTAGGGACACGAGCATTATCGCCCTTCCTTCGTCGCGCTCTTCAACAAGCTGAGCGTGAATGAACTCTATGGCGCCTACGTCCAGACCTCTGGTGGGCTGGACGGCCATTACCAGTTCCTTGTTCCTGTCCAGCTCTCTGGCGATTATAGCCTTCTGCTGGTTCCCTCCGGACATGGCTCTTGCCATGGTATCCGGACCCTGGCCGGAACGTACGTCGAACTTATCGATCAGCTTTTCGGCGTACTGCCTTACCATGGGCTTGTCTATGAATCCGTTGTGCTGGAACTGCTTTTCCTTAAAGCGCTGCAGCACCATGTTGTCCGCAAGCGAGAAGTCCAGGATAAGTCCGTGCTTGTGACGGTCCTCCGGGATGTGGCTCATGTTCTTTGAGCGCGCCTTGATGCTCGCGTGCGATATGTCTTCTCCGCACAGCGTGACCTTTCCGCCGGTGGTCTTGCCCAGGCCGGTTATGGCTCCTACCAGCTCCGTCTGACCGTTGCCGTCTATTCCGGCTATGCAGAGGATCTCGCCGGAGCGCACTTCGAAGCTTACGTCGTGCACTGCGTTCTTGTTCTTGTGGACTCTGGACGGAGCCGAAAGATGCTCGACCTTAAGCACCGGAGCGCCGGGCTTTGCCTTGTCCTTTTTGACCTGCAGCTGAACGGGACGGCCGACCATCATGTTGGAGAGCTCCTGAGCGGTGGTCCCGGCAGTCTCTATGGTGCCTATGCCTTTACCTTTGCGCAGTACCGTTACGCGGTCCGCCACAGCCATTATCTCGTTGAGTTTATGAGAAATAAAGAGTATCGATTTGCCTTCTTTAGCAAACTCTTTCATTGTTGCCATAAGTTCGTCGATCTCCTGCGGCGTAAGTACCGCGGTAGGCTCGTCGAAGATGAGGATGTCGTTGTTCCTGTAGAGCATCTTGAGTATCTCTACTCTCTGCTGCATTCCAACGGTTATGTCCTCCACCTTTGCGTCGAGGTCCACATAGAGACCGTATTTTTCGGACAGGGCCTTTACCTTTTCCCTGGCCTCTTTTTTCCTGAGGAAGCCCATCTTTGTGGTCTCCGCGCCCAGGATTATGTTGTCCAGGACGGTGAATACTTCCACCAGTTTAAAGTGCTGATGCACCATTCCAATACCAAGCGCCGTGGCATCGTTGGGGTCGTTGATCTCCACCTTCTTGCCGTTGAAGAGTATCTCGCCCTTCTCCGGCTGGTAGAGACCGAACAGCACGCTCATGAGCGTGGACTTTCCGGCGCCGTTCTCTCCAAGCAAGGCGTGTATCTCGCCTCTTCTCAGCTGGAGCGTGATGTCGTCGTTGGCCTTTATGCCCGGGAACTCCTTGGTTATGTGCAGCATTTCTATTACATAATCGTCTTTGTGATCCATGCTGTACCTTTCGTTCTGATATCTTTTGTCCGATTACCGGCTCTGATGACCGGCATTTCTTTAAAAAAGGGAAGAAAGCATTATGCTTTCTCCCCTTTTGTCTGCATAACTGAGATTACTCGTAGATTACCGTGCAGTTGTCGGTGCTTGCCGGATAGTTCGGAGCCTGGATGACAGTGTTGTCGATCTTCAGAGTTCCGTCAACGACAGCCTTCAGCTGAGCTTCGTACTCGGCTACGCTGTAGTTCTTGAGGGACCAGGTGTCGGTCGGAAGACCGGTAGCTCCCTCGGCAGCGCCCAGGCTTACAGCGTTTCCGCCGATAGCGCTCCAGGTGCCGTCGAACGCCTTGCCGCATGCCCACTCGGCAGCAGCGCCTATGCCCTTGAGAGCGGAGGTGACTACTGTCTTGGAGTCGTAGCTCTGGTCTACGTCTACGCCGATGACCTTAGCGCTGTTAGCGGAAGCAGCCGCAATGATGGAGTCGAATATGGAACCGCCGCAGGAGAAGATGATCTCCGTGCCGTTGGTGTACCAGCCGTTAGCCATGGTCTGAAGTTCTGCGGAAGCCTGGAAGTTAGCTCCGTACTGCCAGGTGTACTTGACCTCGATCTTCTTGCCCATTTCCTTCGCAGCCGCGGAAGCGCCCTGAACGAATCCGTAGCCGTATCTGCAGCAAGCCTCGTTGGTTCCGCCGCCGCCGCCCATGAATCCGAGCTTCTCGAATCCTTCCTTAACTACGGCGTATCCGGCGAAGTAACCGCACTGCTCTTCCTTGAAGGCAATGCCTGCTACGTTGGCAAGTCCTACGTTCCAGCCATCGATGAAGACGAACTTGACGTCGGTGAATTCCTTGGCGGCCTTTTCGAGAGCGGCAGCCTGGAGGAATCCTGCGCATACGATGACCTTGGCGCCGCCGTCGGCAGCAGCCTTCATGGCGTTGTAACGGTCGTCGTCGGTAGCTTCAGCGCCGTTTGCGGGCTGATAGTACTTGTAGCTGAGACCTTCGTTGTAAGCATAGAGCTTAACTCCGTCGTAGGTGCCCTGGTTGAAGGACTTGTCCTTCAGCTGGCCGATATCGGTAACGAACGCTACCTGATACTTGCCGTCCGGGGAGGTCATAGCGTCAGCTATCTTGTCCGGGTTGGTCTCCGGGGTGGTCGGCTTTACGGGGCCGGCCGGTGTGGTGTTCCCGTTGTTTGCCGGGGTCGTATCGTTGCCCTTTCCGCATGCCGCAAGGCCGAATACCATTACGAGCACGAGGAGGATCGCTAATACTTTCTTCATTGCTTCTTTTCTCCTTTTTTTGTAATAACTATTATTGGGCAGAGCCCTTATTTATCATGAAATTATTATAACACTTTTACAATGTAATAACTATGGAATCATTAACATTTCAAGGATTTTTTTACTATTATGAACGGCGATTTGTGCCTTTCATACAAATGCTCCGCGCGTTATTTATCGGGCGCGCCCTTCTCCATTTCCTTAACGGCTTTAACTATGCGGCTGGTGCCCAGACGGTCCGCGCCCAGAGCTATGAAATCCTCCGCGTCCTTAAGGTCCGCGATCCCTCCCGCGGCCTTGACCTTTACCTCCGGACCGACGTTGGCACGCATCAGCGCAACGTCCTCCCTGGTGGCTCCTCCGGTGGAGAAACCGGTGGAAGTCTTTATGTAGTCCGCGCCGGAAGCGGTCACGAGCCTGCAGGCGCGTATCTTCTCCTCTTCCGTAAGGAGGCAGGTCTCGATTATGACCTTCAGGATGTGATCGCCGCAGGCCTCCTTGATCCTCTTCATCTCTTCCAGAACATAGTCGTCGTTGCCCGCCTTTAGCTCGCCGATGTTGATCACCATGTCTATCTCGTCCGCGCCCTTCTCAATGGCGTCGCGGGTCTCGAAGACCTTGGATTCCGTGGTGCTGCTGCCGTTGGGGAAGCCGATGACGGTGCATATCGCCACCCTGCCTTTGGCGTAGCGAGCGGCCCTTTCCACGAACGCCGGCGGAATGCAGACGCTGGCCGTCTTGTACTTCATCCCGTCGTCCACGACCGCCTTTATGTCGGCCCATGTGGACTGCTGCTTAAGCAGCGTATGGTCGCATTTAGCAAGTATGTCTTTTATCTCCATGATATCTACCTTTCCGCGTAGGTCCCGCTCTTAACGTCCTCTATCTTGAATCCCAGAGGCATTATCTCCTCCAGATCGTAGACCTTGTAATCGTCCGGAGTTTTAGCCAGTATCACCTTGAAGTCCCTTCCGCAGAACTCCACCATCACCTGGCGGCACACTCCGCAGGGAGCGCAGTAGGTCTCCGGGACTTCGCCGAAACCGCCGGCGATGGCTATCGCTTCGAACTCGCGAGCTCCTTCGCTCACAGCTTTGACGAAAGCCGTGCGCTCCGCGCATATCGTCGGCGAATACGAGCTGTTCTCCACGTTGCAGCCTGTGAACACCCTGCCGTCCTTCGCCAGCAGAGCGGCGCCCACCGGATGCCCGGAGAACGGAACGTAGGCCATCTTCCGCATGTCCAGAGCTTTTGCCGCAAGTTCCTTTTCCTTTTTCTTTGTCAGTTTTGCCATTTTTTCCTCCGATCCTGCCGCTTCCTACATACCTTCTATCATGTAGTTGAGCCATTTTCCCGAGCGGAACCTGCGGAACAGGAAGAAGAACTTTATTATGCCTTCCGCCTGGACCATCAGCACCACCATGTGTATCGGCAGCTTAAGCACGAGCGCCCCTATGAACGACAGGGGCACGCTTATCAGCCACATTATCAGTATCTCCGTTATCGCGGCAAAGCGTGTGTCGCCGCCTGCCCGCATCGTTCCCGAAATAAGCACTCCGTTCACAAGATAGACCGGACAGAACGCCGCGTTGACGTACATTATCTTTTTCGCGAGCTCGAACCCTTCCGGGCTGAGGTCGAAGATGCGTATTATGATCCCCGCGAACACAGCTATGAGAGCTCCGGCCACCGCGCCGAACACCGCCGCCAGACGCAGCAGTCTCCTCGCGGTCTCCTTTGCTTCCTCCGGGCGCCCCTCACCTATCCTGGCGCCTACCAGTATCAGCGACGCGTCGCCTATGCTGAACATGCACATCAGGAACAGGTTCATTACCGTTATCGCCGCGGAATACGAAGCGTACTCCAGTATGCCTATGCGGCTGTAAGCGGCGCTCATCGCGGAGTTGGCCCCGCTCCAGAGAGTCTCGTTGAGCGTTGTGAATATGCTGTTTTTATATATCCTTTTAGCGAACTCCTTATCGAAGCGGAACATCCGGGCGGAGATGCCCCTGAGCGGGTTCTTCCGTACGAAGACCATGACGATCATCAGGCAGAACTCCAGCACCCTGGCTATGACAGTCGCCAGCGCCGCGCCGCGAACCTCCAGCCTCGGGAATCCGAAGTTGCCGAAGATAAGGCAGTAGTTGAAGAACACGTCCGTAACGAACGCGGCCAGCGATATGTACATGGGTATCCTGGTCTGCTCCGTCGCCCTGAGGCTCGTGGAGAGCGGATTGATGATGCCTATCAGAAGGAAATTGACCGAGGCCGTCCGGAGATACTCCGCGCCCAGGGCAGCGGCCGCCGCGTCGTTGGTGTAGATCGCCATTACCTTCAGCGGGAAGAACGTTCCGAGGCAGAAGAAGATCAGGCTCAACGCCGTGGTGTTGACCACGGCAAAGCTCATTACCCTCTTTATGTTATCCGCTTCCCTGGCTCCCCACAGCTGCGTAAGGAAAGTGGAACAGCCCGTGCAGAAGCCGAAGACCATCATCCACTGTATGTTAAAAAGCTGCACTCCCAGGTTTACCGAGGAGAGCGCCGTCTCCGAGAGACTGCTTACCATCATGTTGTCCAGAAGCGTAAGGGAACTGCTGACCAGCCCCTGAAGCGCCACCGGAATGGCTATCATCGCGACTTTTTTATAAAACTTGCGATCCATCATCTTCTGAAGCGCGCGCGGATAAGCTCGTTGGCTGCGGCGATCCTTTCCGAGGGTACTCCGCATTCGCGCAGCAGCCCGTATTCGTCCAGGCAGCCAGGCCCTATCGGCACCCTGAAAGCTCCGCAGTCGGAGCCCGAGGCTATCTTCGCGCCCAGAGCCGAAGCCCTGGAAACGGAAGCCTTAAGGGCTTTTGCCGTGCGGTCCACTGTCTCCTCGTCGAAGCCGGGCCGATTGCAGAAAGCGGCGATCGCGGCTATAGTAGGCACCCATACGGTACCGGACTCGGCAAGCGCTGCCTCGCACTCTCCGTCCATGAACACACCGTGCTCTATGCTGTCCGTGCCGGCCTCTATCGCCGCAAGTATCGTGTCCCTGCCGTTGCAGTGGGCCATCACAGCGAAACCTTCGCCGTGCGCTATGTTGACAAGCTCCTTTATCTCCTCCGCGTCCAGCGGCGGAGTGGAGAGCTCGCCGTATTCCTTAAATGTTACGATCCCGGAGTACATTATCTTTATGAAGTCCGCACCTTTCGATGCGGCTTCGGCGACCAGCGCACGGAATTCCTTAAAGTCCTCGTAGGGCCTTCCGACTATGCCTCCGTAGCGTCCTTTTCTGTGTATGGCAAACACCGGAGTTACGTACTCCAGACCAAGCTCCGGGTGTTCCTTTACGTACTGCTTTGCCTCCGCCGTGATCCCTCCGGCGTCTCCGCCGTCGCGGAAATAACCGATCCCGCAGGAGGCCAGAGCATCAAAGGACGAGGCGTAGTCCGCCCCGCCCATCATTATGTGTCCGTGACATTCGTAAAAACGGTCGTCCATAGATCCTGCCGCGGTCCTATTTCTTCTTGATCCTGTAAAACAGCATGTAGTTTACTTCGCCGGTATCCGGTAGGAAGGATTGTCCTTCGAACTCGTCGGTCCTGAACGGGAAGAAGTACTCCTCCCGGCAGAGCGCGAAACCGTAGAGGCGTTCGGAGATCAGCTTCTGCAGAGCCCTGACTTTCTGTATGTATTCCTCGTCGCTGCGCGATGTTCTAAGCTGCGTGATCTGCCCGTCCAGCTCCGTATAGTACACGCTCTCCGGAATGACCTCTCCCCAGCTTTCGCGGATGGCGGACGCCATGGTGCGGAACATGTCCTTTCCGCCGGTCGAACGGGTAAGCAGCAGTTCGTAATGATAGCCGTCGACTTCTTCCGGTTCCTTCGGTTCTTCCCCGGGCGTCTCTTCCGGAGTTTCCGCAGGCGTCTCCTGCGTTTCCGTTTCCTCCGGTATGTAACCGTACTGGATGGGGCCTTCGAACCTTGCCTTCATACCGACCTCTTTAAGCCCCGCGACTATTATCGCCGCGGCCTTTTCGTAGAGCTCCTGTCTTTCCGGAAGGTTCTCCGAGACTATCGTGAAGGTAAAGCCTCTGCCGTCGGGAAGCTCGCGTATTCCGTCTTCGTTTATGTCCTTGAATCCGGCCTTTTCCAGCTGCCTGGCGGCTTCCTCGCGGTCCATGGTAAAGGCCTCGTAAGAGTCGTCATAGCCCATTGCCGAAGGAGGAAGAAGGCCTGAAGCAGAAACGCTTCCGCTCGTCCCGCAGAACAGTTCACGCAGGGCGTTCCAGTCTATGCTGAGCAGCACTGCCTTTCTGAATTCCGGAGTGCTTACAGACGCAAAGGTCTCGTGGAACACCGCGATGTCCGCGTCCGCGCCGTAGAAACTGCCGGGGTCGATGCCCTCCTTATCCGTGAACAGTTCCGCGAACGTGTAGTCCAGCGGAGAATCGTAGTCGTAGATGTAATCTATCTCGCGCGCGGCAAGAGCGTTCATGAGAGCGGTCTTGTCCGGGTAGGTCTTTATCGTTATCCTGTCTATCCGCGCTTCTCCCAGATAGTCGTTGCCCGGGAAGAGCTCCAGCTCAACCGTTCCGGGGCCCACGGACGAGACCTTGTACGGTCCGCAGCCCACGTTGTACCCGGTACCTTTAAAGTCTGCGGCTTGTTCCGCAGAAACGTTCTGCCATATGTGCCTGGGAAGAAGGCCCGCGACTGCGCTTTCGGAACGCAGGCACCTGTAAGCGTCCGGCTCCGAGAACACGATCACAGCCTGGTTGTCCGCGGTCTTTCTTACTTCTTTGAAGTTTGCCAGCGCCTCGTCCTTCAGGACGTCGCGCCTGTATTCCAGCGTGAATATGACGTCGTCCAGCGTTACCGGCTCGCCGTCGTGCCACTTGAACATCGTGGGGAAGGCTATGCGTATCTCCTTTGCGTCTTCCGACAGAGCGTAGTCCAGCGCGAAATATCCGCGTATCCTGTGGAACTCGCCTCTTACGAACAGGGACGCGTTTACGGCGTCAGTATAGCCGAACAGGCCCAGAGATCCGCTGCGCGAAAGGATGTTTACGTCCTCCGGCGCGGCCGTGGTGCCTATGGTGATGTGGTCGATGTGCTCCACCGGCGTCCTGGACGGAACGGTATCGTTGCCGAAGTCGAATATGGAAGTACACCCGGAAAGCGATAGACACAGCGCCGCCGTAAGCAGCAGGCAGAGCGCGGTCTTTATAGGTCTGTAGAAAATTTTTTTCATCTTTTGCCTCCGGAGACCGGTGACAGTCCCGCGCTCTCTATGGCAAGGACCACAGCCGGAACCAGTATAAGATGTATTACGGCGCCGACAGCCGTGGACGCGAAGTAGCCGGAGAAGAACGCCGCTAAGGTGTAAGGCGAGCTGCTGCCTATGACACCTAAGGTGATGAACAGAGCCTTTGCGGCACCCCCGGCGACGCGGCCGAGTATCATGGCCGGGATCAGAGACATGTACATCGCGGCCGGATGGCTCATCTTTTTATTCTTTATCAGCGCAGGATACAGAAGGCCTGTTACAAGCCCGTACACCGCAAGCTCGAACACCATGGGCAGAGCGTTGGTCGGGAACGGCGGGAAGCCGAACAGCAGGCTGCGCAGAAGCGGCAGCACTATCCCCAGGCCCATGCCCCATTTCCAGCCGCAGCAAAGGCCGCAGATAAGCACGGGTATGTGGAGCGGGCTAATGGTCTTCGCTATGGCCTGGATCTGCCCGGTCAGGAACGGCAGCACAAGACCCACGGCAAGAAGCATTCCCGTGATCACAAGACTTTTATATTTTCCCGAGCTGCTCTGCATGAGCGTCCTTTCTGCTGCGTTAGTTGCGCAGACTGTGTATGGGCGCGGGGATCCTTCCGCCGCGGTCCACAAGTTCCTTGCAGGACTTCGTATTGACGGGCATTACGGGCGCCGAGCCCAGAAGTCCGCCGAATTCCACCACGTCGCCTACGCCGCAGCCGGGCGCTGGGATTATCCTTACGGCGGTGGTCTTGTTGTTTATCATTCCTATGGCGGCTTCGTCGGCGATCATACCGGAGATGGTCTCCGCGGACGTATCGCCGGGCACCGCTATCATGTCCAGACCCACGGAGCAAACGCAGGTCATGGCTTCCAGCTTTTCTATGGTAAGGAAACCGCTCTTTGCGGCGCGTATCATTCCCGCGTCCTCGGACACCGGTATGAATGCTCCGGACAGTCCGCCCACGTTGGACGAAGCCATTACTCCGCCCTTCTTTACCGCGTCGTTGAGCAGAGCCAGAGCGGCGGTGGTACCGGGAGCGCCTACGCTCTCAAGTCCCATCTCTTCCAGTATGTCCGCGACGCTGTCGCCTACCGCGGGCGTGGGGGCAAGCGAAAGATCCACTATTCCGAACGGAACGTTGAGCCTTGCGGAAGCCTCCTGAGCTACCAGCTGACCCATGCGCGTTACGCGGAACGCGGTGCGCTTTATGGTCTCCGCAACTACGTCTATAGGCTGGCCCTTGCAGCTCTGAAGCGCGTGATGCACCACTCCCGGACCGGATACGCCTACGTTGATGACGCAGCCGGGCTCGCCCACACCGTGGAACGCTCCCGCCATGAACGGGTTATCCTCCACCGCGTTGCAGAACACCACAAGCTTGGCGCAGGCAAAGCCTCCGCGGTCCGACGTAAGCTCCGCGGCTTTCTTTATTACGCGACCCATCTCCGCCACGGCGTTCATGTTTATTCCCGCCTTGGTGGATCCGATGTTTACGGACGCGCACACCTTGTTGGTGCTCGCCAGAGCTTCCGGTATGGAGTTTATCAGAGCGTGATCTCCGCCGGTGTAGCCCTTCTGCACCAGGGCGGAGAATCCGCCTATGAAGTCTATTCCCAGGGCGTCCGCGGCGCGGTCCATGGCCTTGGCGAAGGGCACGTAGTCCTCCGTGTCGCTGCTTTCGCAGGCTATGGCTATGGGCGTTACGGAAACGCGCTTGTTAATTATCGGTATGCCGAACTCGCGCTCTATGGCCTGTGCCGTGGGCACCAGCCTTTCGGCCTTGCGGCATATCTTTTCGTATATCTTGTCCGCGCACGCAGCCGGATCCGAATCGCAGCAGTCCCTGAGCGATATGCCCATGGTGACCGTACGGATGTCCAGGTGCTGCTGGCTGATCATTTCTACGGTAGAAAGGATCTCGCTGGCACTAAGCATTTGCGGTCACCTCCTAGATCCTGTGCATGGCGTCGAAGATCTCTTCGCGCTGGATGTGGATCTCCATGCCGCTCTCTTTACCGTAGTTCTCCAGCCTTTCGGCTATCTGGCCGAAGCCGAGGCTGCTGGTATCGATGTCCACCAGGACTACCATCGTAAAGTATTCCTGAAGTATGGTCTGGTTGATGTCCAGGATGTTTACGCCGGCGTTCGCCAGAACGCCGCA
>JAEEGI010016244.1_pt1 | contig 15390 bp, 16 predicted proteins | sample 8958751 | NCBI WGS metagenome assembly JAEEGI01 (sample SAMN16246545, study PRJNA631951) | gut metagenome | biome: gut microbiome; feature: rumen; material: KS-attached | host: Bos | place: Iran: Karaj | collected 2018-10
TCACTTGTTCAACCAGATTCATGTCCGTAGCGGGGTTGAATTCCGGGGCCTGAATCTTTTTCCAAATCTGGGTAATGTTTTCCATAACGGTTCCTGTATTTGAGTTTTACGCGGAAAATTTAGTAAAAAAATGAAAAAATTATTGTTTTAAAATTGCCGAGCCGTACCAAACACACTGCGAAAGAGTTTCAATAAAAAAAAATTATGCGAAACCGTAAGCAAGAAATAACACAACAAAAGTTTACGTTACAGACAACGTTTTTTGTAGTTTTTCTTGCCAAAATAGCTACTGTCATAATACCCGTAACCATAACCGTAATTGCCCGGCCCGTATTCACAATGATTCATGACAAAAGCGCAAGGTTTGTCGGCATACCGGCGCAAATTCGAGAGACATTCTTTAATCTGGCTCACAGAATCCGATCCATAATGCACCACCATAAGAGCAAAATCCACCTCCGGGTAAATCAACTCGGCATCGGTCACCAAACTGACAGGCGGGGTATCAATCAAGACCAAATCGTATTCCGCCCTTATCTCGGCAAGAATATTCTTAAACTTGTCATGACGCAAAAGTTCGCTAGGCGACATCAGACGCTTGCCGCAACCCAACACAAATAGATTTTCAAGTCTAGTGTCTGCCACGACCTCACGCCAAGGGACCTTGCCCGACAAGATTTCAGTAAGGCCGGCCTGCTTGGAACTACGAATAACCCCTTTGCGCATATCGGCATCAATCAAGAGCACGCGTTTGCCATTCATAGCATACACCGCCGCCAAATTCTTAGACACAAAGCTCTTCCCCACACCCAGAACCAGTCCGCACACCATGACCACTTTTCGCCCATTAGAAAGCGAAAAATCGAGAGCGGTCTGCAACGTGCGGAAAGCCTCGCTCGCCTGGTCGTTCGGCGAAGACTCTATCAAAGTAAGCTCATGATGCTTATCGCGCAAAAAGCGATTATTCGCTTCTGGAATCTTGGCGTACACACTCACGTCCGTCGCCTGTTCCAGTTCCTGCGAACTACGCACACCATTGTGCATCATGCGACGCACGAACACAAACAACACGCCCAGCATGAAACTTGCCGCCATGCTGCATATCAAAATATTCATCTTTTTGGGTTTGCTCGGTTTCGGTTCAATCTGCGCAAAATCGACTACGCGCACATTCCCCACCTCTCCAGCGCGCACCACGCGCAACTGCTGAATGTTGTTTAGCATGGTGGTGTATTGAGAATTATTGACGGCCACATTTGCTTGCAATCGGATCAGTTCCTGTTGAGTGGCGGGCATCGATTCTGCATTTTTTCTAAGACGATTCAGTTCACCGCGCAACTGATTTTGCTGTTTTACAATCGTCTGCACCGAAGGGTGTTCTTCTTTAAACAAGCGAGTCACCTGCTGGCGCTGCTGTTCTAGCTGGAGTAACTGGCGCTGCAAGTCCATTTCCTTATCCAAATGAGCGCGAGTCTCCCCCGTCATATCGACAGAACCAATATGGTAGCGATAGTCCGACAGAATCTTTTCGGAAGTATCCAGTTTCGCCTTAATAGCCGGCAGTTGCGATTCCAGGAATTCCAAAGTTTTCGCGGCATCCGCACTACGCATTTCTACATTCTGTCGCACGTAGGTATTTGCAATCGTGTTCAAAATCGAAGCGGCGCGGTCCGCATAGCGGTGCGAATACGACACGCCAATCACCCCCGTCTGCTTCCCCTTTTCGGCCACCTTTAAAGATCTCGCAAGAGTTCGAACCGCAAGCAGAGGATTCAACTGACTTATCCTGAATTTTTCGCCAACCGACGCTTTAAGAATACGGTCCACACGAATCTGCAAAGTATCATCCTCATAGGGAGCCTTGAGCAGTTCGCCCACGTTTCCCTCAACCAGCTTAGATTCATCTTCGGAATAAACCGCATACGAGTTTTCTCCCGTTACTATGGCGTACCATTTTTCGGCACGAGCAACCTTCGGAATAAACAGATAACCGATATCCATTCGGCCTTCCCGATGCAACATGCGATTCAGAGCACTCACCGGCGTAGCCGAATAGTCCAAGTGTTCTTCGGCCACCACATAACTTAGCACCAAGCGGCTCTTGATAAGTTCGATTTCAGCATCAGCCGGACTCGCCACATCAAGAATAGCCCCCATCTCGCCCATTGCACGGTTTGCCGCTTTGTTCCCTTTAGGGTCAATCTGCAACATGGCGTCACTGGTAAACTGCGGACGAATCCATTGGCCAACAGCCAAGCCTACAACGACACCAGCCAAGATAAACAGCAGCAGAAAATAGCGGCGTTTCCACAAAATAAACAAGGCGTCCAGCAATGTAATCGTATTGTTGGCAGAAGGTTGTCCACCCCCTGAGACATTAGTCTGTTGTTCGTTATCAGCCATTAGAATCTCCAAATTTTAGCCCAAATATAAAAAAAAATCAATTTGTGCGTAAAATTCATTATATACGAATTACGAACAAAAGGTCAAATAATTCAGAGATTCTAGACAAAAAGAACTCTTTAGTTGAGAGAAATTGCAAAATCGACAATAAATTCAATACAAACGCAACAAAAACAAGTTTATTTACGAGAAAGCTTACGGTATAAAGCAGAAATACGACATCAGGAGGTTCACGGGCGTTCCCCTGCTGCGCAGGGGCGGCCCTCCCGGCCCTTCGGGCTTCGATCACTAACGCAAGATGCAGGAAAAAACTACCCAACGTTAATTTCAAGCAATCCATTTAAATCAGCCGACTTGCAGGATTGAGCAATACCAGACAAATCACCAACTTCAAGAGTCATTGACTACAAGAGCGTTGCCAAATCGAAGTACATCTGCCTAGTTTTGAGAATTTCGTCCGTAGGAACGCTGTTATACAACTTCTCTTGACATTCTTCCTTAAAAAGAAAGGAAAACTTGTTGTTGTCATTTGAATAAAAATGCAGAACATCTTCTTTATTGTAGGCATCAACAACAATAAAGCGACATCCCGTCTTATTATGGTCGCTCAAGAACCAAGCCTTGATAAAATCAATTATTTGCGACCCGATTTTCTGGTTCCGATATTTTCTGCTAACGCCCAATCGACCAATCAACACGGCTGGATAATTACGCCCCTGCTTGACCCACGGAATAAGTTTCACAAGTCTCCGCTTGGCATTATTCGGCAACTCCGCAACTCGAATCGCGGAATTAGACAGCGTAAAGACCGCTGCAATATCACCTTCTAAAGCCGACAGGAAACAATACGAACGGCCAAGCAACTGGGCGTCGTAATTAAAAGCATCTTCCTGAAAAAAAGCGTTAAGGTCTTCGTCGCCGCAATCAAAGACCGGAAGTTTTCCGGCAAGTTCCTTGTTATAGCGACGAAAAAGAAAATCTTTTTCTAGAATCAAATGAATCCGGCCTCTTTCAAAATCAAATCAGCCTTACGAATCTGTTCGGAAAAGTCCTGCTTTCCGCGCACCTTTGTAGCGCGTTCGGCCGCCAGGGCGAACGCAAGGGCTTCTTGCCCTTTCAAGGTCGGTATAGGTCTGATTTCAAGTGCCATAGTTTAAATATAGAATTAACTCAACCAAAAAGCAACAATACTCGTGATAGGACACCCTAAATATACATTCCCGTTTTGTCACAAAGTGTCAAAATGGACTTTTTCCCAAAAATTAGTGAAAATCCACGGGCGTTCCCTGCTGCGCAGGGGCGGGCTCTCGCGGCATAAATACTCGGCTCGGATACGAAAACATGCCAGCATGTTTTCGCTCACTCGCCTTCGATATTTTCCGCCTAGAGGGCCGAGCGCAGGAAACCAGCGGCCCTCCCGGCCCTACGGGCTTCGATCCCTAACGCGGACGCGGGCAATTAAACGCCCAAACGAAAAGAGTCCCGCCATTGCGGGACTCTTTCAATTTCAAGAGCAAGATTCTAGAACTTTCTCCACACCATTTTGTCAACGATGCCGGTGTAGCTCTGGATGATTTTCACGACCTTGATGGATACGTTTTCTTCGACATAGTCCGGCACGGGGATGCCGTAGTCGCCGTTCTTGTTCATCGTGACGGCGGTATCGACGGCCTGCAAGAGCGACTTTTCGTCAATGCCGGCCGCGAGGCGGATGATTTCGGGGCGCGTGCCACCGGTAATCAGGAGTGTCTTGCCACAGAAAATGAAATTTGACAAAAAAAGTTCTTGTCAGTAATTTGCAGGCAAATAATACAAATTTACAATGTCATGAAGTAGGCAACCACGACTCGAGGTAGCTATAAAAACATTGCCATGAACTGCGGCAGGCTCACCTTGTTGCCGTCTACACCGACATTTCCGTCAATAAGTTTTATCGCGAGTGTCGGATGGTATTTTTTGACAAACTCGTTCATTGATGTAGTCTGTCCATTTTTTGATTTGACTTCTACAGGAACCACCTCGCCGGCACTTTCAAATACGAATTCTATTTCTTGCGTATTCTCGCCGTTCTTGTAATAATTCAGAGCCAGCTCGCGCTTGTGTAGAATGTCGAAAATCAGGTTTTCGTAAATACCGCCCTTGGCGTGCCCCTTCAACGTTTTACGCAAAAGAGCCGACTGCGTCTCGAAACCGAACTGGTGTGTCGCAAGGCCGATATCAGTGACATAAACCTTGAAATTTTCCGGCTGCTCATAAGCCTTGAGAGGCATCTCGGGCAGTCTCACATTGTGTACCCGCTTGATCAAGCCCGCGTCGACCAACCAATCCAAAGCGTTGCCATATTTTTTTGCGCTGCCGTTTTTCTCGATGGTCTTGTACTGGAACTTTGAATACTCCTTTGCTAGCTGACGAGGAATCGAATAATAGCAGGCGCGGATTTTGGGCCTCTCGGTGTTGGTTGCATAATGCTGGAGGTCGTCTTCGTAGGCCTTGAAAATTTTCTGCTGTGCTTTGAATGCATCTTGAAAGTTTGATGTTTCAATGAAAGCATTTACTACGGCAGGCATGCCGCCTACCACGAGGTATTCGCGGAGCTTGTTCTGATACAGGTCCTTGATGGAGTCGGGCAGGACCTTTTTTTGTTCGTAGCATTCCCTCAGGTTTTCGATGGCGTCTTCACTTACACCGGTCGCCCAAAGGAATTCCTCGAAATCAAGGGAGTGCATTTCGACTTCGCGTTCGTAACCGACAGGGATAGAAATCTCGTCTGCTTTCTCTTGGCTCAGTTTGTTGTAATGTAGTCCAAGTAACGACCCGGATGCGACAATGTCGTATTTGTCATCCATGGCGAGAAACTTGAGGGCCGTACGCGCTTTGCTGCAGGCCTGGATTTCGTCGATAAAGATGAGAGTGTCGCCCTCGATGAACTTGACATTTTTGACAAGTAGCGACATGCGCTTGTATATTTCGGTGGGCTCGAGCTCCCCTTCAAAAACCTGTCTGTATTCGGGATTCTTGAATAGATTCAGGTAGATGTAGCTTTTGTAGTTTTCTCGGCCAAATACATCTATGATGAAGGTCTTACCGACCTGCCGAGCCCCGTTTACGAGCAGGCATTCCCTTTTTTTGCTGTTTTTCCACTGTTTTAGGGTCTCCGTAAACTTTCGCTTCAGCATATCCCGACCTCATTTTGCCACGAATTTGACAATTATAATATACAAAAATACCACGAATTTGACAATATTTTTTCAGAAAATGCCACAAATTTGACATTTTCAACTTTTCATCGAAATTTCGCTAAAAAAGGCTTTGCAGGGCGTTCCCTGCAGCGCAGGGGCGGGCTCTCGCGGCACGGTTTTCAAATGGCTGGAGGCCTAACGCAGAAAGCGGGAAAAAAGATGCTCTATTGCGAGTGGCTGGAGGCCTAACGCGAAATTGTGTAGTTGGCAGCCGCACAATTTTAAACAAACTAACAAAATAAAAAAAGCCAAACTACCGCATGTCAACCGCACGTCAAGGTCAGGGCAAGGCAGACTGGAATTTGCTTTTGTGGAAAGCTACGATCTTGTCAAGGGCTTCTTTAGAACGCCTCACATTCTTGTGACACTTTTTGAAACACTCATAACGAGCTTTGCAGGAATACTCGTAAAGCGAATTATACGCAGCAGAAACATCCATCGAGAACCCGTTCCTGGAATCATCCACAACCAAGCGTCTATAAAAATGGGGAGAAGTCGGAAGCGTAGTCCGACCAAGAAACAGTTTGAAATCCGACGAATGCCTGATTTTACCGGTCAAAGCCATCGGCTTCCCGTTAAAATTGTAATAAACAGTAGCCATCTGGTAAATTTCAGCCTCTATAACATGAACTGCCGTATAGAAGCATACCGTCGCGTACCAATCCGGGAAACGAAGGCCATCATTATCGGAGAGTTTGAAAATCTCGTCAACAAATGCAAGATTAGACGCCGCCTGCGCCTCGTGCTCAATAAAGGTCGGCATCAGACAATCTTCCTGTAGAACGGAAAGTCAGACTCTACCGAATTCATATCTACGGAGCTTTTTTCGACACTCCAGACACAAACCGGATGCCCCGGATTACGCTTGGCGAAAGAAAGCTCGACTTCCCTCTTCAGGGCGTCAATTCTATTGTCATCTTCATCGGAAATATTTTCAGGAACATCCAAGACAAAGAAAGCTGTAGGAATTGACGAAGAAGGAGCCACGCCAATCCTAGCTGACGCAATAGAGTAATCAGCGAAGGATTCGTTAAATCTCTTGATAAACGTTTCCGCGCATTGAATCGTATTGGACAAATCGAACTTGTCGTAGAAAAATCTGTCGGCAATCATATCGAACGCTTCCTTGCGACCGATTTCCTTACCTTCTTCAAAGCCCATCTCACGGCCCATATCAAAAGCTACGGACCAATTCTTGTCCTCTTCGGACTCAGTCAGAAATTTTTCTTGAGATTCTACCATGACATGCCAAATATACCAAATTTACACAACACAGGCAACCCAACACACTTGGCTTACCCTAAAAAACAGCCGCCTTGTTCTCAACGACGATATGCCCGAAACGGGTCGAAGCAGTCTGGGCGACACCGACCACCACCCCGCCGTCATCCATGACGCGTTCCGCCAAGACGGTGAAGATTCCGCCGCCGGAAGACTGCAGACGGACAGACTCGTCCTTCGCACAGGCGGCCACCATTTTCGACACCGGGCGTTCCCTGCCACATTTCGTCATCTTGGCCCCGCATCAAGTGCGGGGTAAACTCCGGCGGGGATCCACTTGCGGTCCGTGGCAGGGTCGGGCTCTCGCGGCACGAAGTTTTCACTTCTTTTCTTCAATCGCTTTCGCTTCATTCAGGAACTTGTCAAAATCGCTCTTGAACAGTTTGTCCTGGACAACGCGGTATTTTTCGAATTCACTTTCGGCAAAAGCCTTTGCAATTTCAGCCGACACCCGACCCTTGTCTGTCAGAATCTCCACCTCGTTGAAATCCAGGAACTTGTTGAGGCGAAGCGCCCAATCTTCCATCGTCATGGGAATCTGCCGTTTCGCCTGAAATTCCGCATAGTCAAGGTACATTGTCACGAATCGTTCCAGTTGATGCAATTCATCCTTTGAAAGGTAGTTCTTCGCAATGCTGACATCCGACTTCTCGATTTTCCCGTCAGGCGCCTTGCGCCAGGTCGTCAAGCCCATGTGCGTCTTTTTCGCATCGGCGCGTTCCATAATGAGTTCGGCAGCCGTATGCCGGTGGATAGCCCAGTGCAACTTGTTCTGCACATTTGCGAAAAAATCCTTTGTCGTGACGGCATCCCGGCTGTAATCGACACTCGTCGCGTAGATATCGGTAATCTTCTGGTAGAATTTCCGCTCCGACATCCGGATTTCCCGGATTTCTTCGAGCAGGTTCTCAAAGTATTCTTCGTCAAAAATCTGGCCGTTTTCCAGGCGTTGCTTGTCGAGAACATAGCCTTTTATCGCGAAATTGCGCAAAACGTTGGTCGCCCACTGCCTGAATTGCGTCGCGCGGATGGAATTCACGCGATATCCCACCGAAATTATCGCATCGAGATTGTAGAACTTGGTATTGTAGGTCTTGCCGTCGGTGGCAGTCTGTCGGAAATTCCGACAAACTGAAGTTTCATTCAATTCGCCTTCCTTGAAAACGCTTTGCAAGTGTTCGGCAATCGTCGAACGCCCCTTATCAAAAAGGCGGGCAATTCCGTCCTGCGTGAGCCACACATTTTCGTCCTGGACGCGCACTTCTATCGAATCCTGAGAATTCTGCTTGGTAAACACCAAGAAATCGATGGTACTATTGCGAATCTGCAACGTTTTGCTCATTTCTACCTCAGAATTCAACACAACAGGCTCTTTTTTGTTCATTTTCAACTCCTTCCTTGCGGACAAGCAAAAACCGCAAGGCACAAAGATACACATTTGTTCACTATCAAATATACACAAACACGAGACGGTTGTCAATAGGTCCGCCCCGTTTTTTGCTGGAATTTTCTGTGGCTGTCAACCCCTACCTTTTTTTTGCTTCTTTTTGCTTTTTTTAGGCTTACCCTAGCACCCGATGGCGCTATACTCGAATCCGACTTCGGCGAGTTCCTTGGGGTCGTAGATATCGCGACCATCGACGACAATCCCTGCAACTTACTTCGCCGAGTTCTTATTTACCACAGACTTGATCGAGTCCATCTTCTTCTGAACTTTTTCGACATTATCGAGAAAGTCTTTTTTTACAGGAGAAAGCTGTAGGGCCACCCGCTTGCTAAATTTTGTGTATTCGCTGTCAGCTTTGGCCTTGGCAACCTCGGCAGATATCTTGCCCGCATGATTCAGCAAAGCCTTGCCCGAAAGTTTCAGGAAATCGTCGAGTTTCTGAATCCAATCCTTCATATACATCGGGACATGGCTTTGCGCCTGAAGTTCCGCAAAATCCAGGTACAAAGAAACTATTCTGTTTAGCGTATCCAGCTCACGCTCCGACAAGTAATTTTTTGCAATTTCAGCATCGGTCTGCCTAGGCAAAGCGCCAGTCCATGAAGTGAGCCCCATGAAATCCTTTTCTGCGTCAGCCCGCTCGTAGATAACCTCAGCAGCGGTATGGCCATGTGCCGAAAAATGCATCTTGTTCTGCACAGTAGCAAAGAATTTCCTAGTTTCTAAACTTTCCCGTCTGTGGCAGTTGTTGCAAAAAATGCAACAACTGAATCTGCGGCGAGTTCGCCGGACTCGAGAATTCCCTTTATGTGTCTGGAAATCGTGGACTTTTTTGAAAATTTTTATTTAGCAACCCTTGTTGACTGGAGTATGCAAAAGAAGAAAACAGGAGATTAAGACATTTCTACAGTTCGTTTATAAAACTTTTATAAGTTTCTGCAATATTTTCCCACGAATACTTGGCTTCTAGACTTTCGATAATGTCTAGTTGCTTTTTCTCGTCAACCAAGCCGCCGGCATACTTTACAATCAGCTTTGACAAGTTTTCTGCATTTCCGTTTTCAAAGAACGTGTCTTCGCCCATGCCCACAAGTGTTTCCTTGAAACTTGGAATATCGGAGGTTATAATCAAGCGTTTCGTGCTCAAAGCAAGTAAAAGGACGCCGCTTTGCGAAATTTCTCTATAGGGTAAGACGATTATATCCGAATTGGCTATGTATTTGTATAGGTCCTCGTCGGATACAAACTCGGGAATGAATTCGATGTTCGCGTTTTGTTTCTTTTCTTTCAGTTCGTTCAAGTAATTGGAATACGTTTTCCCGACAACCAGGGCGTGAACTTTATCTTTGTATTCTTGCGGAAGTAATGATAACGCTTGGACAAAGACGTCTGTTCCCTTGTATGTACTTTGGTTGCCGTACATGATGAGTCTTAGCACCTTGCCGCGTTGACGACGGACCGTTTCGTGACCTTTGGGCGCCTGTTTTATGTGTAAACATCATCGGACGGTAGCAGAACTTACGGGCGTTCCCCGGCGGGGCGGGGCCGGGCTCTCGTGGCATAAAATTGCGGCCTCACGCCGCAATTTTTCCACCTAGAGGGCCGAGCGCTAGATACGAGCGGCCCTCCCGGCCCTACGGGCTTCGATCCCTAACGCGGACGTAAAATGATCATCTTTATTCGTTCAACCTATTGACATTTGGCTTATAATTAAGTGTATTCTTATTGGGCTGGTCGAAAGACCCAGGTCCATCTCTGGCGAGGAAGTTCCTCGCTTTTTTTGTGGAGAGAATCTTGAAGGAACTAAGCGTTTTCATCGATGAACATTCAGGAAAACGTCCACCGTCTTGACACGGAATTGTCATATCTCGGACTAGATAATCTTTGCATCCATACCGGCCCAATTATCCGCAAGGAAGAAATTTACAAAGACATGAGTATCGTTGAACGGAGACGTATTTTCAACAAAAAGATGGCGTTTATTCGTTCTGCAGGGATTCAATATAAATGCTTCTCTATCGAAAAAAAGCACATCAAAGATTCTGTAGAAGCAACAGGCAAACTTTCAAAGCAAATTTCTTCATTTTTAAGAAGTCATTATGATGAATTTCTCACTTTTGACGATGTCAAAATTTACTACGACAACGGACAAGTTGAAGTAAGCAAGCTTTTATCGTCCGTATTTAACGCTCTGTTGCCCAATCCGATTTTTCGAAAAGTGATGCCATCGGATTACAGATTATTCCAAGTCGCAGACTTTATTTGCACGATGGAACTTATAAACCTGAAACTTGAAAGCAACCTTTTCTCAAAGTCAGAAATGGCATTCTTCGGCAACAGGAGAGATTTGAAGCAGAACTATTTGAAAGCCCTAAAAAAGAAGGAGTGGAATTAACAAGCCACCCACTCACGGGCGTTCCCGCGCGGGCAACTCGGCCCTATTTCATTTGGCTTCTGCGATGACATTGTAGTCTTGCAGCAGTTTCTTTCCGCCTAGTTTAAGCATTTGCAGAAAGCGCTGAACAGGTCCCTGAGGGATGTTTCTTCCAGACTCCCAAGCTTCCACAGTTTTAGGAGATACACCCAGCACAAAAGCGAAGTTCCTCTGGGAAAGATTCAATTCTTCGCGAATTTCCTTGATTTCTTTGTCCTTGTATGTAGGAAGAGAGGCTACCGTCACGCTCATTCTTCTAGCCTTGGAGGAATCGCCTTTGGCAAATTCGAGACTTTCGGAGAGCCCCTTCATTATGCTATCAAAAACTTTATCTTTTTTCATTTTTGGGCACCTCTAATTCATTCCATGAGCGATCAAATTCTTTTGTGATGATGAACTCTCTTGTCATAACAAATATAACCCCTATTCAATAGGGTGTCAAGCCCTTAAAAAAAAGATTCTTTCGAGATCCCCAATATAAACATCTAATTAATCGAAAGTAACTTTTCTGACAATTTTGCAAACAACCATTATCAAATATCGTCATTTTGTCAATTGTAGTTCGCAGCAGAATGATTTGAACGCATTCGCATCAGAAATCCTTGAAAACCAATTCAATTGTTGCATTTTTTGCAACAAGTCAAAATTTTTTTCATGGGCACATTATAATTGTGCAAGTGGCTATTCGGTATATCCGAACAGCCACATTATCATCAAATTTCAAGTAAATTCGGAATATCCGAATTTTCTCAGGAGGGCGTATATGGGTATAGTTGTAACGGCACAACTTTTGCCATCAGCTCGAAATGCTTGTCCATAGACAACAACTGGACGCCATTCTGCATGGCGTTCTGGGCAATCATTATATCCGGCAGGCCAACCCTGTTTATGCCGTTTTTCAGGTTCTCCGTCTGCATGGAGACAATGCCGCTCCAATCAATTTGCATGGGAACTCTCGGCAGCAAATAGAGCAAATCCTCCAGTTCCTTCTCCTTGCGTACCCTTATGGACGGGATAAGCTCCGACAAAATCAGGTCATTAATGCAGATTTCACAGCGATCGATCAGGTTCTTGATGACTCCCGAAAACTTGCCGCCGTGGAAACCGTCAATCCATACCGACGTATCAACGAGGGTCATCGCGCCCCCTCAGGGAATCCAGATCGACATCGAGGTCCACCTTGCCGAGATACTTCTTCAAACCCGAAATGTCAGGCTTGGCATTCCGTTTCTTTTCGAGGAGAAGCATCGCGATTTTCCACTGCAGCTCTTCGAGCTGGCAGGAAGGCAGCGATTCCACCTGCGACTCAAGTTCGGCAAAAGCAGTTTCTGACATAGTGGGCTCTCCTTGACAAGTGCGGCATTCTACTTTCAAATATACCTTTTTTTCGTAAAAAAAACACCAAACATACACATTTGTACACTATAAAATATAACCAAACTCGGAGCGGTTGTCAACACCCCTGCCAATTTTTCTTGAAAACATTCTGACACCCGAAAAAGCGTCGGCATTTTTCCCCGCCTAGAGGGCCGAGCGCAGGATACGGGCGGCCCTCCCGGCCCTTCGGGCTTCGATCCCTAACGCGGGATGCTGGGAAAACAGTCATTGCCATTATTTACCATCACCCAGAACTACCCAGTAGCCGCCGTTGTCGGGGCCAATGCGTTTTAGTAGTTCCGCATCAACGAGGTATTTAAGGTATGTGGCAACCGTTCGACGGCTAAGATTTAGCGATTCAGCCAATTCTCCCGATGAAATATTCGGATTTTGGTTTACAAATTCCATCAAGCGGAAGCAACCATCACAAGCCTTTTTGAAGGACGATTCCTGTTTGAATCTGGAACGGATTTTCTGTGCAAAAGTCTGCGCAAAAGTCTGTGCAAAAGTCTGTGCAAAAGTCGTAGTTGCTGCAGCATTCATTGGATTCGCCACCGATTCTACGCTTGCATTTTTTCGTTCTGCAAAGTTTTTCTTCTGGGCCACATCCAGGCGCATAACCTCTTTAATAGAAAGATTCTCGTTGTTCGCTAGCGCCCGCGCATATTTCATATCAAGAATTTTTCCATAAAGCGTAAGTTTCACCGTATGACCCGAAAAAACAAAATCAGGAAGCGGGAAAAATTTCTTTCTTTGGATATCAAACAAACGTTTTATTCCGCTGCCAACCGAATCAATCATATTCAAATTCACCATCGCCGATACAAGAAACGGATTCCGGTACACCGACTCAGGCGCATCAGATTCTATCACATTTTCAACAGAGCCCGGAATAAAGTCGCCCGAGTTCTTGAAAGTCAAACACCCATCTTCGTTTTCGACAACAATAATTTTTCCGCCCAAAGCATAGTCCTGATGAGCAATGCAGTTATTCAAGGCCTCGCGAATCAAATAAGGGTCATACTGCAAGACTTCTTCAGGGAAAAGCGAACCCTCTTGCATATAGCGATACGTAATGTTGCGGATTTTCTTGAAAACTTGCTGTGCCGAAAGAATTATCGGGCATGAAAAATGCTCATAATCCTTTTCTACCCCATCGCGATCTTTCAGAATCCATGTGATTTTTGCCTGCGCAGGGCTAATAAAGTGTTCTGCTTCAGGCTTGCCCAACAGCAAAATTGCCGCATTTGTGATTTTGTCGTTAATCGTAAGCCTGGCCCTATTCAAAAAGACTTTGTCGCTCCACCCTAGAATCTCTTTTTTCAGGCGGCGATTTTTCTCCGCATATTGTCTGCGAGCAACATCAATAGCCTTTTTGGATAAGTCGTCAATCGAAGCTCCATCTACAACCTTGACGCTCCAGTCCCTAAATACCGTCTGGTTTCGGATGCGCTCGATTTCACCAATATGCAAGCCACCCAGGCTCTCGCCTTCGCGACCGTAAAAATGGTCTTTCCATGCAATCGGCATACCCTGCGGAGCCGCCGGAATAACGCAACAAAGAACATCCTTCCCGCCAATCGAAAAACGCCCCACATCGATAAAGGACATCGTCGGCGAAGTGTGATTCGCTATTTCGTGCTTGAAATTGTTAATTTCAGCGTCGGACAACTGGGTTCCAACAACAGTCTTATCGTTCTTGACGCCAAATAACAGATAAGCACGGTCTTTGCCCGCCAAATTCGCCTCGTTTCCCAATGCAGAAAAATACTTGCCCAACTTGTTCGTATCATAATTGAACTTGGCCTCTTTGAATTCAAGGACCTCTGTCTCAGTATTTGACCGCAGCAATTCTTCTACATCAATCATAAGGATATTCCTCACCGAAGTTCATTCCCTAAAAATAAACAATCCTTTTTGACACTTTGTGACAAAATGGATTTATTTGTTGTTCAAAAATTCCCGAACTTAGGCAAAAAGCAACCCTATTTCAATGAAATTCCCCACTCAACCTCTATTTAGCATGTGATTACGCTCGTTTACAATATTTTCGTATAATCCCCACAAAAAAAATCCATCCATCTTCCGTAATTTAGCGATTTTATTCTGATATCTTGACAGAAATACCGATTGTTTCTCCTTTGGAATGATTCTTTTGAATTTGACTCTATCGGCTGCCCAAGCCAACAACAGCACAACATCTTCATCAGATAACTTATATGAATTGGTATATTCCTTTATTGACTCAATTACACCCCGCTCTCCATGAGATCGTTCTCCAAAAAGCGGTTTACCAGTATTCTTCCAGTACTCAAAAGAAAGGAAAAATGGCTTGAGAAACCGCTCGATATAATCAGATATGCAAACCGAATTTTGAAGTCGAAGCACAATGTCAAAATCAGTTGAAACGCAAATCGTTTTATCCCTGTTAATATGAGGATAATCACCTGTTTCACCCAAATAAACACATGACGGAACTCCGCGGCCGTCCTTATTTATAGATAACTTTATTTTAGGACAAATCTGAATTCTAAAATCAGGATTCAAACATTTTGCAGCAATATACAGTCTTCCATTAAAGATAATCGAATCGCCATTCTCCTCAATTTGTAGAGAATGGCAATTTTTTTCCATATAATCTATACTATTTTTTAGATATTCGCCCACGGTTTTGGACCTTCTTTGTAAGTACTGATTGCAGAATCACACCTTTCTTCTATCAACGGGAATCGAGTACCGAATTCTTCTCGCAAAATTGATGACGCCTCAGCATCGCCTGTTTTGCAGGCCTCTTCAACATCATTTAAGAAATCCCTTAATTCTTCGATTATCGAAGTTTTTTCACTTAAAGACTTGTCTTCCCATAAGTTTTCGTAAGGACTAACGGGTTTAAAAATAGATTGGTCTGCAAATACATCTAGATAAATCGCGTTAATGGTCTTCTTTAACGCAATCAAATCGGAATCATCCGGCACAAAATGTTCTGCAACGAGTATAGCAATTTCAATACTCACCATCTTGACCTTCTTAAAATCGCGCCAAGCCTTTACAAAGCGCGTTATTCGCCTTGCTTGATCTGAATCAGCCTTGATCTTACCTTCATACCAGTCCTTAAAAATTTTTGAATCGCTTTGATCCCAATCATTTGTTTTTGCATTCGCCAAATAGGCATGGCCATCTTTCATTATGTAGACAGGAATGTCCACGTG
>JAEEGI010016246.1_pt1 | contig 15389 bp, 11 predicted proteins | sample 8958751 | NCBI WGS metagenome assembly JAEEGI01 (sample SAMN16246545, study PRJNA631951) | gut metagenome | biome: gut microbiome; feature: rumen; material: KS-attached | host: Bos | place: Iran: Karaj | collected 2018-10
GATTTCTTCCTCGGTGGTGGGAACGAATTCATGCAGCGGCGGATCCAGGAACCGGATGCAGACCGGGCAGCCCTCGAGAGCTTCATAGAGCTTTTCAAAGTCGCCCTGCTGATACGGCAGGATCTTGTCCAGCGCAGCTTCCCGTTCCGCGACGGTATCGGAGCAGATCATTTCGCGGAAAGCGGCAATCCGTTCCGGCTCAAAGAACATGTGTTCGGTACGGCACAGGCCGATGCCCTCGGCGCCCAGTTCACGGGCCTTTTTCGCATCGGTGGGCGTATCGGCATTCGTCCGGACGCGAAGGCGGCGGTACTTGTCAGCCCAGGCCATAATCCGGCCGAATTCACCGGCAATCTTGGCATCGACCGTGGGGATCAGACCGTCGTAAATATTCCCGGTTGTACCGTCGATTGACAGGAAGTCACCTTCATGGAAGGTCTTCCCGGCAAGCGTGAACTTCTTGTTTTCCTCATCCATGGCGATCTCACCGCAGCCGGAAACACAGCAGGTGCCCATTCCGCGGGCCACAACAGCCGCATGGCTTGTCATGCCGCCGCGGACGGTGAGGATACCCTGGGCGCTCTTCATGCCGGTGATGTCTTCGGGAGAGGTTTCCAGACGGACCAGAACGACCTTCTCACCGCGGCCAGCCCAGGCTTCAGCGTCTTCCGCAGTGAACACAATCTTGCCGCATGCGGCGCCGGGAGAAGCGCCCAGGCCGCGGCCGATCGGGACCGCTTTTTTCAGGGCAGCGGTATCAAACTGCGGATGCAGCAGCGTATCCAGGTTGCGGGGATCGATCATTGCAACGGCTTCCTCTTCGGAACGCATTCCCTCATCCACGAGGTCGCAGGCGATCTTCAGAGCGGCCTGAGCGGTACGCTTGCCGCTGCGGCACTGCAGCATGTAAAGCTTGCCGTTTTCAACGGTAAACTCCATGTCCTGCATATCGCGGTAGTGGTTCTCGAGGGTTCCGCAGACCTTGACGAATTCATCATAGGCTTCGGGGAACTGCTCGGCCATCTGGGAAATCGGCATCGGGGTACGGACACCGGCGACAACGTCTTCGCCCTGGGCGTTCACCAGGAACTCACCCATCAGCTTGTTCTCGCCGGTGGCGGGGTCGCGGGTAAACGCGACGCCGGTACCGGAGTTGTTGTTCAGGTTTCCGAAGACCATGGGCATGACATTGACGGCGGTTCCCCAGCTGTAGGGAATGTCATTGTCGCGGCGGTAGACGTTGGCACGGGGATTGTCCCAGGAACGGAAAACGGCCTTGATGGCGCCCATCAGCTGATCCTTCGGATCGTAGGGGAAGTCATCACCGATCTTGGCTTTATATTCCGCCTTGAAAGCGGCAGCCAGTTCCTTAAGGTCATCGGCGGTCAGGTCCACATCATATGTGACGCCCTTCTTCTGCTTCATTTCATCGATGAGCTGTTCGAAGTACTTCTTGCCGACTTCCATAACGACATCGGAATACATCTGGATAAAACGGCGGTAACTGTCATATACGAAACGCGCGAATTTGGGGTCGTCGTTTCCGGCGATCATGGCGGCAACCACGTCGTCATTCAGGCCCAGATTGAGGATGGTGTCCATCATACCGGGCATGGAAGCGCGGGCACCGGAACGGACAGAAACGAGCAGGGGGTTTTTCAGGTCCCCGAACTTTTTGCCGTTGATTTCTTCCATCCGCGCGATATATTCCATGATCTGCGCCTGGATTTCATCATTGATCTGGCGTCCGTCTTCATAATACTGGGTGCAGGCCTCGGTAGAAATCGTGAATCCCTGGGGAACGGGCAGGCCGATGTTGGTCATCTCGGCCAGATTGGCACCCTTGCCGCCCAGAAGTTCACGCATGGTAGCATTCCCTTCGCTGAAGAGGTACACATACTTTTTGGACATACAAAATTCCTCCTCGTTCAATTCGCGTGTAACAGTTTGTCAGAACAGTGCAACGTCCACAATACCGTACAACAAATAATTATACTGCCTGACCGGTCACTTGGCAAGCTTTTTGTATACTGCGCAGGCGTTCCGCACATTACGGAAGGCCCTTCTTTTTATGATCCGCTGCCGCCAGGAGCTGCTCCGCATAAGTCACGGCATTCGGGGAGATGCCGTCGGCGCCGCTGATAATCCGGGCGATTTCCTGAATCCGCCCTTCCCTGTCCAGCTCGGAAACGCTGGTCTCTGTCCGGCCGTTCACAACTCCCTTGCTGACCAGATACTGATAATCCCCGGCAGCTGCAAGCTGGGGCAGATGGCTGACGCAGATAACCTGGTGGTACCGGGAGATCGCGATCATTTTTTCAGCTACTGTCTGTGCCATCTTCCCGCTGATTCCTGTATCAATTTCATCAAAGATCATACAGTCAACGCCGGTATGTCCTGCTTCCAGTGTTTTCATGGCCAGCATCAGGCGGGACAGTTCACCGCCGGAGGCGATATCCTTCAGCGGCATCAGGGGTTCGCCCGGATTGGGACATATGAGGAATTCGCCGCGGTCATCACCGGTTTCGGTCGGCATTTTCGGCTTCCCGTCCGGATTTTCCTCAAAGCGGACACGGAAAACAGTATTCGCCATACCGAGCTGCTGCAGTTCCTGCATCATATGGTCGCTGAATCTGTCGGCAAGGGCTTTCCTGGATGCGCTTAGCCTGCGTGCGGCATCCCGGTATTCCGCCAGAAGCCTTTTGTGCTCAGCTCCCAGCTGTTCCAGGCGGTCATCCAGGCGGTTCAGGTCATCCAGCTCTGCGGACAGGCTTTCCTCAGTCTGCAGAACTTCATCAGCGGAAGCCCCGTATTTCTTTTCAATCCGGCGGATCTGGTCCAGGCGGTTTTCCGTCTGTTCGAGCCGTACGGGATCAAAGTCGTTTTTCTCAATCAGTCCGGAGAGCTGGAACGCGATGTCTTCCAGCTCATAATAAAGGTTTTCGCAGCGGGCGGACAGTCCGCGGATAAGGTCATCATCTTCCGTAATGGCTTTCAGGGAATTTCCGGCCTCCCGGACTGCGGGAAGCGCACCGCCCTCTTCTGCATCTCCGCGGACCAGATGACTGTATGCGCTTTTCAGGATACCGGAGATACGTCCGGCTTTTTCCAGATTTCTGAGGTCATGCCGGAGGGATTCCTCTTCCCCCGGCTGCAGCGCGGCACTGCGGATTTCTTCCAGTTCACGTGTGATCTGCAGGATGCGCGGTTCCTTGTCACGGCTTGCCTTTACCAGACGGGCATATTCGCGGTGGTTGCCCATAAAACGGATACAGGATTCCCGGACATCCCCGAGGAGAGCAGTATGGGAATTGTCCCCGAGATGATCAAGATACGAAAGGTGGGTTTCCGGATCTGCAAGGAACTGATGCTCACTCTGTCCGTGAAGGTTCATGAGCATCGGTGAAAGCTCTTTCAGGAAAGAAAGCGGCATCATGATGCCGTTAATGCGGCAGATGTTTTTTCCGCCGGCGGATATTTCCCTGTATACAGTAATGGAGGAACCGTCGGAATCAAGGGATTCCCGTTCCAGCAGCCGGGCTGCCGCGCCGGCGCCGGGGACATCGAAAACGGCTTCAACCGATCCCTTTTCGCATCCGGACCGGATCAGCGTACGGTCTGCCCGCCCGCCGAGAATCAGTTTCATGGCATCCACAACAATGCTCTTGCCGGCACCGGTTTCTCCGGAAAGAACCTGCAGTCCGGAATGAAAAAAGATGGTCAGGCGATCGATCAATGCAATATTCCGGATGGATATCGATTGAATCATACCGTGCTTTCCTCCTGCATGTTATTCATCACTGGACAGCTTCCGGAGGCGGGCGGTGATATCATCAGCATCCTTCTCGTCCCGCGCGACAATAAAAATGGTATTGTCACCGGCGATTGTTCCGAGTATTCCCGACCACTGCATGGTGTCAATTGCCTCGGCGGCGACGCCGGCTGATCCGCTCAGGGTTTTGACCACAATCATATATCCGGCCTGCTCAACGCTGACCAGGGAATCGGACAGGATCCGTGTCAGCCGGACATTGACGGCGGAACGGTTGCGGTCGGGCTGCGCATATTTGTACTTGCCGCTTTCCCCGATAACCTTGATCAGGTGGAGATCCTTGATATCACGTGAAATGGTTGCCTGGGTGACCTGGTAACCGAGCGCACGCAGTTCGCCGGCCAGCTCCTCCTGCTTTTCAATCTCCTTGTCTGAGATAATCCGGATAATGTCATTCTGGCGGGTGGATTTCATACTGTCACCTCCGTCGTTACTCGTGGTTGGAACCCCACTCCCGCAGTTTCATATGCAGCAGGCTGTAAAAATGGTATGGATGCAGCCGGAGAAGCCGCACCGTATCGGAAGACCCGGTCACGATGATCTCATCCCCGGCTTTCAGGGTTCCGCGGTTCATACCGTCAATCTGAAGCTCTGCGGTCTGATTCCGGTCTTTCTGCAGGCGGAAACGGATTTCAGACCCATCTGAAACAACACACGGACATTGCTGCAGGCTGTGGGCACATACGGGCGTCAGCACAATGCACCGCATGGACGGCTCCACAATCGGTCCGCCGGCGGAAAGAGAATACCCTGTGGATCCGGTGGGCGTTGCGGCAATCATGCCGTCAGACGTGAATGTGCCGAATGCCTCCCCGCTCACAGTGCATTCCACACGGATCAGGCGGGCATACCCGCCGCGGGTGATAACAGCGTCATTGAGTGCGCTGAAATGCTCGCCTGTTTTTACGTTGGTCACATCCAGGAGCATTCGTTCCTCTGTTTCGTACCTGCCGGCCAGGATTGCGTCCAGGGCCTCCTGGAGGCGTTCCGGTTCTTCCTCGGTCAGGAATCCGGTAGTTCCGAGATTGAAGCCCATCAGGGGAATACGGTATTTCATTGCGTACCGGGCACCGATCAGGAGGGTTCCGTCGCCGCCGAAGGTGAGGATGATTTCCGCACTTTCCGGCAGTGTTTCTTCAGTGCCGGATTCCGGGACAATGCATGCGATCCCGTGCGCATTCAGGTATGTTTCAGCTGTGGCAGCCAGGCGGATGGCATCCGGACGGTCCGGATTTGCCAGAAGACAGATGCAGCGAATCAAAGATGACCATCTCCCTGTTCATTTGTCAGTTTCCGGTGGGCTTCCGCCAAAACGGACCGGATATCGTTGTCTGTAATTCCGGCAGAAGGATCATCCGCTTTCCGGATTTCGGACAGGAACTCGATATTTCCTTCGGGACCGGTAATCGGTGAATAATCCAGATGATGGATGCACCATCCGATCGATTGGGCAAAGGCAGAAATGGTCCGGATTACATCCTCGTGGGTTTTCGGGTCACGGACCACCCCTTTTTTTCCGACTTTGTCACGGCCGGCTTCGAACTGGGGTTTGATCAGGGAATAGATAACACCCTGATCGCCGATGATCCCGGTCAGTGCCGGAAGAATCAGGCGGATGGAGATAAAGCTGACATCCATCACGGCTGTATCCGGTCTCTCCGGAAACATATCCGCTGTCAGGAAACGGGCGTTTGTCCGTTCCATAACGGTAACCCGCGGGTCGTTCCGAAGCTTCCAGTCCAGCTGGCCGTAACCGACATCCACCGCGTATACATGCCGGGCACCGCAGTGAAGGCACACATCCGTAAAGCCGCCGGTGCTGGCACCGGCATCGAGGATTACCCGGTCTTTCAGATCGGCGCTGAATACACGAACGGCTTTTTCAAGTTTCAGCGCACCCCGGCTGACATAGGTATTCTCCGGCTGCCTCATCAGCAGGTTGTCTTCCGGCCGGACGGGTTCGGATGCTTTCATTACGCGCCGTTCGCCGATAAAGACCAGCCCGGCCATGATGGCAGCCTGCGCCTTTTCCCGGCTTTCCGCGAGGCCGCGGTTTACCAGCGCAACATCCGCCCGAGTTTTCTCTGTCACAGCTCAGACCTCCCGATTTTGTGCAGGATCCTGCCGGCGATCCGATCCGGACTGAGGCCGGCATCCCTCATCAGCAGTTGATGGCTTCCGTGATCAATCCGGCAGTCAGGAACGCCGATGCAGTCGGCGGGCTGCGGATATCCCTTTTTCCGGCAGAGTCCGGATATATAGGATCCGAATCCGCCGGTTTCCATATGCTCCTCCAGCGTGAAATAAGGAGTACCGGGACGCAGGCAGGAAAGGAATTCCTCATCCGCGGGTTTCAGGGAGGTGCACTGGACTACAGCTGCGGAAACGCCTTCCTTTTCAAGCAGTGACCGGACGGATACCGCCTGCTGGATCATGTTTCCGGCAGCGAGGATCATCAGGTCGCTTCCCTCAAAAACGGTATGCCATTTTCCGGGCGTAAAATGCCGGCCTTCCGGATGACAGTACGGAATGGGTGTCCCGTCCTTCTGGTAACGGATCGTGCAGGGACCGTTCTGTGTGAGTGTCCAGCGGATCATCTCACTGAGCTCGAGCGCGTCGCAGGGTGCCAGAACTGTCATTCCGGGGACAGGCAGGACTTCTGCCAGGTCAAAGAGACCGTGGTGGGTACGGCCGTCTTCCCCGCCGAGTCCGCTCCGGTCCAGGAGGAAAACGACCGGCAGGTTCTGCATACATACATCATGGATCATCTGATCGTAACAGCGCTGGAAGAATGTGGAATATACGGCGTAATACGGACGCATTCCGCCTGCGGCCAGACCGGCTGCGAGCGTGGCGGCATGTTCTTCGGTGATACCGGTATCGATAACCGCTCCCGGGTATTTTTCCGCGAAGTGATCCAGGCCGGTTCCAAGCTTCATGGCTGCGGTGATAGCCACGATCCGGTCGTCAGAGGCACGCATCTCGGCAAGGGTGTCTGCCATGACATGCCCGGAGGAAGGATAGTCCGGTTTCCGGATCCGGTTTCCGGACTCGATGTAGAAGGGCGGCGTCCCGTGAAACGCTTCCGGGCGGGCTTCAGCCTGCTCATATCCGTACCCCTTTTTGGTCAGCACGTGGATTACGCAGGGGCCGGTGCATTCACCCGCTTTTTTCAGGGTTTTTTCCAGGCTGGCAAGGTCATGACCGTTGATCGGCCCGAAATACTGGAAACCGAGGGCTTCGAAGAAACCCAGGTCTCCGCCTCGAAGGAGCATGGATTTGAGCAGCTTCTTGGTGCCGTGGATCGTCCGGTATATCAGTTTCCCGAAAACCGGAAACCGGTTCAGGCGGCGGACGCGCTGTTTGGCGCTCTGCCATCCCGCACTGATTCTCAGGTCAGTCAGGTAGGAGCTGAGCGCGCCTACGTTCGGCGCAATGCTCATCTCGTTATCGTTCAGGATTACAATCAGGCGGGTGTGGCTGTGCCCGGCATCGTTCAGCGCCTCATAGCACATGCCGCCTGTCATCGCACCGTCTCCGACCAGCGCAATAACGTGGTGGTGTTCATTCCGGTAATCCCGCGCGCGAGCAAGCCCCAGCGCTGCGGAAATGGAAGTGCTGGCATGGCCGGTCTCAAAACAGTCATATTCGCTTTCATCCCGCTTCGGGAAACCGGATATCCCGCCGTATTCACGGAGCGTCCTGAATTGCCTGTACCGGCCGGTGATCAGTTTATGGACATAGGACTGATGACCGACATCAAACACAATTTTATCTTCGGGCAGGTGAAACACACGATGGATTGCAAGCGTCAGCTCCACAACCCCCAGGTTGGATGCCAGATGACCGCCGTTTTCGGAGACAGTCCGGATCAGCTCCGTCCGGATTTCACCGGCAAGGTCCTGTATTTCCTTTTCATTCAGATGGGCCAGATCCGCAGGGGAATTGATCTTCTCCAGCATGTTTCCGCCTCTCTCTGTCTTGTTTCATCCGGATTACAGCTTTACGCCGCCTTTGCTCCCCTTGGCTCCCTTGCTGCCTTTCGCACCGGTGCCGGCGCTTTTCAGGATGTCGCTGGTATAGGCATAAGTGGCGTGGTTCCGGTCCTCATGCGCTTTTTCCGCATACCGGATCATCCGGTCAATCAGCTCACGGTACCGGATTCCGTCATATTCCCACAGATAGAATGCAAGGCTGCCGGGAATTGTGTTGATTTCCGTGATATACAGCTTTTCGCTGTCGCGGTCAAACATATAATCGATGCGGACCACGCCTTTTCCGTCCATCATCCGGAATATATCCTTGCTCATATTCTGGATTTCGGTTTTCAGTTCGTCGTCAATAGGTGCCGGAAGGACACGATGGAGGCTGGCCATTCCCTTGCTGCCGCCGGATGCAAGGTATTTTTCGCCAAAGGTCAGGAATTCAGTGCTGTTCAGCGGCATCTCAATGGAGGATGCCGACACTTCATCATCATACCCGAGCACGCTGCAGTTCAGTTCAATCGGCTGGTTCAGGCCTTTTTCCACCAGGACCCGCCGGTCATATTCAAATGCAAGGGACAGGCTGTCCTTCAGGCCGTCTTCATCATCGGCACGGCTGACCCCGATGCTGCTCCCCAGGTTGGCCGGTTTTACAAATACCGGGAATCCGAGGTCATTCCGGATGTTTTCGGTGACATCTTCGGCATTGCTTTCAAACTCACGCCGTGTTACAGCGACACCGGGAAGAACCGGCAGGCCGGCGCCGCGGAAGAACTGCTTCATGATAATTTTGTCCATTCCGATCGCGCTGCCGGGAACGCCGGTGGATGTATACGGAACGTTGGCAAGCTCCAGCAGTCCCTGCAGGGTGCCGTCCTCACCGTTCAGGCCGTGCATGACAACAATATACACGTCAATTCGGGCGACAATTTCAAGTTTTTCGCGGCTGAAAAGCCCCTTGCCTTTCTCCAGGCGGAGCAGTGCCCCGGATCCGGAACTCAGGTCCGGAAATACACGGACAATACCGGCAGTTTCGCCTTTGAACGGACGGAAAGTATCGATCTCTTTCAGCTTTTCACCGGTATACCAGCTTCCGTGCTCATCAATATAAACCGGAATCACGTCATACTGTTCCGTGTCGGCATGACGCATCAGCTGGATGGCGCTGATGATGGCGACCTCCCTTTCACAGCTGCGGCTTCCGAATATAACGCCGATTTGCTTTTTCAACTCTGATTCCTCCGTTTCATAATGCCGGAAAGGCAGATGCATCCGGCAGGTAGTTCCGGACATTTATTCACTGTAATTGTCGGGAAGGTCATTTTCGAACAGCACGGTATCCCCGGAACGGGCAATGTCGTGCATCATCTGCACGGCTTCATCCAGCGAATCGGCGACCCGGATATTCTCTTCCGGGAAACCGGCCTTGGCCAGGCCTTCGCGGATGGCGGCGCTGCGCTTTTTGCCGACAAGGATTGCGGTATCGCATCCGGCAGCCATCTTCTCACCGAACTCACGGTTCATTTCATACTCCAGCTTTCCCAGTTCCACCATGCCGGGGGTAATGATGATACGCTGAGGCGGAAACTCTTTCAGTACCTGGAAAGCCTGTTCCGCGCCCCGGATATTGCTGTTGAATGCGTCATCGATAATGGTGATGCCGCCGGGGCTGGGAATCAGCTGGAGACGATGCTCCACAGGAGACAACCGGCTGATTCCGCGGGCAATCTGCTCCCCGGTGAGCCCCAGGCTGACGGCGACGGATGCGCAAAGAACGATATTCCGGATGTTCAGTTCACCGAGCAGCGCTGTCCGGCATGGAATGCGGAAATCGCGGGTGCAAAGGACAAAACGGCTGCCTTCCGGGGATACGGAAATATCTTCGGCCCATACATCATCCGTTTGGCTGTTCAGGCCGGAAAGCATTTTGGGCTTCTCTGTCTTCCGGTAGAGGTCCAGGCAGATTCCCTGGTCATCCGGGAAAAAGCAGCGGCCGTCATCCGGCAGGGCGTCAATCAGCTCATATTTGGTTCTGGTAATACGTTCCAGGGTTTTGAACGTATCCAGATGCTGGGGACCGACAGAGGTCAGGATTCCGATTTCCGGATGGACCAGGCGGCACATCTCTTTAATATCCCCTACATGCCGCGCGCCCATTTCCGCAATGAAGACACGGTGCCCCGGCTCCAGGGAGGTGCGGATCACCCGTGTCACGCCCATGGGGGTGTTGAAGCTGGAGGGGGTAACCAGCGTATTGTATTTCTCACTGAGAATAGTTCCCAGGATGAATTTGACGCTCGTTTTTCCCCATGATCCGGTAATACCGATTCTGATCAGGTCCTTCCGGTCACGGAGAATCCGCTGTGCATCGCGGAAATACATTTCGCTGATCGCTTTTTCAATCGGCCAGGCAATCAGGCCGGCCAGTGCGACCCAGACCGGGAGAAACAGGGGAAACACAAACAACAGCATTAACGCCCCTGCAGCGGAGAACGGCAGCAACAGGGACGCGCAGAAACGGATAACGATCAGGATTCCGAAAAAAACAACAAAAGATACGGCATAAAGCCGTTTCATCCGGGGAGTGAACCGGAATGGTTTTTTGGCTTTGTGGTCCCTGGCCAGGCGGTAGAGCAGTATGCCGCAGAGGAGGATGACGACGGAAACGCATACAGGCGGGAGCCAGTCATTGTCTTCCGGGATTATATATGCGAAAAGGAGCCCGGAGAGAGACAATGCGAGTGTTTCAGCCAGTCCCGGAAGGAATGCCTTCAGGGCATTGCGGCGGATGGTCCGGAAATACCCGGGGTGCTGATAGCTTTCCAGCTGGAAATAATGAAAGAGGAGTCTTCCTGCCAGAACGCATCCGGCTGAAAGAGAAAGCAGCACAATCAGGTACATACATCAATCCTCCTTCAGGAATTCGGAAGCGATGGCGCAGAATCTGTCCACCTGTTCCAGATAGGCAAAATGTGTACCGCCCTCCAGGATGATCAGAGCGCTGTCCGGGATCATCTTTTCCATCTCACGGCCCATCCAGAGCGGCGTTTCGGTATCCTGGTCACCCCAAAGCAGGAGGGTGCTGGAACGGAATGATCCGTACAGATCCGTGAGATCCTGGCTGACGATCCGGACAAAGGTTTTCCGCATTTCCGCATCGAGGCTGTTATAGTCCCGGCTGCCATACTTCCGGCGGAGCTTCTCCTCCAGGCGGAGGGATACTCCGTGCAGAAGCGGGACTTTGGCGGCAAAGGCATTGATACGCTTCAGCCTCTGGTATTGCGCGGACCGTTTCCTGGCGGCTTCCGTCTGCTTCGGACGGATGCCCGCAGCTCCGGTCAGGATGATCCGGTTCACCATTTCCGGCTGTGTCGATGCGATCCAGGCGGCAATACGGGCACCGAAGCTGTGTGCGATGATATGGCACGGATAAAAACCGGTTTCCTGCAGGAAACGGAGCAGGCATTCACTGTATTCCGGCACCCCCCACGGTTCAGGCGGACGGCTGCTTTCCCCATGACCAGGAAAATCGATGATCATGAAACGATGATTCCCGGTGATCCGGTCTGCAACAGGCTTCATCAGCTGGATACTGCATCCCCATCCGTGCAGAAGAAGAATGCGGCTTCCGCTGTCCCCGGAAGTTTCGTAATGAATTCTGACACCGTCAATTTCTTTAAACATAAGTTCCTTTTGTCAGGCAGTAATCTGCCAGATATACCGGCATTTCATACTGCTGAGTTCATATTTTTCCTGCAGGTCACGGGGAACCGCTGAAATCCCTTCCAGCCGGCAGTTCAGCCGCTCGCATGTTTTGCGGCTTGCGTCATTATCCGGGTCGCAGGTAATCACAACGGATGATTTGCCGCTCATCAGGATTTCGTCCCGGATCAGCCTGCAGGCACGCCATGCATAATGGTGTCCCCGGTACGGAGGATCGATATGGTAGCCGATATGGCCGAAATAGTAAACACAGCGGCTTTCACCGTCCCGGTAACTGAGCTGGCCGATTTCCTTCCGCCTGTTGTGCACAGCAATTCTCCAGACGCGTTCATGCCCGAACTGCAGTCCTGAATCGGGCGGCGCTGTCTGCAGCGGAATCAGGTCAATGATTCCGTCTGAATACTCTGCCCTGTTTCTGCGAAAAAACAAGTCTTACACTTCCTGTACTTTCACCTGCGCAAGCAGTTTTTCAAAATCCGAACGGACAATCAGCTGGGTGCCTTCCGTCATGACACTGGCAGCGCCGGCAGCAATTCCGTAGCGGAAAGCCTTTGCCATATCGCCGGTTTTCTCATATCCCATCAGCATACCGCCGATCATCGCGTCACCGGCGCCGACAGTAGATTTGGCTTCAATCCGGAGAGCTGGGGCAAACAGTGTTTTCCGCTCGGATACATACATGGCGCCCATCTCCCCCATGGAAACAACAGCGTGTTCCACGCCGAGGCGGATAAACAGCAGAGCGGCGTCACGGATAGCACGGATTGTACGGAGTTCAATGCCGAGTGTGGTTTCCAGCTCGCGCAGATTGGGTTTGATCAGATAGGGTTTCGCCCCTTTGGCGGCAAGCTCGAGTTCTTTGCCTTCAGTATCCAGAATGCATTTTTTTCCGTCCAGGGCGTTCATGAGATCCCTGTATGTGCCTTCCGGGCAGCCCGGCGGAAGACTGCCGGTCATTACGACGATTTCACTGGCGGCGGTTTCCTGCCGGGTCAGTTCGTAAAATTCACGGAGGATGGAATCATCCACGGCAGCGCCGGGTTCATTCAGTTCAGTAACGCCCTGGCCGTCCCGGCTGTATATTTTCATGTTGGTGCGGACGCGGCCGGGAACAGTCAGAAAACGGTGACGCAGTCCTTCCCTGTCCATCAGTCCGCTGAGCTCAGCGGAACCGTCGGTGCCCATGATCCCGATGCACTGGACATCCAGGCCGAGCCTTCCGGCTACAACGGCGACATTGATGCCCTTTCCGCCCAGATCATCACGTGCGTTCCGGATCCGGTTGACACGGCTGATCTGAAGCGTATCCACCTCAACCGTCCTGTCAAAACATGGATTCATGCATATGGTGGTAATCATGCAGGTCACCCCCTGTGAAATTCCTGTCAATTATACCATTCAACAGGCGCTATTTCAATATTATCGTTGCGCAGGAGACTTGAAATATGGTATATTGGCGATAAAGAAAAGCGAAGGGTCGGTTCGTTATATGACAACGGATATCCTGATTATCGGTGCCGGAATAACCGGGACCGCTCTTGCACGGGAAATCAGCCGGTATGATGTTTCATGCATGGTAATAGACCGCGCCTGCGATGTTGCGGAGGGCGCCACAAAGGCGAACAGCGGAATTGTACATGCCGGGTATGATGCGGTTCCCGGGACGCTCAAGGCAAAATATAATGTAGCCGGTGCAGCAGCGTATCCGGGGCTCTGCCGCGAACTGGGTGTTCCGTACAGACGCTGCGGTGCGCTGGTGATTGGCTTTGACGAAGCGGATGAGGAAACGCTCCGGAACCTCCTGGAACGCGGAATTCAGAACGGTGTACAGGGACTTCGGATTCTGGACAGGAATGCGGCGCTGGAGATGGAACCGAATCTCAATCCGGATGTGCGTTCTGCTTTATATGTACCGACAAGCGCAATTGTCAGCCCGTATGAAATGGCGTTTGCGCTGGCAGACGATGCGGCGCTGAACGGTGTTGAATTCCGGTTCGGCCAGCCGGTTCAGTCCATCAGGGAGACGGATGACGGCTGCTGGAATATCCGTACGGATACGGAGACCTACGAATGCCGGGCAGTAGTCAACTGTGCGGGCGCTTCCGGTGCGGAACTGCACAATATGATTTCGGATATTCCACTGGAAATGATTCATCGGCGGGGCCAGTACTACCTGCTGGACCGGGCGGAACAGCAGCCGTTTTCCATGACGGTGTTCCAGTGCCCTTCCCGGATGGGAAAGGGTGTACTGGTCAGCCCGACGGTACATGGCAATCTGCTGCTTGGACCGACGGCGGAGGATATTGATGATCCACTGGATACTGCAACAACGGCAGGGGGACTGGCGGACATTCTGCAGAAAGCCGGCAGGACATGGCCCGGAATTTCCGTACGGACGAATATTACGAACTTCAGCGGGATCCGCGCCCATCTGACGACGGATGATTTTATGGTCGGTCCGGTAAGCGGGTGTAAAAACGCGTATGAGGCTGTCGGAATCGAAAGCCCCGGGCTGTCTTCGGCTCCTGCCATCGCGACGGACTTGTGCCGGATGATCGTGAAAGAAATGAAATGGAACAGGAAAGCGGATAACCGGATCATTCCCGCACTGAAAAGGGAGAAACCATTCTCGGCGATGACGGCGGAAGAACGCGCGGAGATGGTCCGGAAAGATCCGCTCTACGGCAATATTATCTGCCGGTGTGAGACGGTCACGGAAGCGGAGATCCGGCAGGCTGTCCGGAGACCCGTCGGTGCCAGGACGATTGATGGTGTAAAACGCCGTACCCGGGCAGGTATGGGACGGTGTCAGGGAGGCTTCTGCCTGCCCCGGGTCGCTGCAATTATTGCGGAGGAAACAGGATGTTCCCTGGCGGAAGTGACGAAGGACGGCGGCGGCAGCCGGATTCTTGCGGATCCGCTGGATTCTTTCCTGAAGGGAGGCGGAGAACGTGAATGACAGACTGGTGGATATACTGATTATCGGCGCCGGCCCGGCCGGCCTTGCTGCAGCAATTGCCGCCCGGGAAAGCGGGATCAGCTCAATTCTGATCCTGGAACGGGAGAATGAACCCGGCGGCATTCTCCGCCAATGTATTCACAACGGATTCGGACTTCACCGGTTTCAGGAGGAACTGACCGGTCCTGAGTATGCGGCCAGGGATATTGCCAGGATCCGGGAACTGGAGATTCCGGTGGAATGCGGAACAACGGTTCTGTCTGTATCGCCGGATCGCATTGTGACGTGCGTTTCCCCTGTTACAGGATTTCAGACAATTCGCGCGAAAGCGGTGATTCTGGCGATGGGATGCCGCGAAAGACCGCGCGGTGCTCTTTGCACACCCGGAACCCGGTGCGCGGGAATTTATTCTGCAGGTACTGCCCAGCGGTTTGTGAACCTGGAGGGATGGATGCCGGGCCGGCGGGTTGTGATCCTCGGCTCAGGGGATATCGGGCTGATTATGGCGCGCAGGATGACGCTGCAGGGTGCCAGGGTCCTGGCATGCGTGGAAATAATGCCATACTCTTCCGGGCTGAACCGGAACATTGTTCAGTGCCTGCAGGATTATGATATTCCGCTGTATCTCAGCCATACGGTTACGAATATACGCGGTCGTGAACGTCTGGAGGGTGTCACGGTATCCCGCGTGGATGAACGAAGGAATCCGGTTCCCGGAACAGAAATTGATTTTGAATGCGATACGCTCCTCCTATCGTGCGGCCTGATTCCTGAAAATGAATTAAGCCTTGGAGCAGGCGTGCGTCTTTCCGTGGCCACCTCCGGAGCAGTGGTGGATGATTCGCTGGAAACTTCAGTTCCGGGAATATTCGCGTGTGGCAATGTCCTGCAT
>JAEEGI010016247.1_pt1 | contig 15388 bp, 7 predicted proteins | sample 8958751 | NCBI WGS metagenome assembly JAEEGI01 (sample SAMN16246545, study PRJNA631951) | gut metagenome | biome: gut microbiome; feature: rumen; material: KS-attached | host: Bos | place: Iran: Karaj | collected 2018-10
CCCAATCCCCAATACCCAATCCCCAATCCCCAATCACCAATCCCCAATTATTAGAAAGAATTAATGAAATATTTAAAAAACAATAAATAATATTTTATAAATGTAAAATTTTTATATATTTTAATTGAGTTTATTTTTAAATAAATTAACCTAAAAGGATAGTTTAAAAAATTCAAATTTAAAAGATTACTCATACTGATAATCAATAAAATCATATCATAAAGAAATTAATTAAAATAATTATTTTGAATCCAAGTCTCCAACTCAATAAAATCAGGTCTTTTTTTTTCTTTAATTTGAAGCATCATTAAAATTAAATTAATAAATTTATTAGAATATCTTCCTTTTAAATAACTTTCAACTATAATTTTCTCTGTATCCATATCATAAACTTCTCTAATATCATATAAACTTTGATAAGTAAGAGTAGCAGCAAAAAAGAAGCAAAAACCAAGTGAAAAAACATCACTTTTAAAAGCATTATATTCAGTATTTATTAAATGAGATTTTCTATAAGCTTTAAATAAAATTGGACTCATATATAATTCAGTGCCTCTTACTGTTTGTTTATTTGTATCATTATTATAATCTTCATTATCAATTAATCCATTTTTTAATAATTCTAATCTTTTTTTTTCTTTTGTTTTTGCTTCCCCAAAATCTGCAATTTTATATATATTATCATTAAAACATAATATATTTTGAGGCTTTATATCTCTATGAGATATTCCTTTTGATTGTAAATATGAAAAAGTTTCTATTAAATTTAATAATATTTTTATTAATTCTTTTTCTTTGTAATAATTATTTCTTTTTGCTCTTTCTCTAATTTCCTTTTCCCAATCTAAATTTGCTAATTCCATTAAAACATACATTACATAAGTTAATTTATCTAATTTTTTACTTTGAATACCAATGATTTTGACAATTTTTAAACTTTGATTTTCATTTAATAAATTAATTAATAATTCATATTCTTTTTTTTTTTCATTTAATTCATTCATTGATGAAGCTGTTATTTTTTTCATAGCATATTTTAAATGTGTAGTTGGATCTTCTACAGAATAAATTTTTCCAAAAGTTCCTTCTCCTATTAATTGTAATATATTATAATCATCACAATCAAATTCTGTCTTTTTATAATTAAAAGTATTTGAATATGAAATACAATTATTTTTTTCATTGTTACTTTCTGAATTTGTTGTTGAAGAATTTGCTCCATCACTTCTTCCATTACTATTAGTATTTAATTTTGAATTGTCTATTTCCGTTTTTATTATTTCTTTTTCTTCTAATTTTGTGCTTAAATCGATTTTAACTGCTAAATTTTTACAAAATTTACCTATAAATTTATTACTTTTATTTAATCTTTGAGATTCTGGAAAATTATTTATATTTAATTTTATATTATGATTATTGTTTATTGATATTTTGGATTTGTAATTATTTCTAAAAGAATTTTTACCATTTTTTATATTCATAAATTCAAATAATATATTATGCATTTTTCTTGTTTCTGAAGGTGAACATAAATTTTTAAAATCAAATTCACTTCTTTTTTTTATTAAATGAGGATTTTCTTCTATTTCTAAATTATTTAAATGGCTTTTAGAAATTTCTTCATTTAAACTTTTTTTATATAAATGATTTAATAAATTAAATGAATTTTTTTTTGAAATATGATTTCCTCCTGAATTTTCTCTTCTTTTTTTAATTAAAGCATTTATATTTTTAAAAGAATATTTAGATCTTTGAGTAGATTTACTTAATCTCATTTCTTTTGTTTTAAAATGTTTATTACAAATAGGACAAATCCACTCAAAATTATCATAATTAAATATATTAAAACATTCACTACAAACAATAACTTTTTTATCTTTATATTTTCCTTCAAATAAAATTCCATTATCAAAATGTCTAAAAATTCTCATTTTCGAAAAATCACAATTGCATTCTTTATTTATTATTATTTTTGGTACTGAAAATATTTTATTCATCAAAGCTTGAATTATGCAAATTGATTTTAATTTATAATTATCAAAATCAATATAAATTTCAGCTTCACATTTAAAATTTTTATGACATATATCACATAAATAATTTAATTTTGATGTATCAAATATTTTATTGCAAGAAACACAAATTAATTTATTAATGAAATTCTTATTTGAACTTATATCATAATATAAATTATCTTTACAAAAAGGACATTTTATTAAATTAATTTTACTATTTTCACAATGTTTTTTTAAAAATGAAACAAGGAATAAATTTTCAAAATTTTTATTTTCTATTTTTCTCCATCTAGAATAGTATTCTACATTATGTTCAGGGCAGAATAATTTTATATGATTTATCTTATAAACTTCTTCGCATAAAATACAATAAATTAAATTATTATATACAATTAAACTATTACCACATGAATGAAGCGCTTCTTTACAACTTTGACAATGAATAAAATAGTTTGTTCTTTCTAAAAAAGGGAGTTTTTCAATTTTTAATTTCTTTAAAGTATTTAAATCATTTATACATTGATTTTTATCGTTTATATATATTTTATTAAATATACTTAAAACTTTTTTAATTAGAGTTTCTGAAAAGCTTTTATTTAAAATTTTTATCATGATTGAAACTTGCTTAATAAGATTTGATATAAACTGATTTTGATGAATATGAAGTATCTCATGAAATAAATCATTATACTGTTCTTGAAATATTTGAGACAATTCTAATTCTTGTTTAGATATATCAGTATACTGAAATTTTAATGAGGAATTCATATTTAAAAAAATAAAATTAAATTCTCATTATTCATCCTTAAAAAAATAAAAAAAAAATTAAAAAAAAAATTAAAAACAAAGTCAAAAAATAAATTAATAAAAAATATGAATTCCATCACAACAAATAAGAATGCTCCAGGTATCCTATCAATATCAAATCCAGATTCACCTCCTCAATTAAACAAAGTCAAAAAAAGATGTTTAATGTTATCTCCAACAGTAAACGCTGGTTTAGAACGAGAATGTAAAATGTCTGATTTTGAAAAGGACCCTCGTGCTATAGGGAAAGGAGGATTTGGACAAGTTTGGAAAGTAATTCATAAAAAAACAAATAAAGTTTATTGTATTAAAGTAATTCAAAAATCAGGAATTATTGAACAAAAATTAGTAAATCAAATGAATAGAGAAATTGAAATAATGTATTTATTAAATCATCCTCATTGTCTTCGATTAAAAAATCATTTTGAAGATGACGATAATTTTTATTTGGTAATGCCCTTAGCAACAAAAGGTCAATTATATAAATTATTAAAAAGAGCACATAAATTTGATGAAAGAACAACAGCTCAAATATTAAGAGAAACAATAAGTGCATTGCAATATTTACATTCATTTAAACCTCCAATTATTCATAGAGATATTAAACCAGAAAATTTATTATTAAATGAAAGTGGAAGAATATTATTAGCAGATTTTGGTTGGTCAAATTTTAAAAATGATGGAGATGTAAGAAAAACTTTTTGTGGAACTCCTGAATATATTGCTCCTGAAATGTTAAGGAAAGAAGGACATGATCATAGAATTGATATTTGGTCTATTGGTGTTTTAATGTTTGAATTATTATCTGGTTATTCTCCTTTTTGTGCAAAAACTAATCAAGATTTATATGCTAATATTAGAAAATTAAAAATTAATTGGCCTCCTGATATGCCTCCTTTAGCTAAAAATTTAATTTCAAAAATTTTGAAATTAAATCCTAAAGATAGATTAAGTTTAGAAGATATTTTAAATCATCAATGGTTTCAACAAACTAAAATATTAAAACCTTTATTACAAAATACTTTAAACACTGAAAAGGATTTATTAATATATCATATGGTTTCTGAAGTAAGTGATAAAGTTACTGAAACTATAAATAATTTATTAAATTTATCTGGTGAAAATGCAGCAAATAAAGAAACTGCTAAAAAAATTCATGGAGAAATTCCTGATAATGAAGGTAAGAAACAAAATATTATTAAACAAATTCAAAGTCAACAAACTGGAAATGCTAATGTTAATAATATTAATGTTACTAAAGAACAAACAGATACTTTAAAAATCGAAAATTTAAGTTTAAAACAAAATAATATTAATTTAAAAACAAAAATTCAATCTTATGAAAATGAAATTAAAACATTAAAAGCAGAAAATTATAAATTAAAAGAAGTGGATACTACAAATTTACAGGAACAAGTAAAAAAATTAAATTCTGAAATTGAAAAATATCAAATTAAAGATAAAGATAGATTACAAATTTTAACTGAATTAGAAGAAAAAAATACATTAAATAGAGAATTAAATTCTAAAGTACAAATGTCAGAAAATGAAAAAATACAAAAAGACAAAGAAATAAATAATTTAAAAGAACAATTAAAAATATCTAAAAAAGAAATTGAAGCAAAACAACTATCAATAGATGAATTAAAGAAAAAAAATGATTTATTAATACAAGAAAAAGAACAATTATTTTGTGATTATCAGAAAAAAATAGAAATGTTACAATTAAAAATGTTAGATTCAACAAGTGCAGAAAGTTCTTCTGATGGAATATCAAGAGCAATTGAAATAATAAATGAAAATGTTGATGAATTTAAAAATATATTTAAAAAAAAATTTGATACTTTTGTTGAAAATTTTAATCAGTTTAAAAAAGAATATTTAGATAGAAATGATGAATTAATTAATTTATTAAATGATAAAACTAAAAATATTTCAAATGAAGTTCAAAAATTTTCAAAGTCAGCTCAAAGTGACATTGAAACAATATTTAATAATGTTAATAAAGCAGGTAATTCAATTCATGAACAAACAATTGAGTTTTATAAGAAGCAAGTTTCAAAATTAAGTGAATGTCAAAAAAGTGATATTAGTAATAAAACCCAAATTGAAATTTTAAATAATGAAATTAATAATTTGAAAAATCAAATAAAAGTTTCTCAAGAATTAAATGCGGATAAAGATAAACTTATATTTTTAAAAGATGAACAATTAAATAAAAAATTAGATTATATTTCTAAAATTGAAGCAATTTTATCTGATATGAAAAATTTTATGTATTCTAATATGAATGATGAAACTCTTGAATTATTTAATAAAAATTTTAATACTCCTATTTAAACCTATTATTTATATTTTAAATTTATATTTTAAATATTTAAAAATGTTTGGATTTTGTTTTTTTTTTTTTATTTTTTTAAATATTTTTTATTTAATTAAATAGAAATTATTTGTGGAGAAGGAAAATTCCTTAAAATTAAATTTTTTTGTAAAGGAATAGAAGAATTAACGCTCATTGTAATTTTATTAATATTTCTTATTCCTTTAACTTTAGTAATACAACTAAATTGTAAAGAAATTTCATTATTAACATTAGATTGTTTATCTTTATTATAATTAAACTTATTAGAATAATTTTTAATGGAATATTTCCTTAATCCTAACCAATTAAATTCATTATTATCATCATCAATAAAAATATCATAACCTGTAATTGAATCAATTTCACTTAATGCACTTTTATCAATAATTAAATCAAAAATTATTAATTTTTTTTCATTTCCAATTTCAGTTTTACTTATAGTTAATTTACAAGAATTTTCCATTAATTGTCTTATAAATTTAGTAGTTATTGAAGGAATTTTTAAATGAGTTTTATGAAAATATAATCCTGTAATTTTTTCGTTTTTTATTATATTTTTTGCTTCCCATGAAAATATTAAATTATCTTTTTTTAATAAACGACATAATTTATTTTTTAAATGAAATTGATATTTATCATTTTGAATTTCATTATTTATAAAATCAAAATTAATATCTTTTGCTAATTCATTAATTTCATTATTTAATTTTTCATTTATATATTTTTTAGATAATGAAGTTAATTCAATATTATTATCATTTCTTTCTTTGTTAAAAATTAATTTATGATAATGTAAAGTTAAATCACCATTACTTGTTAATTGCCATTCATTACAATTATTATCAAGTCTTTTAATATCAGGAGTACAATAAACCTTTTCTCCTATTTTTAAATCAGATAATGTTTCTTTATTTTTAATGTAAGTAACAGTATTTAAATTAAAATCAATTTGATTTTTCATAAATTTATTTAAATTTTCTTTAATATTAAACACAATTGAATCTTTAACGCTTAATTTAACTAAAAATCTTCTTATTTCATGATCAATATATCCTCTTTCTTCTTCAAATTTAAATAAAATTTTAATATAAATTTCTCCTGGTTTAAGAGGAATAATTGGAACATAAATAATGACTTCATTATTAATATTTTTTTCAGGGAGATTAAATAAATCAATTTCTTTATAAATATAATCAGTCAATACACTCCTTGAATTAATCTTATTATTTCTTCCACTTGAATTAGTATCATTAAAAAAAAAGCAAATTCTCTTAATTTTTAACGGAGAATTATTTTTAATTTTAATAGGCATTAAAACAAATTGATACATAAACAATTGTAATTCATTTCCCATTGGAAATTCTATATTAACATCAGAATCATTATCAATTATTTCAAAAGTAATATCAGCTTTTTTATCAAAGAGTTTATTTGAATGATGAGAAGCATTAGAACTTCTTCCTTGTGAATGTTGACTACTTGTAGAACTTTTTCTTCTTTTTCTCTCAATTGATGATTGCTTTCTTTTTCTATAAGAATATAATTTACTTACATCTTTAGTATTAAAATAATGTTTAATTATAATAATATTGTCTAATGTTATTTCTACTCCTTTTATTATTACATGTCCTCCTAAAAGAGGTTTTATATATAATTCTATTTTCTGAGATGATTTTTTTTTTAAAGTTAATGATATATGTTGATATTCAATTTCTTCTATTTGATTATTTTGAGGTATTGATTCCATTTCATCTTTTATTTTAAAATCACATATTAATTTCATATCTGTAATATTTAAATCTATTGTTAAAGGATTTTTTACATTAAATCTTACATACATTTTATTATTTATATTTCCTAAGAAATTTCTCTTAGAATAAAAATTACTAAAATTCTGCTTATTTAATATTATATTATCTAAATTTCTTAATGATATTATATCAGTTGGTGTTAAACTTAAATAAATTTTTTTTGGTGGCACTAACGAATATTTATTAAATAATAACCAATTAGCAGGATTATCAAAAAAATTAATACTTTGCTTACTAATAATATAATCTTGTTCCTCAATAACTAAAAGTGAAGTATTATCTACTTCAGGAATTTTTAAATCATGAGTATTAAACACTCCTAAAATAGTTCCAGTTTTTTCACCATTAATAACATTTTCCAATGATTTTTTTAATTGTTCAAAATTATTATGAGGATTACTTTTATTTATATCAATACTAAATTTAGTTATTTCTAAATAATTTTTATAAAATTGTAAAGCTCCATCATAATATTTTAATTCAGTACAAATATTTCCCATTTGTTCATTTGCAAATTGCTTTATTCTTGTAAAAGAAGAATTTTTTTCACTAATAAATTTAATAATTGAAGAATAATCATTAAGTGAATATTTAATAAATTCATTTCTTTCATTTTTATAAAAATTTCCTGTTAAAAGAGTATAAAAAATAAATTTTCTTTTCATTCTCTCAGGCATTAATAAATAATAAATACCAATTTGTTCATACATTAAAGGTGCAAATCTAAAAACCATATTATCAATTGATTTAATATCTTTTTTTTTATTTGGTATATCATTTACACTTTTCATAATTAAATTAATTAATTGAGAAAAATTTCCTTTTTGTTCATAAGCTTTCATTAAATTAAATAAAGATTTTGCAGCTTGATGAAATTGAGTTGTTTTAATATAATTTTGAAATGCAGGAACAAAGTCATTTTCTTTTGAACTTGGATTTAATAAAAAATTACTTATTACTCTTAATTCATATGCTGAATTATAATGAACTATTGATTTTGATTTTAAATCTGTTATTAAAAATTTAATGCTTTCATAAACTTCAGAATAACATCTGAAATAAAAATATAATGTTGATAATAAAAATTCATTTTTTTCTTCAGGGGATAAAGAATATATTTGAAAATAATTATTATATACTAATCTTTCTTGTTTTTTAAACATATTAAAAAAAGAATTTTTTATTCCTTTTTTATTTGCTGTTAATTCATTATCTAAATATGTTATTTTCTTTTGAATTAATTTAATAACATATTCATTAAAGAATTTAAACATTGTATCTTTAAATCTTTTTCTTTCATCTTTAGAAATATAAATCCCATGTCCTAATCCTTTAAAAAGATTTTTACTATTTTTATATTTATCATATTTATGAATATATGGTTCCCAAATATCCTCTAAATCTTGGGTAGACTTTTTATCTCCATCATTAATTTCCCAATATAACATATAGTATCTTGCAAAACTAACTTTAAAATTATTAATTAAACTTTCTTTAGTTTCTTTAGGTATAATTTTTTCTTTATCACTTTTATCATTTAAAATTAATATTAAAGAAGGCATATCTTCTTCATAAATACCTTCTGAAATTAAAGAAGGAATAATTTTATTATTTTTTTGTTTATTTGGAATAATGGTATTTAAATCATCAGTGATTGAACAAACATAAATAAAACAAAAAGGTTGTTGTAATAAATCACATTCATTAAATTTAGTTAATTCAAAATATAATTTCATATATTCATTTAACCAAGGATTTGTATAATCTTTTAATTTTGATAATATATTATCTTTAATATGAAAATTTTTTAAATCACTTGAAGACCATTCAGGAACATTATCTGGATTTAATAATAAATTATCAATTATTTCTTGAAAGGTTGATGAAGGAATTTTTTTATAATTTTCACTATCATAAAAGTCTAATCTAAAGTCATTTATTTTTTTTGTGTATTTTCCTAATAATTCTAAATTAAATGGTGGAAAAACTCCAAATGGACGAAGAAATTCTGAAGGAGATAAATTATTTTTTCCTATTATTTTTCTACCATTTTCTGTTGAATATACTATTGATGATGGTATGTAATTTTCTTTTACCCATCTTGTAAATAAATTGTCAGTCATTATTATATTAAAATATGAATAATTAATATTGTGTTTTTATTAAATAAAAAAGATTCAATAAATTCCTTAAAAAATTAAATTATTTTTTTTATTTATTGAATTTTTTGTTTTTTGTAATTTAAAGTTTATTTTTATAATAATAAAAAGTATATTTAAACATATTCAATGATGTGTAAAAAATCAAATGAATAATTATAGGTGAATTTAGACTGTTATCTAAATGTGATAATTTATTGAAAAGTGGTGTGTTTGAAAATATTTCTTTTTAATATACAAAAAATAAAATAATAGTTTTTCCTTTAAAAAATTAATTTTTTAATTTTCATTAAACGTCATTTAGAAAAAAAATAAATATTTTAATTAATACTATATTTGCAATATTTTCCCATATTTACATCAATTATTATAATAATTTCCATAAACTCATTTTTTAATGCCATTTGTTCAAAAAAAACTTCTTTTCTTTTTTTCATGTTTTAAAATTTTTTTTGTATATTTGACTTTATTTTGAAAACAAATTTGATAATATTTAAATAATCTTTATATATTTCTATTCTTAATACTCTCATTTTTTTATATATATCTTTGATGATTATATAAAAACTTTATTTAATTTGATGATTTATTTCTATAAATATAATTGAATTTATTAAAAATAATTATTTTTCAAATTCAATAGTTGTTTAACCTATATAATTATTAAATAACATTTTTCATTTTTAACTTAACAATTTTATTATATATATTAAATAAATAGCTATATAGACTTTATTTTTTAGAACAATTAAAGAATGTTTTATTAAGATATTCATTAATTCATTCAAATTTTTAATTTAAATAATTATTGGATTACTTAAAGTATATCCGATATTAAATAGTTGTCATTTAAATACTGAAAATATAAATTTTAAGTAATTTACAAATTAAAAATTATAAAAAATATTTCAATCAAATTAAAACATTTTAAATAATTAAAAAAATTTATTTGTACTAAATAATTTTTAAAATTTTTATTTAAATGGACAACGATACAACAAATGAATATATTTATTTATGTCATTATTGTGGAAAAAAATATGAAGAAAAAAGAAAACCAATAATTATGAATTGTGGTCATAATATTTGTTTTGATTGCGTTAAATTAAATAGAGAAACTTTAAAATGTATTTTTTGTCCAAAAAGAAGTTATAATAAAAAAAGAATTTCTCGTTTTCCAATTAATTTCGCTTTATTTGAATTAGTTCAAAATTTTAATAACAAAGAAGAAATAAATGTTAAAGAAGGTTATTTTCGTTGTGAAACATGTAAATTAAATTTATCTACTGATTACCATAGAATAAAATTTCCAGATCATAAATTTGAAGAAATTAAAAATGAAGAAATTGAATTAAGAAAAAAAGAAATTGAAAAAGAAGCAAATAATATTTTAAAACAATTTGATTTATATAATAAAACAATTGAAGATGATTTAAAAATTTATTTAGAAAAATTATTTAACACTTGTAAAACACAAAGTGAAAAAATAAATTTCGAAGGAATTGATATTTTTAAAATTTATTTATTATGTGGATTTATTAATCCAGCAGATGAAGAAAGATTAAGATTATTTCATGAAAAAATATATAAAAATAATATTTATTGTAATATAATAAAAGAATCAAAAAATTTTGATGATTTAATAGAAAAATTAAATAAAATAGATAAAAAAATGGAAAATTATTTGACTGTTGAAGAATTCCTTTCTTTATTTTGTTATTATATTGATATTCATTATCATAAATTAAATGATATTGATGAAAATTTAAAAATTTTAGAAAAATTATTTGAAGAAGATAATAATTATAGAGAAGAATTTACAAAAGATATTATTCTTCAATTAAATTATGGTTTAGGAGATTCTCTTTCTTCAACATCAACTTATAATTTAGGACATTTCCTAATTAATAATATTTTATATATTTTTGAACCAATAGAACAAAAAATTGAAAAATATAATATTAAAATAATTAATGATGGTGGAAATATAATATCTAAATTTTTAACATCTCAAAGAAAATTTTATCTTTGTACAAATAAAAATTTTTACCAATATAATTTATTATCCAATAATAAAGTTATTGAACCGATATTATTACCTAAATCAGATTTTAATGAAGAAAATACTCAATTAATGATTTTAGAAGAATCAATATATAAAATTTCTTCAAAATCTTTTGAAACTTTAAACATTAATGATAATATTACTTCTTCAGAATGGAGAGATTTAACATTATATAATGATGATAATAAAGATAAACCTATAATTAAGCCAAAAATTATAAATCATCATCATATTTATTTATTTGTTATTGATGATAATAATAATGAGATAAATGAATTATATATTTATTATACATTCAAAGATTATTGGATGTCTACAAAATTAAAATTAATTATTCCTGAAAATGAAAATAAAGAAAAAACTTTAAATATTAAAAATTATTATCTTTTTAATAAAGGTTATGTAATGCTTTTTGGAGGTTTTGAAAATAATATTTTTAATGAATATATTTATATTTTTGATTCTGTTAGAAAGACAATTACAAGAAGTGAAAAAATTAATTATCAAATAGATGATTATACAAAAATTAAAGATATGAGTCTTTCTGTTAATTTAACTAAATTATATTTATTAGTAAATTATGATAATAACATCATCAAAATTTATTTTAAAGATCAAAGCAAAAAAGACGAAACATTTAAATTAATAAATGAAATTAAAATAAATTAATAAATATTTAATATAAAATTTTTTTTAAATAAAAACTGACTTATATATATAAATAAATATAAATTAAAAGAAAAATGTTACCTTATGAATATTATGATAAAGAAAAAGATTTTAAAAAAGAACCAATTGCCATATTACCAAAACATCAAATTTTTCCTCTTTCTGAATCTGGATTAGAAAAGTATTATAATCAAAGAAAATATTATTTAGAATTTCAAAAAAATATTAGTAAATCAAAAGATATAAAAAATAAAATATTAAATAATCAATTTAATAATTCATTATCATCATTAGAAAATCCTATTAAAACTGAAATATCAAATAACAAAAATTTAACTGAAATTCAAGAAACATTAACAGATAAAAAAAAAGATTCAAAGAAAAAGATTTCATTAAATAAACAATTATATTTTGAACCAATAATAATAGGAAAAACTTTAAAAAATAAATATTTAATAAAACATAGAACTCAAGAACAATCAAAGACTAATACTATAAGTGGTAAAAAATCAAAATTTAGAATTGATTTACCTTTAATTAATTTTAATAAATCTTTAGGTTCAAGAAAAATTGAAGTAAAAAAGTTAAATGCTTTTATTGCCTCTTCTTCTTTTTGTAATCCATATTATAATCATAGAAGTTATTATATGGGAGAAAATTATAATCCTAATAATTACTTATTGGATTATTCAAAAAATAGAACTAAAAGAAATGATTTTGGCTCTTTATTTATTAATTAAATTATAACCATTAAAAAAAATTATGAAATTATTGTATTAAGCTAATTTATATTTATATTTTTTAATTCATTATTTGAATAAAAATTTAATAATTTGATTGATTAAGGATTGTATAAAATTATATACTTTTAATAAGATAATAACTAAATTTATGAAATGAAATAGAAAAAAATAAATTTACAAAGAAGACTTTTTTTTAAAAATATTTCCTAATTTTAATGATGAAATTATGAAAATAAAAAGGAATATATAACATAAGGCAAAATAGTAAAAAAATTTCTATAATTACTGAGAGAAAATATTAAATACTTATTATTAAAAAATAATATTTATTTCTTTCAAAAAAAATTATTTTATAAATGTAAAGAAATATAAATAATTATTCAGAAACAATTTTTTTATGAAGTTTTTAAAAGTTAAAACAATTAACTCATTGTAATAATATATCTAAATAAATATTATTTGCTTTTTAATTTTAAGTATTTTTAGAACTTATAAAAACAATCAATGCAACAATCAAAATCACATTGAATACAAAACATAGAAAGTTTGTTGTTATAACTTTTACTACATTTATCACATTTCCAATTACCTCTTTTTTTCATTGTTAAAGGATGAGGATGACATGCAGTATTTGGATTTTGGGTTGTTAGCCTATTATTACATGAACCACAGAAATTAAATCCACATTGTTGACAAGTTGCTCCCATTCCATTTTCTGACTTACCACAAAAATCACAATTTTTTCCAAACATTTGTTGAGGAATGAGTGGGTGTTCATGGGGTGGAGTGATTAAATTTGGATAATTAATATTTTGTTGAGGATTATTTGGTTGTACAGAATAATCATAACATGTTTGTGATTGGTATTGACTTTGTGATTGGTATTGACCCTGTGGTTGATATTGTCCCTGTGGTTGATATTGTCCCTGTGGTTGATATTGACCTTGAGGTTGATATTGTCCTTGAGGTTGATATTGTCCCTGTGGTTGATATTGACCTTGTGGTTGGTATTGACCTTGTGGTTGATATTGACCTTGTGGTTGATATTGTCCTTGTTGATATTGTCCTTGTTGATATTGTCCTTGTGGTTGATATTGTCCTTGTTGATATTGACCTTGTGGTTGATATTGACCTTGTGGTTGATATTGTCCCTGTGGTTGATTTTGATTTTTAGGTAATTCATTAAAACATTTCAGGCAAATGTTATATTGATGGGTGGAGCAATTCATAGTTGCTTTTTCATTTTTTCCACAGATATTACAAGTAGCATTTTTTTTTTTAAAGACTAAAATACAAGGATGTTGTTTTATAGGTTGAGGTACTGAAACTAATTGGTTAAAACAATTTTGACAAAAATCTAAATCACATGTTCTACAAGAATATATACTTCCAAAATTCGGTTTTTTTTTGCAATTATCACAGATAATTGAATCTTTTAAAACTCCAGGTGTAAGTGGATGTTCATGAATATTGGTTGCATCAGGTTTATAATAAGATATTCCTTGACCAGGAATTTGTGGTTGATTAGGATATAATTGACCTTGTTGACCTTGTCCTGGATAAGGATATTGTGGTTGTTGTGGTTGATTTGGATATTGACTTTGACCTGGATATTGTGGTTGAATTTGACCAGATAAATATTTATCAAAATTAATTCCTGGAACTTCATTAACACTAACTTGAGTATCATTATTTTTAGATTGATCAGGTAATTGTGGTTGATTTTGTGATTGCTGTCCTGGATATTGCTGTTGTCCTGGATATTGTTGTTGACCTGGATATTGTTGTTGTTGACCTGGATATTGCTGTTGTCCTGGATATTGCTGTTGTCCTGGATATTGCTGTTGTTGACCTGGATATTGTTGTTGACCTGGATATTGTTGTTGTCCTGGATATTGCTGTTGTCCTGGATATTGCTGTTGTTGACCTGGATATTGCTGTTGTCCTGGATATTGTTGTTGTCCTGGATATTGCTGTTGGCCTGGATATTGCTGTTGTTGTCCTGGATATTGCTGTTGTTGGGGAATTGGTTGATTTACTGATTCTTTAAAGAAACAATCTGGACACATATCAAATCCATGATTATTACAATACATTGAGCAATTGGATGGATTTGGTTTATTACAAACATCACATCTCCAATTTGTTCTTTTTTTCAATAATAAATTACATTTATGTGTTTTAGTAGGTTGTTGAACATTAGAGAATTTAGCATAACAAGTGGGGCAAATTTCAATTTGACATTGACTGCAACCGTATCCCATTTGATTCGTTTGTTTTTGTTTACAAATAGTACATTCTTGTGAATTTTCTTGCATAAGAGGATGTTCATGAATTTGAATTTGTTGTTGATATTGAGGTTGATATTGTTGTTGACCTGGATATTGAGGTTGATATTGTTGACCTGGATATTGAGGTTGATATTGTTGTTGTCCTGGATATTGAGGTTGATATTGTTGTTGACCTGGATAATTAGAAGGAAGAGTACCTGATGTTTGAGTTTGATATTGTTGGGGAAGTGGATAACCTCCTACTGTTCCATATGTGTTTAGATTTAGATTATTATCAGTCATTTTTTAAAATACGATCATTTTTATTTTTCAGAATATATATTAATTAAATTAGATTTAATTATCAAAAATAAGAAAAAATTTTTAAATTTATTTTTTTTTTTTAATTTTTAATAAATATATAAATAAATTTTTACCTCAAATAACAATTGATCTTATAATAAATGTTTTGGGGATTGGGGATTGG
>JAEEGI010016252.1_pt1 | contig 15386 bp, 17 predicted proteins | sample 8958751 | NCBI WGS metagenome assembly JAEEGI01 (sample SAMN16246545, study PRJNA631951) | gut metagenome | biome: gut microbiome; feature: rumen; material: KS-attached | host: Bos | place: Iran: Karaj | collected 2018-10
TAGCATCTCTTTTTCACTGAGATGTTTTTTACTCACGATTTGTAAAGCGTAGTTAAGAAGTGTGCTCATCGCAGTGATTTCTTCTAAAGAAGTAATCTCTTTACTAGATAAATTCTTACCAGCATATAAATAAGAAGACACAAAGGCTTCTTTAGAGATCTTTAATGGCTCACCTTTAAAAAAGGATAAGGTCACATGATCCTTATAGAGTTTAATGCCTTTAATTTTGCGACTACCAGTATTTGCGGATGGCACGTTTATAAACCCTCACTACGTTGTTATAAAATTTATCGATAGAATAGACATCGACAATACGATAAGCTTCATCAATAATGGCTTGTCTTTGCTCTTTACTTAAAGATAATATCTTTTCCACTTGTGAAACGAAAGAAGCATCATCAGTAAAGAAGAAACCAGTCTTACCGTTAATGATAGTACCGGTTAAGTTACTATCAAATCTCGCTAAAACGATTTTACCCGCCGCCATAGCTTCCATAAATGTTAAGCCTTGTGTTTCAGTAATCGAAGCGGATGTATAAATATCTGCAAGATGATAATAGAATGGCACTTCAGTACCAGGGACAAAGCCGATAAAATCGACAAGATGGCTAATGCCTAATTCGCCACATAATAGTTCTAATTCTTCGCGATATGGACCATCACCCACCACTAGAAGTTTCTTATCCACTTCTGGATGCTTTTGATGATAATGGGCAAAGCCTCTCACAGAGACATCCATACTCTTTTCTTTAGCGATACGTCCTAAAAGCAAGAACACTTTAGTGGTTTCTTTAATACCATGTTCTTCTTTGAATTTCTTCATTCTCTCAGCATCAATCTTATCGCTTTTGAAAATAGAGAAATCGATACCTGTAGGAATGACATTGATGTAGGTATCACTACCGACTGAACGCATATACTCTTTAGTCTTTTCACTTGGCGTAATAAATTCAGTCATACGATTAGCGAGTTCTTTAGAATAGACTCTAACGAAACGTTTAGCGAAACGTTCCATTAAGCCACGCACGGCATAATATGTATAGTCTTCATAAGATGTGTGATATGTATAAACAATTGGTATTCTAAGTATCTTAGCGATACGTCTTGCTAAAACACCAATGGTAAAGTCAGTTTGATTATGAATAACATCTGGTTTGAAATTTTTAATAATCTTCACTGGCTTATTAGCGAAGATATTTGTAAATCTATAGCCATATAATTTCTTTAAATAGATACCTGGAACATATAAGACGTTACCGATTTGTTCTAGTTTACCGTCCGTTGATCTAGGCGCTACAACGAGCACTTCATGACCATGTGCCATAAGAGTATTAGCCAAGTTGAAAGTGGATGTCGAAACACCATTAACAAATGGAGGATATGTATCAGTAAAGATGGCTATGCGCATTAATTATCTCCCATATCATCTAATTCCACATCGTCGTATTCATTTTGTGAAATATCCGCAGGAACATTGCCTTTACTCTTTTTCTTAGGTTTCTTTTTACGATTGTTTGGTTTTAGTTTTGCTAATATCGCTTCACGCGACAGCTTAGAAGTTTCCACTAAAGAGGCAACCTCTTCATATCTTTCAACATAAGTTTCCTTTTGTAAGGAGTAGAATGTTTGTCTGTTTGGAATATCGCCCATATGTGCTTCGTTTTTTGGTGAAGAACGATAGAAAGCAGCAACGAATCCACCAATAAGAACTGGAATAACGAATGTTGAAGTACGCCACACAAGTAATGAAGAACGGCATAATGCAATTGTTTCTTCAGTGTTAACAACACCATCCACTAATGCAACAAAGAAGCCTTTGTCGTAGGCATTTGGATTAATAAATAAGCTGTTAAAGACCGCTTCAGAAACACCGACACTACCTGGAACAGGAACTAAACCAGTGACCATTTGGTGATAGTTACTTAAGAAGATACAATCCCAGAAGCTAGCGTATTGGCTTTCATTGCCTAAAGCCTTACCAACAAAGTAAGGAACTGAGAATTTTAAGATCATGTAACCAGTGAAGCAAGCGATGATTAAAAGTAAGAATGGAATATTAGTGCTTAAACGTCTAAATTCAATTTTGAAGTTTTCCACTTGAATACGGAGGTTCTCTCTTGTTCTATCTGGGTTCTTAACAATTTTAATTTTGCTTAAAAGATTCACAACTGGACCCATAACAAAATTATGGAAACCATGCCAATATCCCATCAAGAAGACGATAGCGATAACACCAAGGTTTAAGATAAAGCCAATAATTGTTAAGGGCCAAATTGGAAGATCTAAAGGAACTTCGTTAATTTTAATACCTGTCTTAAATGAACCAAGGGAATTAATAAAGTCATATTTAACGATAAATGAAACGATACCAAAGACAATTAATACCGCCTGATAAACGATGGAATACATCGCTAAGATGGAGACCGCACTAGAGACTTGCACACCTTGCTTTTTAAATGTATAGGCTTGCATGATTTGGCCACCACTAGCGCCAGGAGTAATCGCGTTATAGAATTGACCGATTTGGTCAACAGCGATTGCTTGATGGAAGTGATATTTTCTAGTAAATAAGTGAGCGAAGCAAAATAGAATAAAGCTTCTCACTAATACACAACCCGCCATAATGGCAAGAATGATTAATAAATAATTAACATCAGCGGTCGATAGACGATACCAAATTTCACGGGCATTTTCTCTAACAGCAAAGAATATCGCTAAACCAGTAACGATTAAGATAATGGAAATATTTAAAACATACTTAAGAGTGGTCTTTTTATCTCTAGGTTGGCCAGAAGCCACTCTCTCTTCATGTTCTTGAACTTTTTTCTCTAATTCTTTGTTAGCCATGTCTAACAAATTATACCACAAAAAAAGACTATTGAGAAATTTAATCAATAGTCTTGAAATTATATGCGTTTTTACGCGTTAGGAAGGCTTGTTGCCTTACCCATAAAGACAGGAATTCCTTCTTTAGTGGTTACCGCATAAGCGAATGGGCGGTCTAATTTAAATCTAACTGGTTCTTCTGGAATACCAGCCTTTGATACAACAATGATTGTATATGCCGCACCTTCAGCGCCTTTATTATTTGTTTCAAATCCTGCTTCATGCTGAGCTCTTGAGATATATCCACCATCAAATTTTGGGAAATTAGCATATCCTGGCTTAAATGGTGTTACAATGCCTCTTTCTCTAAACATCTCAACTAAATCGAATTTGCTTCTTACTTTGAACTGTGGAATTGTATATTCAACTGTGCCTCTTTGGGTGACGCCACTTTCATTATCCGCAATTCCGTATGTGTCTAATGGAAGGGTTAAAAGATTATCCAAAGCACTTCTATCATCTAATACCTTAGCGTAATCAGTATCAGCGTTTGGCAAAAGCATTCTAAACTCTAAGTCGTGTTCAAACGGAAGAGAAGAAATCATATACCCGTCTCCAGTAAAATAATATGAATCTTCTAATTTTGTTTCCATATATGTGACTTTAGTGGAAGCTGCATCAATATTAGCGAAATCACCTTTATAGTTAAGTTCTTCTTTGAATTCATTAGTCCAAGCAGATTTAAGATAAACAGTATTGATAAGTGCATAAATAGCACTACTAAGCATTTCTCTAAAATCTTCCCCTTTGAGATTAAGATAATTCTTAGTTTTATCGTTAATCCAATCCGCCACTTCGTTATACATGTTTGGTAAATCGCCTTGATAAGCTTCAGCGAAATAATAGTCTTGAAGTGTTTTTAAATAATCCTCATGGATTGTTGAATTATTATCAGCCCAAAATGATTGAGAAATATTTAAATAAGTATTCTTTTTAGCGTCATTAATCGCTGATCTTAATAAAGCATTTTTGATTTCATCAAGATGATTGAATGCTTCTTCATCGTAATGGAGTAATTCTCCTAGTTCTTTCTTAGTTTCTCCATCTGCAGCGTCATAGGCCATAGAGAAACATGTAGCGATAGACATTGGTGAGAATACTGGATTTTCAATCGATTCTTCATTTGTCTGTTGAAAGAAATCAATAGAGAACTCTTTTAAAGAATCAATATAGCCTTTATTTAATTCTTTAGTTTGAACAGTATTAAAAGCTTTATTTGGTTTGTTTAACGCAAATTCATTTAGTTTAGCTAAACTTGCTTGATTAGCGCATGATGTCAAGATGAGTAAAGGGGCAATCGCCATCATTATTTTTTTCATACTATTTTCACCTCTCACCTATTAAGACGATTATAAAACGAAAACCTGCTAAAAGAAAAAGATTACCGATCGGGGGACCAGTAACCTTTAAAAAGGGAGACTCTATTGCTAAAGAGACAATAGACAATTTTAGTTTAGCGCATTTTTATCTGTCGGCATAGATAACAAATGTTAATCTTTGTAATGCGCTGAGGGAAGAGGCTTTTTGTTCGCCTCTCATATATAAGACGTTTAAGCCGACAATTTTTGCTAAGAAAAATTTTTTTCCTATATTATTTAACATCTCTTTTCTTAAATAAGCAAGCACCTCCGAAAAAGAATGCTGCAGAATATACTAAATTGCAAGCAATTCCACCATAGAAACCGAGGTTATCTATAGTTGCAAATGACTTCGCGTTATCGCCTACGCCAACCATATATGTTTCGGTATACGAAACACTATAGAGAGGATCGACACACTTTAAGATATTTTCGACAGTCAACATAGTATCATATGTTGGCTTCATTTCCGCCATGCTGTCTTTGATAGCAGCAATTGCAAGCTCATTTCCTGGCTCTTTGGCAAGATCTTCTATTGCATTGCTGCAACTTTGCCATTCGGTCCTTTCAATACCAACAACCATGCCACCATAAATCATTCCGATGAAGTATAGACCGAAGATGGCTGCGAACACTAATGGAATGGATGGACCCATTGATCTAAATGCTGTAGCAATGAACACAGCATAGGACACAATTGTGGTATAAGCCAATAGAGCGTGAATAACATATTTAATAATGTATTCCGCAGTGGCATAAGCGCCCATTCCAGAAGTTCCTAACATTGTGGCAACATTAATATCAAATCCACCAAAGATTGTACCAAGTAATGTTAACAATCCAACATATACGAACAAGAGTGAGGCGGCTAAGATAAGGCCGGAGATATAAAGCGAGGCATAAATCTTAAACTTTGAATGACCAGCAATAATCTTGTTCCTAATTGTGCCTTGCGTAAATTCTAATACGATGAATGAAACAACGTTAATTGGGATGGCAATACCATAGTTTTGTGTTGGAGAGAATGATGTTATCAGCATACCGTGTCCAGTTAATAGCTTCACTCCTTCTAAATCTATGAGTAGATCTAAAAGGAAGAACAATAACACTGATATGAGGGCGATACCACCACCGATGATGAGAGTGATTCTAAATGTAATATCTTTAGAAATCTTATAGAAGAAGGCTTTTAATAGACGACTCATATTATTTGCCCTCCTTAATAAGATTCAAATAATATTCTTCAACTGATTCCTCAGAAGAATTAATACCAAGAAGATTGATACCAGCGGCATCTAAACCCGCCATAACATCTTTGATTTTGAGATTATCGTAGATTTTGATTTCACCATTAGGTGAGACTTTGTAATCAAGCGAACCAAGTTCTTTGATAACTTTTTCCGCTTTTTCGATGTTATCAACTTTCACCATTAATGATTTACGGCATCTTTCTTTTAATTCTTGAGCGGTAATTTCTTCAAGAATCTTACCATGAGAGATAAAGCCATAGCAGGTGGCAATCTTTTCAAGTTCAGAAAGAATATGAGAAGAGATTAGAACAGTAATGCCATCTTTTTGATTTAATTCAACCAATAAATCTCTTAATTCGGCGATACCTTCTGGGTCTAAACCATTCATTGGTTCATCTAAGAACATTAATTTTGGTTTGTTCACTAACGCTAGAGCGATGCCTAATCTTTGACGCATACCAAGAGAAAAGTTTCTAACTTTCTTTCCTTCGACATCGTGAAGATTAACTTTAGCTAACAATTCATCTCTTTGTTCTTCAGTCAGTTCAATACCTGAATAAAGTTCAAAGTAGCGAATGTTTTGCTTCGCGGTAAGTGTTGGCACTAACGATGTAGTTTCAACAATCGCGGATATATATTTTCTTTTTTCATAAATACGTGGGTCTTTATTCTTAAGGCCAAATAATTCGTATGATCCAGATGTTGGTTCCGCTAAACCGGTTAATAGACGCATAATGGTTGTTTTGCCACTGCCATTTTCGCCGACAAAACCATATATGCTACTTTCTGGAATATGCATATTAACATGATCTATAACGAGCTTTTTGTTGTATGATTTGCAGAGCTCATTTGTTGTAATAAGGTCCATGTTACTTCCTCCTTCTACAATAATATACATTTTTATACATTGTTATTCAATAATATTCGTTAAAATCGTATTAAGGCTTATAGATATATCCTTATAATAATAAAAAAATACCAATTGAAGGTAGTTAAAACATTAATTGACTCGGCTATTTGTCATTCATATTATTGATGGCTATAACCAATTTTTCATATACTTCTTGGACCGAAGAATAATGATCATATGTATCTTTGATTATTGTGCCTATAGAGTAGGCGGGACATGATAATTCAAAACCTTTTTTGTTAAATTCAATATAATAGGCGCTGTAAGGATTATTAATCGTTTTCTTATTAATATAGCCAATCCTTAAGAACTTAAATAAATTACTCATTTCATAATCAGTCTCATATTGGTCCAAATCAAAAAATGGTTTCATGCGTTTTTCTTTGAAGTCTTCTAATATTTCTTTAATAAAACTCTTGTTTTCCATGTCAGGTATTGTAGCATATCTTAAAAACAAATTAAAACCCCATCAAGGGGTCTTCTTTTAATTATTGGTGCGGCTAGCAGGAATCGAACCTGTACGGGTTGCCCCACTAGATCCTAAGTCTAGCGCGTCTGCCAGTTCCGCCATAGCCGCATATAAATTAAAGGAGGGACCGTGTCCCTCCGATAATACTTAGTTGGTGCCGTCTATCGGAATCGAACCAACAACCTACTGATTACAAATCAGTTGCTCTGCCAATTGAGCTAAGACGGCAAATTTGGTGGACACTGTAGGGATCGAACCTACGACCTCTTCCGTGTGAAGGAAGCGTTCTCCCGCTGAACTAAGTCTCCAGCGCCTAAATAATATAACAAACTACGTTTTATTTAGCAATAAAATTGTGAACGCAATATATAGAATAGCGGTTATATTATTCTCTTACAAGTATATAAATGCTTTTTAAAGCGCTTTTATTCTTCTTTTAGGTAGTTTCTAAAAAGAATGCTGGTTATCATTATCACAATTGATAATAAGAATGGGAAAATGATTAAGCTATCAACAGAGCATTTTGGGTTACCACCACAAAAGCCAGGAAGAATACTACTGCCATTCATCGTTAAAGCCGTTATAAAGGCCGCAAGAAGAAAAACTGAATAAATTATCGAAATAACCATAAAAATGGTTGTAAGCTTGCGATTTGGCTTTTTAAGATTGAAGGCTGATAATCCGATAAGGATTAAAGTTAGATAAAAGATCACTGTGGTCATTATTTCTAATACAATCACATGATATTCCGCATAGTGATAGAAAGGCACCGCCATATCACCAAATATCATTTCTGGTGATTTAAAGTTCCAACAGAAGCTCATGCAGATGAAGTTCCAACCATTACAACCCGCTTCAACACCATAGTCTTTGTTATAGATATAACACCAACCGAAGAAAAAGAAGACAAGCATTAAACCTAATAGAATAGGAATCATGCCTCTACAAACATTTATTTTCTCTTCTTTAGTTAACGCTTTAACTGCGTTTTGATTTTGCCTACTGTTTGCCATAATTAAAACTCCTTTTATTTACTAACGAAATAGTTGAGACCACTATAATCAGTGATTGTTTCTAAAGATGAAACATTAAAGGATAAGAATTCCACTATTTCGGTTTGTTCTTGAATATTGCCTTCTGCATCATATGCATTGATTTCTATTTTTGTTTTAGTTTCTGAAGCGAGTTGACCAACTAAATGAACCCACGCTTTATCGTTAGTGTCCTCATATTGATTCTTTGGCTCAGGAATATCCCCGTCATAATTAAGAATGAAACCAATAACGGTATCTTTACCACATCTACAGCCAAATCCAGCGGTGCATTTACGTACACCACAGAGATATTCTTTGTTATTTACGTCTTTAACGTTATAAGTGAAGCAGTCATAGGTGATGTCTTTATTCACATATTCTTCAGGGTAATATTGAATATTAGTCATCACTAAAAAGAATGTAGATTCACTTAATACATAACCCTTATTTCCACCTGCACAACCAGTAGCCAGTAATGGTAATAATAACAATGTGATAAGCTTATTTTTCATCTTAATCAACCCCCGTCCTCAGTCTTTTAGCCAAACAGCATCCACTAAATGGACAAATAAACTAGTGCCCTCTAGATATGTTTCAAATCTTCCTATCACTGTGGCCTCTTCATTTAATATTGGATAACCATTACCACCTTCCATAGAGCATCTAGGTACACCATAAAGAAGGAACTCTAGACCATTACCACAGCACGCTGTCGCATCTTGAACAATAATCGCTGGATAACAATAATCAGGATTCGTGCTTTCATATGGTTTGAAAGGACCCTTTACTTTCACTATCTTATGAAGATAAGTGCTTGGTCTACTTAACATATCACTTACTTGTGAATAGACCATTGTGGCGTTCATCGTGGTTAAATCTATATCGATATTTTCATAGACTGGTAAACCATCACTATCAAAAGAGATGCTTGATTGAATAGAGCCACTATTGGAGTTTGAATTAAATAAAGAATCCATAGGATTACTTCTACCATTAAAGTGACCGCTATTAGCGCAACTCGCTAATAAGATGATGAAAGGAACTAGAAATAGTTTTCTTTTCATAACGCTTATCCTTTCCTCACTTTAGAGATAATAAAGCCCACTAATAAAAAGGCAAAGAATACCACAATATCAACACCCACAATTGTTGGACCAACTGGCGTACCAGCAGCTATGGAAATCAATAAACCAGAAGCCGCGGCAAAAACGGAAATAATTGCCGAACTAATGGTCACTGATTTAAAGCTCTTAAAGACACGCATAGCGCTTAATGCTGGGAAAATAATTAAAGCGGATATTAATAATGAACCCACTAGATTCATCGCTAAGACAATAATGACCGCTGTAATGATAGCGATTAATAAGTTATATAAATTAGCCTTAACTCCTGTTGCCCTAGCAAAGTTCTCATCAAAGGTTACGGCAAATATCTTGTTATAGAACAATATAAAGATAATGACAGTAAAGACTGATAAGCCAATACATAGCCAGACATCCACTGTGGATAAAGTCAAAATAGATACTGAGCCAAATAAGGTTGTACAAACATCCGCGGAAACATTAGAGGATGTTGGGAATAAATTCATTAATAAATAGCCCATCGCTAAAGCGCCCACTGATAGCATCGCTACTGCAGCGTCACCTTTAATACGGCTATTTTGTGAACTTCTTAAAAGAAGAATCGCTGCTAATACAGTGACAGGCATAGAAATAATCATATTATTAGTTAAGCCCACAACTGCGGCCACCGCCATCGCACCAAAGGCCATATGAGATAAGCCATCTCCAATAAAGGAGAATCGTTTTAATACTAAAGTAACACCTAATAAAGATGAACAAAGGGCAATCAATATACCAACGATAAAGGCATATTGAACAAATCTAAACTCAAAATATGAGGCGAGTTTTAAAAAGAATTCAATCATTATTGTTCGCCTCCTTTATCCATAAAGACTTGATAGCTTTGGCTCTTTAAGTAATCTTCTTTATTACCAAAGAATATTTCATGACCGAGATGTAATACTTTATTTGCGTGTTTTAAAGCATGAAGGTCATGAGAAATCATGATGATGGTAATGCCTTCTTTGTTTAAAGAATCGATGATGTCATATAACTGAATAGTCACCTTTGGATCTAAACCAGTCACAGGTTCATCTAAAACGAGTATTTTATCAGAGGAACATAAGGCACGTGCGAGTAAGACGCGTTGTTGTTGACCACCTGATAATTCTCTATAACATCTCTTCTTTAATTCTTCTAAGCCAAGCTTTTTGATATTGGCTTCCGCTAAAGCTTTTTCTTCTTTTGTGTAGAATGGGCGGAAACCACTTTTGCCTAAGCAACCGGAGATTACTATCTCCCACACAGAGGCAGGGAAGTCTCTTTGGACTACTGTTTGTTGTGGGAGATAGCCAATATCTGTCTTCTTTACTTCCGCATCAAAAACAATCTTTCCACTTAGTGGTTTAATAAGCCCTAGCATGGTTTTTAACAATGTTGATTTGCCTGCGCCGTTTTCTCCTAAGATGGTGAGATAGTCACCTTTTTCTATATTAAAACTAAGGTTCTCGACAATTGGACGATTGTCGTAACCTATTGAAATGTTTTCAAACGAAAGTAAAGGCATTGTGATATCCTCCTTTATTTAATTGCGTCTTTTAAGACGGTTAAGTTTTGTTCCATGACGGAGAGATAATTTCTACCTGCTTTATATTCCTTTGTGGAAGCAGATTGAAGTGAATCCATAGTCATGATTGTTTGATTCTTATTGGTTGTTGCTTCTTTAACAGTCTTAGCAATAGCACCATCAGAACTTTCAATCTTTAAGATAACATTTAGTCCTAATTCATCGACTTTACCCGCTAAGAATTTGATTGTTTCAAAGCTTGCTTCTGTTTCAGCAGAACAACCAACGAAAGCAGCATAGTATTTGAGATTATAGTCATCGACTAAATATCTAAATGGGAATCTATCCGCGAATAAGAGTGTGTCTTTTGTACCCGCTTTAACAGCATCAGCATATTTCTTGTCTAATTCTTTTAAAGAATTGAAATATGATGTGACGTTAGCGGTATAGACACTGGCGTTGTCTTTATCGATAGCAGCAAGTGATTTACCGATTTCTTTAACAATGACTTCAGCGTTCTTAATAGAGAGCCAAACGTGTTCATCATATTCGACTTCTTCTTCCTCTTCTTCGTGGCCATGTTCTTCACCCTCTTCGTGGTCATGGTCATGATCTTCCTCTTCCATACCTTCAATAACTTCTTCTTCCTTAACAGCGTCCCCTAAGGTTTCCATTAAGTTAATGACTTTCATGTCTTTATTGATGGCTTGTTTAAGAGCGTCATCAACCCATTCATCAGATTCACCGCCGACATAGATAAATAAGTCACATTTAGAAATAGTGACGATATCTTTTGGTGTTGGTTGATAGCTATGTAAATCAATGCCGTTGTCTAAAAGAAGAGTGACATCAGCGTTGTCTTTCTTTTCACCTAAAACATTCATGACCCAGTCATATTCAGGGAATATCGTGGTCACGATACTCATTTTGTCACCACTGCTAGTTGAATTACAGGATGCACAAAATGGAATTAATAATGAAGATAGGGTTATCCCTAAAATCCTCGAAATTTTATTTTTCATTATAAAAACTCCTTAATATACGATTAAAAATGCATTAAAAATGCATAGTAAAAATATACTAGGAGTCTTTAATTAGATAATTTCGTCTTTAAAGTAATTGGTGTATCAAAGTCACTATCTTTAGAGATAGCGATCAAACAAGCAACAAAGGCAAACGAAACAGTCACTAATAATGCGACTGCGGCACCACTATTAAATTTAATGGTGTTCTTGATATTCTCTTCAGCGGTACGAATGACTTCACAAATTTGGCAGTCTTCATGATTACAGGTGTGGCCTGCTTCTTCCACTAAAACGATAGGTGAAAGAACAACGAAGAATGTCGCTAGAATTATGAATAATTTCGCAAAGAGTTTTTTAAATTTCTTCATATTAATCACGTATCATTATACACAAACTTTTCATAAATGCATTTATGATGATAAAAAAGAAGGATTAGTTACATCCTTCTCAATAATCTATTTGGTGGGCCCAAGAAGACTTGAACTTCCGACCTCGCCCTTATCAGGGGCGCGCTCTAACCAACTGAGCTATGGGCCCATGCGTCTTAAAGACAGCGGTAATAATATACAACAATGATTTATTAAAATCAATGCTTTTTATATAAGATTTATCGCGCACGAAAAAAGGAAGCCAAATGACTTCCTGTTTTTCTTGTTTTTGTAGTAAACGATTAACGTTTGCTGAATTGTGGAGCTTTACGAGCAGCTTTGAGACCGTATTTCTTACGTTCTTTCTTACGGGAGTCACGTTTGACCATACCGTTAGATTTTAAGACTGCACGATCGCAACCGGCTTCTAATAAGGCTCTAGCGATACCTAAGCGGATAGCGCCAGCTTGACCTGTGAAGCCACCACCTTTAACTTCTGCACGCACATCGTATTTGCCATCTGTGCCTGTTAATGTTAATGGTTGTTTTAAGTCGAGAATTAATGTCGCATAAGGCATATATTCTTCCACTGGGTGGCCATTGACAACAACTTTGCCTGTACCAGCAGTGATGTAAACACGAGCGATAGAAGATTTTCTTTTGCCTGTGCCGTAATATTGAAGATCAGCTTTCTTTGCCATGTTAAGACCTCCTAGTATTTGAGCTCAAGAACTTCTGGTTTTTGAGCTTCTTGTTTGTGTTCTGGACCAGCATAGACGAAGAGTTTCTTGATCATTTGACGACCTAAGCGACCCTTTGGAAGCATACCGTGAAGGCATCTTTCAAGCATTTCTACTGGATACTTTTCTTTCATAGTACCGGCTGTACGAGTACGGAGACCGCCAGCGTAACCAGACACATTGTAGTATTTTTTGTTATTAGCTTTATCGCCAGAAAGAGCAACCTTTTCAGCGTTGATGATAATAACATAGTCACCACAGTCAACATTTGGAGTCCAAGTTGGCTTATTCTTGCCAGTTAAAACTTGAGCGACTTGTGATGCTAATCTTCCTAATGGTTTGTCTGTGGCATCGACGACATACCATTTTCTTTGGATTTCGTTATTTTTTGCAATAGTAGTTTGACGTTGCATAACTGTAATCCTCCTTTACCAAACTAACTTTGACCTTACCGGGGACTTCGCTAATTTAGCTTTTGTGCCGATAAAAATCATACGTGTTTACGTGTGTGATGTCAATTGATTATTTATAAAAATAATTCCTGGAGACTAGATAAAAGTTGTTTTTCAAACAAAAAACCAACCACATTTCGTGATTGGTATTTGCATAATTATAGGTTAATAATTACTTGACGTTGTGATAGACGTTTTGGACGTCTTGTAAGTCATCAAGCATATCGCATAATTCGTCAAATTTGCGTCTTTCTTCTGGATCAGTGATTTCAATTGGATCATTGGCTAAGAAGGTTATTTCCGCAACATCGAATTCGGAGATGCCCATACCACCTAAAACTTCTCTAGCTTGAGCGAAGGCTGCTGGTTCAACAAGGACTTCGATCTTTCCATCTTCTGCTGTGACTTCACGGACATCAACGTCAGAGAGAATTAAGTTTTCTTCAACTTCATCTCTATTGGTGCCGTTGAAAACGAATAAACCAGTTTGTGTGAAATTGAAGATTGTGGAACCTAAGTGGCCACCCTTTTTGGTGATAGCGGTTCTAACTTCGATAAACGCACGGTTTGAGTTATCAGTTAATGTATCAATGATAAAGAGGGAGTTACCTGGACCAAAGGCTTCATAACGGCCTTCAGAATAGCTTTCGGCTTCGCCGCCTTTAGCTTTTTGGATTGCTCTATCAATAACGTCTTTAGTAACGTTTTGACCTCTCCATTTTTCAATTGCAGAACGGAGTGCTAAGTTCATTTCAGGGTCAGGAACACCATTCTTTGCCGCCATATAGATTTCCTTACTGGCTCTCATAAAGAGTGCGCTTCTTTTTGCAGCGGTTGCGGCCATCGCTTTTGCTCTTACTTCATGTGCTCTACCCATGATTTAAAACTCCTTTTTCGCTTTTTTGCGGTTAAAATATTATCACATGTTCATATGAAATTGAACATAAATATTATCAATCGTAAATAACATCCACTAAATAAAGTCCAGAGGCAGGTGCTTTATAAGCGATGATTTCTCTATTTTTGTTATCTTGTAAATGCTTATCAATGAATTCTAATGGTTCCTTTTTATTAGCGACATTAATCGCTGAACCAATCATATTTCTAATTTGATATCTCATAAAGCCGTTACCGGTAAATATGACTCTTAATAAGTCACCTTCTTGAATGACTTCAATATTATATATTGTTCTAATGAATCCACCTTCATCTTCTTCTTTAGATGTGAAGTCTTGATAATTGTGTGTGCCTTCAAACTTTTGAAGAGCGTTTTTGAATAGTTCGATATCTAATTCCATTGGATAGATATAGGCTAAGTCATAAGACATTGGATCTTTATTTGTAAGAAGAATACGGTATTCATAAATCTTCTTTGTGGCGTTATATCTAGCGTGGAAATCATCATCTACTTGGGTAAGGGATAGAATCTTAATATCATCTGGAAGCATTTTATTTAATGCATATGTTAGCTGCTTTAAGTCTTTTTCCTTATCACTAACATAATGAAAATATTGTTTAAGAGCGTGGACACCTGCATCTGTACGTCCACTACCCTGGATATTGATTGTGGTGTCATAGACTTTACTTAAGCATTCTTCAATTTTACTTTGCACACTAACAAAACCGACTTGCTTCTGCCAGCCATAATAATTAGTGCCCTTATATGAACAAATACCTAATACCTTCATAATTAGAATCCTGGTTTATTAAAAATAAGTTGAATGATATCGATTGGATTTTTTCTATCAAATACGAACATCACAATAATACCGGCAAAAATACCACCGATAAATAAGAAAGCGATAATATCTCTCCAAGAGAATCTTAATAAACGATATCTAGTACGCTTTGCTCTTGGATCATATCCTCTAACAATCATCGCATTAGCGAGTTCTTCACTTCTTTCTAAAGCAGAAACAAATAATGGAATGATTAAAGCAATAATCGCACCAAAACGTTTAAAGATACCACCATGGTTAAAGTCAACGCCACGACTGGCTTGTGCTTTCATAATTCTTTCAGTTTCATCCAACAGCGTTGGAATGAATCTTAAAGCGATTGATAAAGTCATCGCGATTTCATGCACTGGGAAACGAATTGGTTTTAATGGCGTCATATACCATTCAAAAGCATAGGTCATATCCATTGGTTTTGTGGTGCTAGTTAAAATCATTGTTAATGAAATCATTAAAATTAATCTCATCACAATATAGCCCGCTTGGCAGAATGCATCCCAGTGAACTTCTAAAGAGCCAATAGTAAACGC
>JAEEGI010016254.1_pt1 | contig 15384 bp, 14 predicted proteins | sample 8958751 | NCBI WGS metagenome assembly JAEEGI01 (sample SAMN16246545, study PRJNA631951) | gut metagenome | biome: gut microbiome; feature: rumen; material: KS-attached | host: Bos | place: Iran: Karaj | collected 2018-10
GAAGAGATGATCGGCAACATATCGGCTGTAAATACTTCTGTTGAGAAAATGGCAAGTTTATTCAATGAGCTTCGGGTTGACTCCCAGACGGGAATTTCAAAGCAGCAGGCTGTAAACACCCGCATTGAAGAAATTGAAAGCCAGTCAAAAATGCTTCAGGAAGCCAACATCGCTATTGCGTCCATAGCCAGCCAGACGAACCTTCTTGCAATGAACGCCGCAATCGAGGCAGCTCACGCAGGCGAGTCAGGAAAAGGATTCGCTGTTGTTGCGGATGAAATACGAAAGCTTTCCGAAACATCTACGGCTCAGTCAAAGACGATCGGAAACCAGCTGAAGAACATAAAGAAGTCAATAAATGATGTTGTAGCAGCATCTTCAGAATCGAGCATAGCGTTCGAGGCAGTATCACGCAAGCTTGAAGAAACTGATGCGCTTGTCATACAAATCAAGTCGGCCATGGACGAGCAGAATGCGGGCTCAAAGCAGATAACGGATGCTTTGCACAACATGAACGACAGTACCGTTGAAGTACGGAACGCATCAAAGGAAATGCAGCAAGGCAACCAGCTGATTCTGCAGGAAATACAGCAGCTTCAGAACGCAACTTTGCAGATGACGCAAAGCATGGATGAAATGTTCATAGGCGCACAAAAAATCAATGAAACAGGAACCGCGCTCTCTGACGTTTCAATACAGATAGAAGGCTCCATAAAGAAGATTGGTGTACAGGTAGACCAGTTCAAAGTCTAACTAGAATCCGATTTTTCTTGCATTTTTTTCAACAAGCTGGCTAAAAGCTGATAAAAACCTGATTCGAATTTCAATAATAGTATATATGAGAAATTCGAATGATAATTATACGGATTTGACAGATTCGGTTGTTGGCGAAGTTGCTACGAGCGCGGATGCCGCCGCCACAGGTACGTACGCTATACCCGCGGATGAGAAGGCGGAATTTGCCCCTGATTTTGACCCAGTCGCAACTGCTGCGCTTGAAAACTTCGGCATTAAGTATCTTTATCCGTGGCAGCGGCTTGTAATAGCAAACATTATGGAACCGCCCGATGACTTCGGAGGAGAGAAAAGCTTGCATGAAGGCCGCGCGGCTTCGGAAAGCGATTCTGCCTGTTTGCGCCAAATCGTTTTGCTGCCCACCGGAGCCGGAAAATCGCTCTGCTTTTTAATACCCGCATTGCTTCTTGAAGGCCCTACGCTCATTTTGTACCCGCTTTTGGCACTTATGTCGGATCAAGCACGGCGCATGACAGAAGGCGGAATGACTCCCGTAGTTTTCCGTGGGCAGCAGACAGCGCAGGAACGCGAAGAAAACTTCCGTCTTATAAAAGATGGCGCAAAAGTCATCCTTGCAAACCCAGAGGTCCTTCAGTCAGACGAGCTTGTCGGGCGGCTTTCAAAAGCGGGCATAGCGCACGTCGCAATAGACGAGGCTCATTGTGTTTCCGAATGGGGCGACACGTTCCGCCCCGCGTATTTGACGCTAGGCACTATTATAAAGAAGCTTGGCGTAAGGAAAGTGACGGCATTTACTGCGACTGCCTCGCCAGAAGTTCTAGCCCGCATAAACGAAGTGCTTTTTGACGGAGAGGGTCATATCGTCCGTAGCGAGGCGGACAGACCAAACATTCACTACTATGTTCATTATGCCGTCTTAAAAGAAAAAGCTGTGCTTGAGCTTGCGGAAAAAGAAGAAAAGCCTCTTCTTGTATTTTGCGGAACGCGAGCCCGTACCGAAAAAATGGCTTATCTTTTAGCGGAGCAGATGAAAATTCTGCACCCGGAGAAAAAAGACTGCGTGAAGTTTTATCATGCAGGACTTTCCCGCGAAGAAAAAAACAAGGTTGAAAAATGGTTTCACCCGCACAAAGACGCGATAATGGCTGTAACGTGCGCGTTCGGAATGGGCGTGGACAAAAAGGATATAAAAACTGTTATCCATTTGGATGTTCCCGCAACCGCCGAAGCGTTTATTCAGGAGGCGGGGCGCGGCGGCAGAGACGGCTCTATAGCGAAATCGATTCTTGTCTGGAGCCCGGAAGATTCTGAAAAAGCTGCTCTTGCGCCTCTTGGCTCCAGAGCCAGAGTAATGGGCGATTTCGCGGAGGCAAAAGCAGGAAACACAGGCAGTTGCAGGAGACAAGTTCTGCTTGATGCGCTGGGGGCAGAAAAAGCTGCGTGCGAAGGGTGCGACATTTGTCTTGGCGTAAGAGAAACAGGAACCGCAGACTTGGAAGCTGCCGCCGCGTTCATCAAAAAACACAATAAATACTTCACTTTGGAACAAGCCGCCGAAAAACTTGCGGGAATGCTTGATGGGAAACATAATGGAAAGCGGCTTGTAAAGCCTGGTACCCGGGTCCTGTCAGGCAAGAATCGCAGTTTTTTCGCGCACAAACCTCCGGCAGCGAATCTTATAGACCGTGGCGACTGCATGGGGTTGTTGAAGCAACTTCTTAAAGATGGCACAATAACAAAAGGGAAATATCTGTGGAAAGACAGATTGGTGTATACGGCTTATAGGAGCGAAAAATGAGCTACATTCAAGTAGACGATAAAACAAAACTCTACTACGAAGAATACGGAACTGGCGATAAAGTGATTCTTTCCGCACAAGTCGGGTTTTATCCGAAAGGAATGCAGCAAAGCCTTGCGAAAAAAGGATACCATGTATACTGCCTTACGCTCCGGGGCTTCGCGCCTTCCTCATACGTTACAGAAGACTACGGCGACTCTTGGTACGATGTTTTCGCCGATGACGTAATCCGTCTTGCCGACAAGCTTAAAATAAACAAGTTCTGCTACATGGGAGCCTCTCACGGAGCCGGAATCGGCTGGCATCTGCTGCTTCGTCACCCAGAGCGGGTGCATGCGTTTGTAGCCGTTGTGCCCGGCCCGCACAGTCTTGCGGAAGGCGCGATGTCTTACCGCCAAATGTTGCTGCAAGGCATTATCTCCGCCCCGCCGCCATTTGACCCGCCCATAGAAAACGATTCTGAACGGCAAAAGCGTCGTACAGAACGTGAAGAATGGCTTAAGAACTTACCAGAAGCAGATCCGCGCGAAAAACAGATAGACTACGGCAGACCGCTTATGAAGCTTGGTAGCGAAGAAAAACTGTGCGACGCACTTTCGTCAATAAAGACACCCACGCTAATTCTCGGCGGGGCGGAAGACCCGATAAGCACCCCCGCTCTTATGATGCGGACGGCGCGCTGCCTACCCCACTGCAAGCTTGTAATGTACTCGAATTGCGGTCACAACATCGACACAGATTTAACAGAAGAACTTACTGAGGAAACTGTTCATTTTTTGACGCATGCCTGTGCTACAGGAAAGTGGTACGCACCTGTCTCTGAATAACGCGACCGGCGGCACAATTCCCACATCTCCTTCGAAAATATTTGTTCAAATTCTGCATTTTTTTGGTGAAATCTTAACAAAATCTAAAATTTTAGAACAAAAATTCGCAGTAACATTTTTTTCTGAAAAAAATGTTATATAATATGTTGTAGCTAACGGAGAAAAAATTCCGGCTCAACAAAATTAGTTTTCTATTTTTGTTCAAGTGGAGGGAAAAAAATGTCACCTTTGAGTGCACTAACACCGATTACATTGCTGTTTGATTCAATAACAGGCTCCAAATCAATCATCATAATAACGAGCGGAGCAAGTGAGATAAGACGAAATGATATCCGGGGGTTTTTCTCAGCATTAGATTTATGCAATTACCAAGGAATAGAGGGAATCTACATAGACAGTTCTGTTCCAGAGCTTATACATGAAATTGCGATTGATGCTGCAACATGCAGACATCTTCGTATTCTTGACAAGATTCCCGAATCATTCCAGTACAAGCCAAAAGCGGCGTGAGTTTAAGCTGGTTACAGCTATTAATCCGGTGTTCCAAAAGAATACCGGATTTTTTTTTGTGAAACAGCGTGAATTGAATGACGTGCGAAAAGTTTGTAGCATTGCGTCGCGTAAGCGTTGCGTCACGTAAGCCGCGCGCGCATCAATCGGGCATCGTGCAAGAAAACTAAACTAAAAACTGATTTTAAGCCCGATTCCACCCAAATAAACAAGCGGCTCAACGCCTCTTGATGAGCCCGAAGTAGTACTGTTGCCGGCATTTCCTGTATCGTCAGCTTTAAGCGTATGAAGCCACGGCACCACAAAGCCCACTGTTGCTCCAATCGCCGCACCAGCCAGAACATCGGTCAAAAAGTGCTTGCCGCCAGCAACGCGGAAAATAGCCGTAGCCGCCGCAATAGAGTAGGATGCAGCCGTAACTACGTATTTCCAAGGCGAATCGCTGAAATACTTTGAAAATACATACGAGGCAAATGTTGCCCCGGAAAACGCCAGCGCAGCGTGACCGGATGGGAAAGACTCGTTCCAGTCGCCTTTTTCAATAAGCTCCAAGGGCTTTTCGTCATAGTACATATAAGGACGCGTCCTGTTTACAAGAGCTTTAGTGAACTCTTTCAAGCTGTACGTAGCAAGGACTGTTTCCGCATACATAACGCCAATCGTGAGCCACTCTTCCATAGGAGCTGCTATAAGAGCGGCAGGGCTTAACAACGCCACGAACTGAAAGATGTCACCCGCCGTGTTGAATCCCCGTGAAAACGGCTGCATAAAAGCCCGGTCAAAAGAAGGAACATCGTTTTTGTCGAAAGGAGAGCCGTCCCACTCTCTGTTTTTAATATGCGCGAATTTATTTATAAGGATTTCTGTGCCTAAAAACGTAACGCCAGTACCAGCAATGATAGAATCAGTGAGCAGATCCAGCTTAAAAAACTCACCGCTTCCGTTGAACGTAAGGCGGTTCAAATCGAAACCGTCTGGTTGTGAAGCAGTTTGCTCTTCTGCAGGAAGAGCTGTAAAAATCATGGACAGGAAAAGGATTGCAAAAATCAAACGCTTCATAAGTTCTCCGTGTTTTATAGATTCTACGCGAAAAGTTCTTTAACAAGATTTTTGAACTGCCTGCCCCTGTCGAATTCGTTCGCGAACATGCCAAAAGATGTCGCGCCGGGCGAAAAGACGACGTTCACAGCGGGGGATTTACCGGCACAGATTTTTCCGGCGAAAACGTCGTTTTTAAAAGCTTCAAGGAGAGAAGCAAGTGAGCTGAACGGCCCTGAAAACGCGATGCCCCGCTCATTAAGCAGCGGAATCATGTGGTCCGTGCCCTTTCCTTCAAGCAGATATATGGCAGCGGCTTTGTGCGCCGCAGCCGCAAAAGGCGTAAAATCAAGATTTTTGTCGTTTCCGCCCGCAAAAAGAACTGGCTTTTCATTGAATGCTTCGAGCGCGGCAGCGGCGGCATCGGGTACAGTTGCCGTAGTGTCGTTGTAAAAGCGGAACTCCGCGGGCGCACCACATGAAGCTGGGCTTGCCGCAAACTCAGCAGAAGCCGGCAGATTCCACGAATAAAAATATTCCAGTCTGTGCTCAATTCCGGGATATGCGGCAAGTATCTCTTTTGCGGACTGCGGCGCAACACCCATAAGCGTCATAACGATAGCCGCATTCGTAAGGTTCTGCTTCATGTGAACGCCGGGAACAATCGCGTCAGTAACGCGCACCGGCATATCCGCGTTCTCCCCGTACCACACAACTTTCGCTTTTGTCTCCGCTGCAAAAACTTTTCCCCAATCGTCATCCGCATTGCAAAGCGTAAAGCAGTCAGGGGTCTGGTCAGCGTAAATAAGCTTTTTGTCTGCCACGTACGGTTCCATGCCGCCGTACCAGTTCTGGTGGTCCGGCACAATTTTCGTAAGCACAGAGATTTTCGGCTTTAAAACGCCTCTGCCGCGCAAATCGGCAAGCTGCCAACTGGAAAGTTCCAGAACGACAGGCGTTGTTTCATCAGTTTGCTCTAAAAACGTAAGCGGGCTAACGGTTATGTTGCCGCCAAGAAAAGCCTTGAACCCCGCCTGACAAAGCCCGTAGTGAATTGCGCTTACAGTTGACGACTTGCCTTTGCTGCCGGACACCGCAATTATCGGGGCTTTTGTAAAACTTAAAAAAAGCGAGATATCGCTTTCTATGCTTTTGGCGGCGGCGAGGTATTCGTTACCCTCGAACTTAACGCCTGGGTTTTTTATTACACAGTCCGCACTCTGAAAGTCGGAAAGCTCGTGTTTGCCTAGGACAAGCTTGATTCGGCTGAAATCAACGGCGGGGTCTTGTCTAAGCGAATTGAGTGTAGGAGCAAGCTCTTCTTCTGTTTTCTTGTCTGTGACGGTGATATATGCGCCGTAACGCGAAAAAAAACGTACACACGCCTCGCCGCCGCCATTCAAGCCAAGCCCCATAATAGTGACCTTTTTGTCTTTTATGTCGTCAAGGCTCTTGAAAAAACAACCTTTTGGATAAACGTGTGGTGTCATATATCTCCTATTTACGGCTTGTTTTTAACGCTCGCATTGCATTGAACCGCTCAATTCCAAGCTTCATAAGTTTTTCCAACAAATCCGCATATGGAAGACCAGAAGCCTCGCACAGTTTTGGGAACATGCTGATATTCGTGAAACCCGGAATGGTGTTTATCTCGTTTAAGTAAAACTTGCCTGTTTTTTTGTCCAGGAAGAAATCTATCCGGCTGAATCCGCATCCGTCAAGCGCCTTAAACGCTTTTATCGCGATATCCCGCACTTCGCGTATCTTATCATCATCCAAATCAGCAGGAATCAGGAGCGCGGCTCCATCAGGATCTATGTATTTCGCCTCATAGTCGTAAAACTCATGCGACGGAATAATCTCGCCAGGGATATATGACGTTATGTCGCGGAACCCTGTAACGGAGCATTCAATCTCGCGAGCCTCGACGAACGGCTCTACAAGAATCTTGTCGTCCCAAAGAAGGGCTTCGTCCACAGCGGCGACAAACTCCTCGCGGGAAGTAGCTTTGCTCGCTCCCACGGAGCTTCCAGCCTTGCACGGCTTAATGAAAACAGGCCACTCAAAATCGCGCTCGCTCCGCTTAAGGATAGCAGTAAAAGCTTCCTCATCCTCTCGGTCAGCACGATGCACGGTTATGTATGGGACAATTGGCAGGCCTGCCATCTGCCATATCTGCTTTGTTTTTTCCTTGTCCATTGAAACCGCGCTGCTCATAACGTCACAACCGCAGTACGGAAGCTCCGCCATCTCGAAAAGTCCCTGCGGCAGTCCGTCTTCGCCGTAAGTTCCGTGAAGAACCGGGAACACAATATCCGTCTCAAGCGGAGTGATTTTGCCGTTGCGCACTACGCACAGACCCGATTTAACGCCGCCGCCCGGAATAACTGCAACTCTTGTATCGGTCGCAGCATCGGAAAGAACGGCTTTTTCATCGTTCTTAATGCGCTTTAGCTCTGCATCGGGCTGAAGGAACCATTCTCCCGCCTTTGTAATGCTTATAAGGCTGACACTATGCTTTTCCGTGTTAAGGTTTCTCGCAACAGAAGATGCGGAAACCTGTGACACTTCATGTTCTCCGGTTTTTCCACCATAAATTACGGCAATTTTCATATAATCCTCGAAATAGATGCGCGGCAATTAAAACTCGCGCATCTTCAATTATTATTTTTCCGTAAGCCAGCGTTTCATATCCTTGAATTTGAAATTCTTACCAGTGAGCAGAATTCCAACTCTGAATATTTTCGCAGAAAGCTTCAGTACAAGATATATCGAACCAATAAGAAGTACAATACTTAAAATGAGCTGCCACAACGGGACCTGCCCGTTGACAAGCCTTGAAAGCATTACCATTGGCGATGTGAACGGAAATTCCGACAAAACCACAGCAAGTGTGGAGTTCGGGTTCGACGAAATGCTCGAAATAAAGCAAACAGGAGCGATAAGGCACAACAAGAACGGATACGAAAGCTGCGTCATGTGCTGCTCATCTTCTGAAGCCGCACCGACTGCACCGTAGCATGCACCGTAAAGCAAGAATCCAAGAAGGAAAAAAACTCCAAGGTAGATGAAATTTGCCGATGAAAGCTGGGCTGGAATCTTAAAGCCCGTGAACGAACTGAATGCAGAAACACCCACAAGCGCAAAAAGAATCCAGATTGAGAACTGGAGTACACCAGAAAGCGCGACACCGAAAATCTTGCCCATAAGAAGGTCGTCCGGCTTTACGGAAGAAAGCAGAACATCAACGATTTTGGAAGATTTTTCGGAAACTACCGAGCGGCCGATAGACTGACCGTACAGAAGAATCGCCATGTAAATACAAAGCGCAAAGAACAACGGCACAAGAATCCTCATCATGTAGTCACCCTGGGAATCTGTCTCCTCTGTAGTGCCCTCTTTTTGAGAAAGCTTGTAAGAAGGAAGCTCTGTTTGTGACATCAAGCCAAAAACTGCCTGCGGGTCAAATCCCTGCTCGGCAAGGCGGTTAGAAACAATCACGTTCGAAACGATGTTTTGAAGCACAGAATGAACGTAAATATCGCCTGTTTCAGTTGAATAATAGCCGAAAGCCCCTTTCCCGTCAGGAGCAAGGTAACCTTCTATCGTCTTCCCGAAAACATCCGCTTTAAGGCTTTCTTCATCGGTTTTCTCCACGATATTCCAACCGGAGGCCACAAGCGTGTCACGAACTGCATACGTAACAGCGTTTCCGTCAGAAAGGAGGCCGATAGAAATTGTCTCTCCGGAGCGGTCAACACTGTTAACGCTTGAAAGAGACGGAATAAGAACAAGAGCCGCCATAAGGAACGGTCCAAGTATCGTTACGATTATAAAAGATTTCTTGCATACGATTTTTTTGAACTCGTATGATAATACTGTACCCAATTTAGATTTCATCGTCTTACTCCCCCTCTTTTCCCGCTATGCTTACAAAAACAGCATGAAGACTAGGCTCATTGACCATGTAGCGGCTCACCGTACAGTCGTTTTCCTTTGCTTTTGTCGCGACTGTAGCAAAAAGCTCTTTGCCGTCAACATTGTTATCAAGCGTAAGCGTGTACTCAGAACCGCTTTCCTGTACGCTCTTAACTCCGGCAAGGCTCTTAAGAAAATCGGCATTGCCTTTGCATTCGATCGTAACCGAGTTGTTTCCGTATTCCTTGCGGATCTGGGCAAGGTTTCCGTCAAGAATCTTCTGGCCGTGGTTGAGCATAACGATATGGTCGCAAATGCGCTCCGCAACTTCCATTACGTGAGTAGAGAACATGATGATGCGTCCTTCCTGCTTAAGTTCCTTTATAACCGCAAGAAGCTCGTCGGAGCTTACCGGGTCAAGGCCGGAAAACGGCTCATCAAGGAAGATAAGCTTAGGATCGTGCATAACCGTTGAAATAAACTGGATTTTCTGTGCCATACCTTTAGAAAGCGAATCGATTTTCTTGTTTTTCCATTCGCTAAGGTCGAATCTGGCAAGCCACTTGTCCATACGGGCATCTGCGTCAGCTTTTGAAACGCCTTTGAGCGCGGCAAGATAGCGCAGAACGTCAGAAACCTTCTCTTTCTTGTAAAGCCCGCGTTCTTCCGGAAGATAACCGATTTTGTCTTTGTCCTCCGACGTGAATGGTTTTCCGTCAAGCGTTATCGTACCGGAATCCGGTTTGATGATGTCCATAATCATTCTGATTGTCGTGGATTTTCCCGCGCCGTTAGGCCCGATGACACCAACTACAGCACCTTCTTCCGCGGTAAAAGACAAATCTTTGACCGCAAAAAAATCGGAACCGTAGCTTTTTGAAACATTTTTTAGTTCAAGCATACATTTCTCCTAATTATGTATTGTATGGGCGGTTTTTTGCGGCAAAGCCGCAAAAATCAGGCTTTCCGGGGTTCGCCGTCTACCGCGGCTCATTCGCAGTCAGTTTCTGACCGCGAACAGCCCTAACGGGCTGCCCCTCCAATCCTTACCGTGTTATCAGTTTCTTCAGTTGCTTTTCCGCCTCTAAAATTTCATCGTAAGGCATTACGTAATCTTTGTAGATTATCGAGTTTTCGTGCGCCTTTCCCAAAAGCAGCACGATGTCTCCGGGCGCGGCGAGCGAAAAGGCTTTTGCAATAGCCGTCGGTCTGTCCGGAATAAGGAACAAGTTTTCGTTCCGGCGGCTGTTCTTACATCCGGCCGCAATGTCTTCTAACAGCGCCATCGGGTCTTCGCCGCGCGGATCTTCGTCCGCCAAAATAACGATGTCGCAATATTCGGACGCAATCCGTCCCTGCTCCGGCCGTTTTTTTGTGTCACGCTCGCCGCCGGAACCGAACAGCGCGATAAGCCTGCCGCGCTTGGCAGACGTTCCCGCGCCAGTTTCCGCGGCTCTTGCGGCGGCCTCACGCTCAAGCCGTTCCCGGAGCGGCGGGAAAATCGTCATAAAACTTGACGGCGTGTGCGCGTAATCGACTATAACCTCGAAAGGCTGACCGCAGTCAACGACAGTCATGCGTCCTTTCACCGGAAGAAGCTTTGCCGCCGCATCTTTTAGTGACGTGATAGTAACACCAAGTATTCCGGAAACGGCGAGCATGGCAGCCGTAGCATTGTACACATTGAACGTACCCGGCAAATTAATGCGGATATCCCCAATATTATAACAATTATCAACGTAAAAAGTGACACCAGTTTTTGTCGCGCTATCTGCACAATTTCCGTGAAGATTGAAAAACTCGCCCTCGCTGTCGGACTTAATTCCGTCCGCCACGAAAAAGCCCTCAAGCTTTCCACTCGCCGGAGCGGTATCTGCTAACGAATCAGTTTCCATAGCAAAACCGTACACCGGTTTTTTCGTACAGTCAGCGAAATATCCCGCCGCCGGATCAGCGGCTTTCACAATGCCGAACGACGGCACCTTTATCTCTTTTCCTAAAATCGTTTTCACATGGTCGCACTCGTCCAAAGCGCGGAAAAGGTTCGCCTTATCGCTCTTGTACTGCTCGTAAGTGCCGTGGAACTCAAGATGCTCGCTCGTCACGTTCATCATAATCCCCACGTCAAAGCAAACAGAACCAAGCCTGTTAAGCTTTTTAGAAAGACCGTGCGACGAAGACTCCACAACCGCGAACTCGCATCCGTTTACCGCCATCTGGTACAGTTTTTCCTGCACCACGGTAGCTTCCGGCGTCGTCTGATGCTCCGGGTTATTCACCGCGTCGCCGCCGAGCGAATACTGAACCGTCGAGAAAAAACCAGCTTTCTTTCCGCAAAGACGCAAAAACTGCCAAATCAAAAAAACGGTCGTGCTTTTTCCTTCCGTTCCGGTCACACCGATAACAGCCATTTTTTTTGAAGGATTGTCGTAAAAAGACGCGGCAAAAGGAGCCATTGCAAAACGGGAATCAGCCACTTTTATAAGCGGCACATCACGTTTCGCGCCAGCCCCCGCGCCAGAACGCACCGCATCCAAATCCCGCAGCACATCTTCAGGCAACTCGTCCTGGAACACAACCGCAGCAGCGCCGGCTTCCAGCGCCTTTGCGATATACGCATTACCATGCACATGAACGCCCGGCCACGCAAAATAAAGCGAACCCGGCTTTACGGCGCGGGAATCGTAAACAAGCGATGAAATCGTGCAGCCATCAGTTTTTCCGGCCACAACCTGATAATCGTTATTCGGGAATACAGCCGTCAAAAGCTGCGAAAGTTTCTTCTCAATTCTTTCCATGTTAAAACTATTCTATCGATTATGAAAATTTTTGTGAACAGTTTAGATAAAATTTAGATTAGTCTGATATAGTGTAAATATATTCGGTTGAGATTCTATATAAATAGTGAAAAAAGTACCCCCTCATGGAAGCAGGATAACCGCGGGAGAGAGCGTTTATCCTGTTTTTTTTTGCAAAAAAATATCACAAACTAAAAATTTTGCATTATAATTTGGCTTGGAGCGCAATATGCAGATAAAATACACAACGACACAAAGTACAAAACAAAAAGATTTCATCACATGGGATCCCAAGTTCAAAATCGGAATTCCCGTAATCGACAGCCAGCACGAACATCTTGTAGGCCTTTGCAACGAATTTTACCAGAGCCTACTAAAAAATAACGACACATGGGAATACAGAACTTTAGTTAAGCAGACTTTGGAAAAATGCCTGAATTATGCGGCGACCCACTTTAAGGAAGAAGAGCGGCTTATGATAGCCTCGAACTTCAGCGGATACAAGCAGCACAAGGCAAGTCACGACGCGTTCACCGAAAAATGCGAGATAACCGCCATGCGCATCGACAAGATTACAACATCCGAAGGCGTAAAGTTCGCGCTCTTCCTTCGCGACTGGATTCAGACACACATTGCGCACGAAGACAGGCTCTACTTGCCAACACTTTTGGAATTCCTAAAGAAAAATCAGTCAAAACAATAATTGCGACAAACCCGCGTAAACTCCAGTTACACAAGCCGCACAGGAACGCCGTCTTTCGCGAGCTCCGTCTTTATTCCGCCAATCGTGTAGTCGCCGGAGTGAACCATGCTCGCTATAAGCGCAGCGTCCGCATGACCGCCGTTCTCGCCTTCAGAAAGCACGTCACGCAAGTGGGCGACCGTTCCGCCGCCGCCGGACGCGACAACCGGCACACTGACAGCATCACTGATCATCCGGGTAAGGTTCAGTTCGTAGCCGGCGCGGGTTCCGTCCGCATCCATAGAGTTAAGCACTATCTCCCCGGCTCCAAGCTTAACTGCCTGAATAGCCCATTCCCGCGCGTCAAGCTCCGTCGCAATGCGCCCGCCGTTTATATAAACCCGATACCCAGAAGGCATCGCCTCATCTTTTTTCGCGTCCATTCCAAGCACAATGCACTGATTTCCGAAAATCCGCGCACCTTCGCTTATGAGCCGGGGGTTCTGTACCGCTTTGGAGTTAAGACTTATTTTCTCCGCGCCGGCAAGAATCGTCGAGCGGATATCGTCCACTGTGCCAATACCGCCGCCAACACAGAACGGAATGAACACCTGAGAGGCAACCCTTGAAATCAGGTCGAGTATCGGGCCGCGTCCGCGCGCCGAAGCGATGATATCGTAAAAAACAAGCTCGTCAACGCCCTGTCTATAATACTCGGCCGCCATCTCCACCGGGTCGCCTATATCAACATTGTTCAAGAACTTAACGCCTTTTGTCGTGCGTCCGTCCTTAACATCAAGACAAACGATAATTCTTTTTTTAAGCATTTCAGACCCCCTCCGCAAAAGCACGCAGCACAGAAAGGCCGCACTCCGCCGATTTCTCCGGATGGAACTGTGCCGCCATCACGTTGCCACAGTGAATCACCGCCGGAACAGGCACACCGTAATCCGCCCACATAACAACGACATCCTCGCTCTCTGGCTGAATCACGTATGAATGCACAAAATAAAAGTCGCTGCCGTCGCGCACGTTTTTCACAAGATAGAAGTCCGAGCTGCCGGGCGTGCCGTCCTTGTTGAACGTCAGCGAGCTCCAGCCCATGTGCGGAATTTTAAGCACAGCACCAGAATCGCCGTGCCGCTTTGAATCGCTTCCTATATAGCTTACGTTGTTTTCTTTGAACAAGTTCTCAAAATGGCGGATTTTTCCCTTAAGAATGCCAAGGCACTGCGTATCGCCTTCTTCCGAATAGTCAAAAATAATTTGCGAGCCAAGGCAAATGCCCAAAAGCGGCTTACCGGATGCAGCAAAGTCTTTCAAAAAAGACGCGCCACCGTTCGAGTTAAGCTGCTTCATCGCGAAGTTCGCCTCGCCCACACCGGGGAAAATAATTTTATCGGATTTTTGAAGCTCCAACGGATTCTTGGAGCAGACATACTCAATTCCGAGCGAGTCCAAAGCCCGCTCAACGCTTTTAATATTACCAGCGTTGTAGTCTATAATACCAATCATGGCTAATCTTACAAATCGTCGTTTCGTTAGTCAAGGAACAAAATCATCTTTCAAGAAGTTTTAACACATTTGGGATATCATTCTTTAACGTCTCAAAAACTATCGTGAAATCTACGTTTCCATAATCATGTACAATTCTATTTCTTAATCCATAAATGTCATTCCACGGAATCTGAGAGTTATTATCACGATATTCAGCTGTAAGTTTTTTTGCGTCTTCGGAAATTTGTATTAGCCGAAAAACCATAGAATCTTGTAATAATTCATCATGGTCAAAATCTTTCCTTTCCGTCTTTTCCATATGTTTACATATGAACCGCAAGTTTTCTTTGATTCTTAAAAGGTAGTAATTATCATTTTTAACATTATCCATAGATTTTTATCCCATCCTTTAAGATTTCGTTCAATAAATCAGGATTTTCCATCAATTGACCAACATCTAAAATATCGACTTTTTTATGCAAGGCAGCCTGTATTTTTTCAACAAAACCATAGAACCGTAAACCTTTTACTTCAGAAGAAACAAGTATATCTACATCACTCGTTTCCTTTGCAGTTTTCTTTGCATAAGACCCGAACAAATATGCATACGATATTTGATATTCTTTGAATACAGGCTCACAAAAATCCTTTATTTGAGATTGAGATAAAAGTCCGTGTTCTTCATCCAACAGATTATATCGCTCCAATTTTTCTAACATATACTCATATTTCAGAGAACCAATCTTGGATGTATCGTTTTCATACGTTTTATAGCTTCGTAATGAAACAGAAACGAGCTTTGCTGCCTGCTCCTGCGTGAGATTCTTTTCTTTTCTGATTACTTTAAGCGTCTTTTCCACTATTTCAGTTTACTTCATTTTGCACTTTTTATCAATACCAATAGTGCAATATTTACACTTTTGTTATTTTATAAAATATGCAACATTTGCACTTTTATATATTCAAACAGTGCAAATTACAACACCCTTGCGTCCGTGTGGTTTCTGCCGTAGACTGTAGACATGGCTGTTTTTGCGAAGGCTTGCAGACAATACACATTTTTTGACAAACTCTCACTCGCACAAATCGCAGTTACATGGGTTAACAAATGAGAAAAGGTTTTTTATTAACATTTGTATTATTTTTTACAATACTTTTATTCGCAGAAAACGATAATCCAACAACAATGCAGGAATGCATAGACTTGATGGATAATCTTTTCACTCCAGAAGAAATAAAGGAAATTGAGTTGTCAGAAGACCCTGAAATGATGATTTTGTATCATTTTAAGTCACAGGGGCAATATGTACGGAAACATTGGCTAACTAACCCGCAATTAGTAGCTGCCATTAATTTCAACGGCAGGGATGTAAAAGATCAGGATTTATCCTGGGCAATATATCAGGCCTACTGGTATTTTAAGCATGGAATCGTTTTTGACTGGGATACCGTTCTTGCATATCAAGAAGAATCTAGGCATTCTCACATAGAGCCAAAAGTTTTTCCAAAAAACACAACCCTTGTCCAAACTGGTGGTACAGACGGACTCTACATAAAAGG
>JAEEGI010016255.1_pt1 | contig 15383 bp, 5 predicted proteins | sample 8958751 | NCBI WGS metagenome assembly JAEEGI01 (sample SAMN16246545, study PRJNA631951) | gut metagenome | biome: gut microbiome; feature: rumen; material: KS-attached | host: Bos | place: Iran: Karaj | collected 2018-10
CATTTAGTGATTTTCTTTTAAATGTTTTTTTTTTATATTTTTAGTTTTTAAATTAAAAAAAAATATTTTATTCAAAATTTTTATTTAACAATTATTTTGATTATGTGTTTTGAATGTAGGTTTTATTTTCCCATAAATTAATTTATCTAATTTTGTTATTTGGCATTTTAAATCATTATTTTCTTCACATAATTTCCTAATTTCTTCATTTAATTTATTTATTTCATTATTATTCATTTGATTATCACATTGATATTGGCATTCATTTTTTTTTAATTGTTCATTTAAATTTGCTAAACAATCTCTTTCTTCTTTTATTTTATTAACATTTAATTTATGACATTGAACTTCTTCTTTTAATTTATTATTTTCTTCAATTAATTTATTTATTTCTGTTTTTTTTGATTCTAAAATATTTTTAATATCAAATTCTCTATCATCAATTAATTTTAATAATTTATTTTTTGTACATTCTACATTATCAACAATATTATTTATTTTATCTTCATATTCTTTAATTAATTTATTTTTATCATCATTAAATTTATCTTCATATTGTTTAGTCATTAAATCAAAAGAATTTTTCATTTTATAATTTTCTTCTGTCTTTTGAGATAAATTATTTTGAAGATCTTCTATTTTATCATTTAATTTTAATATTAAATCTTTTTTCTCAGATAAATCATTTTCATATTTATTCTTTAATTCTTTTTCTCTTTCTTCTAAATTTTCAATATCATTTTTTAAAGATTCAATTTCAATTTGATGTTCATTATTTAATTGATTTAATTTTTGTTCATAATTATTTTTTAAAGTGTCTGAAGTAATTTTATTTTTTCTTTGAATATCTTCTAATTCTTTTGTTAATTCATTCATTTGTTCTGAAAATTTATATTTTAAAGCATCTAGATTATTTTGTAATGTTTTATTTTTAAATTCAAGTTCATCTTTTTCTTTTTTAAATAAATGTTTTAACTCATTTACATAATCTTTTGAATAATTATCAGCATAATAAAATTTAGAATTTAATATTGTTGAATTTGGTTGTGTTGATATAGTATTTTTTTGATTTGGTAAATTTAATTTCTCAATTTTTATTTCTTTTAATTTCTCATCATTTAAATTTTGATTATCATTAGGATTCGAATTTTTTAATATTTCATCGCAAGGATTATAATTTTTATTTTTTAATATTTCATCGCAAGGATTATAATTTTTATTTTTTAATATTTCATCACAAGGATTATAATTTTTATTTTTTAATATTTCATCACAAGGATTATAATTATTATTATTTTTATTTAAATTATCATTTGGATTATTTGAAGATAACAAATTTTCATTTTTATCATCAAAATTTTGTGGAATATATTTTTCATGTTCATTACAACAATCGTCTTTTTGTTCATTAAATAATCTTTCTGTATTTTCATTAGATAAAAATTGAGATTGTAATCTAGTATTTTCACCAGAAAATAATGAATTTATTAATAATCTATTATGATTTTTTTTCGTTGGAAGACTATGAACAAAAGTATCACAAGTTTGACACAAATTTCTAAAAGAAGTACAATTCATACATTGTAAAGTAGCTTCCTTATTTTGACATCTTTGGCATTTTTCCATTTAATTTTTTTCCAATAAATTAAAAAATTGAATTAAATGAAAAAAATATAAAATTAAATAAAAAACAAATAAAATTCATATAATAAAATTAAAAAAATGAATGAAAACCTTATACCAGAGGAAGAAAAATTAGAAGAAATAAACACAAATAAAAAGCAAAAAACCGAAGAAAACAAGGAAGAATCAAACAAAGAAGAAATAGAAATTCAAAATGAAATGGATATAAATGATTTAACATTACCATCAGAAAATGACATTCTATTATTAATGAAGAAAGAATGTAGAATGAATCGAACATTAATAGAAGAAAAAAGAGAACAAGCATATATATGTGTAAATTGTCCTGATTCACAAAAAATATTATGTAAATATTGTATTGACGAATGTCATAAATCACATAGAGGAAATACTAAAATTGATAAATTAAAAGGTAATTTTGTTTTTTTTGACAAAACTCCTTGTCAATGTGCTTTAAATGATCATATTATTACTCAAGAATATAAAAATAGTTTACAAAAAAAAGAAACTGGAGCTGAATTAAGAAATAGTTATTGTATTTTTTTACCATTGTTTTTATCTTCTAATCCTAAATATTATTATAAAAGAAAAGCAAATGGAAATATTTATTGTCCTTTTTGTATGTATAATTTCCAAATTAATGAACCTAAAAAAGAAGGTTCTAATTTTATAAATATGATTAAAAATATTTATCAAGAACAAGAAGATATTATTAAATTTGAAAATATTTCTGAAGAAGATTTATTTAATGAAAAATATGAAAAAGTTTTATATCATGGTGATCAAGAGTTAAATTGTACTTGTATGAATAATTTACATAAACATGAAATTGTTACTGAAAATATTCAAAGTTTAACTACATTTTTTTTTAATGAATTAACTGAAAAAATTAATGTTGAAAAAATTGCTTTTCAACTATTTCATAATAATTCAATTATTAATCAATTACTTCCTGATTTTATGATTATTCATCAAAAAATTGTTGAATGTATTGAAAATAGTAAAAAACAATATGTAGAAGAAATTAATATTGAATTAGAAGATAAAATGGAATGGGATGCCTATTTACAATTAACTAAATTATTTAATATGTTTTGTTATTTTTTAAGAAATTATAAAAAATGTGATGTTGAAATTTTTAATGAAGAATTTAACCAATTTTTTTCCTTTGAAACTTTAAATAAATTATTATCATTTAAATCAAATTTAGAAGATAAATTATTTAGGATTCAAGTTTTTTCAATTAAAATGTATCGAAGAAATTTAAAATTTACAATTCTTTCTCAATATTTTTTCGTTGAAACTAATACATCTCCTTTACATAGGTTATTATTAAGAATTAACTATTCAAATAAACAAATATTTGAAGAACCTTTAGAAATAGGAAAAAAAGTTTTAGAATTATGTGAATTACTTGAAGAAAATGGAAATATTCCTCAAAAAGAATTTACTGAATGTTTCACTGAAGGTTTAAAAATAATAAAAAGTGTTCTTCCTGCCTTTTGTAATAATATAGAAGAATTAAAAGATATATTTAGTTTTATTCAAGAAAAATTAAGCTGTGTTAAAGAAAAAAGAGATGGATTAAATGAAGTAATTAGAACTTTAGAAAAAATTTCTGAAAAAATTATTATTTATATTAATGATAATATTATTTTAAATAATTTACTCCATGTAAATGATTTATATGAAAGTAATCATGTAAGTCAACCTTATAGTTTTATGTCTGATAATGAATTTACTAAAGATATAATAGAAACTTTATTTAGTTTTGAAATTCCTATTAATGATACTTCATTATATATTAGAGCTAATAATTTTTATGATAATTTAATTAATTCTAATGATTCTTATATTGAACCTTTGAAGAATTTAGCAGAATCTACTTTATCAATTCAAGAAAGAAAAAACTGTGAAAATATTATTGATATGTTAATGGGAGGACCTGAAATAGATTTATCAGATATTGATAATATATATAATGAAATTACAAAAAATATTTCTAGTCTGTTAAATAATGTTATAAATGAAGAAGAATATTTAGAAACACTTAATAAATCTTTAAGAGTTCTTTCTGACATTACTCTTACTTTTACTTATATTCAACAAATTGGTTTTTATAGAAATTTACATTTTCATAAATTATTTAATATAATGACTTTAAGTCATAAAATTATAAATTATTGTTTAAGTATTGAAGATTTTAAGAGTGAACCAAAAAAAAAAATTGAAGAAATTTCAGAAAAAATTCATGATAATTTAAAACAAATTATGCTAAATTTTTGTAGGAATAATACTTTTATTACTCCTTTAGTTTTCGAAGATTGTAATATTGATTTATTACTTGATAAAAAAACTGATAATATTGATTTTTATACAATAACCCTAAAAAATATGAAAGATTCAAATTATAAAATTAATACTTTAGGTTTAACTACTTATATTTGTGAGAATTATGATTTATTTAGAAACTTTAAAAATCAAGAAGAAAAATTGATAATAATGTTAAAATTATATAAATTAATTTTAAAAGTATCATCTGAAAAATGTTTAATGGAAGTAAATAATTTATTGACAACAAAAATAAAAAATTTAATAGAAACACAAGATTTTAGAAATCTATTAACAAACTTACAAACTCCAATGGAACAAAATATTGTAATTCATACTTTTAAATTGTTTAATAACCTTCAAAATGAATATATATATTTATTAAATCCTTCAATTCCAATTATTCCAATAATAGAAAAATTACAAGAAGATAATCTTCCAATGAATTTAAGAATGATTTTTTCTATAGTTTATACAAATTATTTTGTCAAATCTTATTTTTCAATAAATTCAATAAAAGATTTTTTCAATGAAAAACCATTTACAATGAATTTAATTGAAAATTTAAATTTGTCTATGAACCAAACAGAACTACAAATGTATTTACAAGAAGGTGATAAAATGGAAAAAATATTAAAACCTATAATAAATAATTTTGAAAACTTTCGTTATTTTCATACAAAATATTCATCAGTTTTTAGTGAAGATTTCAAATTTAATTTATCTTTTTTTAAAAATGTAATTCTTCTCCCTACAATATATTCAATATATAAAATGACATATTTTGCATCTGAATACACAGCAATATTAAAATATAATATATATAGAATAGTATATCTATATCTTCAATGTTATAAATATATATTAATTTTCATAATGACAGCTTTTGACATTCAAAATGCAAAAACATTAGAAATATGGAGGAAAGATTTAGAAACAGATAATATTCAAAATTTAGTAACAATAGTTTCTGAAAGTGTAGAATATTTAGAAAGTAGAAACACACAATTATTAAATATAAATTTAATATTAAAGCATTTATGTGATAATATAAAGAATTTCAAAATATATAAAAAGATATTTAAACCAGAAAAAATAGAAATAGATAAAACTCACGTAAAAATAAAAGATACAAACAAAAGAGATTTATTAGTAATTGTACCTCCAGTAATAGAGGATTATATTGAAAAGAAATCAAATTATGAAGAAAACAATATATTTCATTCAATATTTATAGATGAGCAAAAAGAGAGCCTTCAAAGAATAATTGCTTTAGATTTATTAAATCGTTTTGTTTATCCAAGAGATAACCAATCTACTTTAAATGTGTTAAATCTCAATAGAAAAGCAATAAAATTTGGAACAATAAGAGAACCCGCAAATAGACCTCAATCATCAACAACATTATTAATAGGAAATCAAAGAAGATCAATAAAAGATTTAACAACAAAATTAAAATTACAAAGAGAAAAATTAGATCATTTAGGAACTTTTTATAATCCATATATAAGTACTTATGTTGAAAGTAAAAGTACTATTATTGAAAGTATTGATTTGTGTTTTAAAAGTAATCCTGATCATTGGCAAGATATTGTAGTGGATGAATCTAATAAAGGAAAAGAATTAGTTAATATATTAATCAATAGACAATTACCTTTTTTAATTCAATTTATTTTTATTGAATTTAATAGAATTGATCCAGGTTATTCAAGATATTATAACACTTTCATTAATGTTCTTGAATTTTTAAGATTATTTTGTGAAGATCATAATCCTCTTTTTCAAACTATGTATATTAATTATGACAAAGCAATTGGAACTGTTGATTTAGAGGTATTTGGAAAAGATATTTTTATTCCTTTTATTTTTAGAATTCCTATTTTAATTTTAGAAAATATGAAGCATTCATTAGAGAAAGTTGAATTATTAGATAATTTTAGAAATTTTAATTTTGAATATTTTAATCCTTTATTAGAAAAAGTTACTGATTTTTTAATTGAAATTATTCAAGGAACTTATCCTGAAAATTTTGAAGATTTATCTACTTCAACAGATGAAATTAGTCATTCAGGTTTAGAATTATATTTTAGAAAACATTATCAATTTTTAGATTATGTAGATTCAAATTCAGAATATGAAGGAATAATAAGTTTCTTTATAACTTATTTAAATTGTTTCATTGAAGAAAATTCTAATCCAATTAGAATTAAAATTCCAGTTATTTTAAAATTAAATCCTAAAAAATTATTAAGTGTCGCAATAAATGCTTTTAGAAAATTAATAATTAAAATAACTGGAAATCAAACGATAAAATCAGGATGTTCAAATGATTTATTAGAGTTATTTATTGAATATGATGAAAAATTAGTTGATGATCCTTTATTTAATATTTCAACAGGAATATTTTTATACATTCAAAGAATTAATTCTTTTAAAGATAAAGCTTTAGGAGATCAAATTCATCAAATTTTAAATTCTTTAAAAGAATTAATTTATGATCCTCAAGCAGAAGAAGAAAATTCTATGAAATTACTCAGAAAAGAATATTATTCTTTTTGTTCTACAATTATTAAAAAAAATGAAATTTCTTTTACTGAAGATAAATCAAAAGATGAAAAAGAAGTTTATAGATATAATAATTTCTTTAGTAAAAATTTCAAAAATAAAGTCATTAATTTTAGAAATAGTAATTGTAGTAAAAAAACAAATTTTGAAAATGTATTTTTTATGGTTCATCCAGATTCTCTCTTTTTAGAACCAAGAGATACAATTTCTTTTTTACAAAAAGCAGATTATACAAATTTTAACGCTAAATTAAATTCAATATTAAATTATTATTCAGAAATAGATAATTTAATAATGATGAGAAAATCATTAAATAATAATAAATTATTATTATTCCTATTTCAAATAAGATATCCAGATTTAGAAATAGTAAATGCAGCATGTGCAATATTTACCAATATATGTTTAATATATGGTAAAAATAATAATATCTTTTCTATTGTAATGATACCATTTGCTTTTCTTCATTTAATATTTTTATCTGCTTTAATATTAAATTGGTATACTTTTACTTATATGAAGCATCTTCAATTAATTACTGAAAAGGAAACTTTTTGGGATTTTTTTTCATTTATTTTTTCATCTATGTTTAATATGGAAATTTTCCCTTTTATTGCAACTTTATTAGTTGGAATTCCTGCAATATTATTTAAAAAATTTAGATTTTTATTTTCTTTACAATTATTCCCTATATTTAATATATTTGACACAATAAGAAGTGTTTTATATTCAATTCAAGTAAGATATAAGCAATTTTTATCAACAGCATTTTTATTAGTAATATTAATATTATTTTATGCTTCAGTAACATTATTTTATTTTAGAACTTTAGATGATGGAACTGAATTATGTTCCTCATATTTAGAATGCTTCTTATATTTATTTAATTATGGAATAAGAGCAGGAGGAGTTCCTTTTAATATTAAAATTGATAGTCAAGATGGTTTTTGGAGTGAATTTATTTTTAGTTGGGTTTTTTATTTTATTATTATTTTAATTGTGTTAAATATTATTAATGGTATTATTGTTGATACTTTTCAAGCTTTAAGAGAACAAAATAATCTCATTGATGAAGAAAAAACTAATGTTTGCTTTATTTGCTCCTTACATAGAAGTAATTTCCAAATTAAAGGTATTGATTTTGATTATCATCAACAGCATGAACATAATATTGAAAATTATTTTAAATATATTTTGAAAATTAGAAAAACCGATGAACATGATTTAAATTCTATTGATTTTCAAGTTTTCAATTCTATTAAGCAACATAAAATTGAATTTTTCCCTATAAAAAAAGCAAAAAGTTTGGAAAATTAATAATTATATTTTTTTATATTTAATATATAATCATTAAATTTTAATTAATAAAAAAATATTAATCTAAAAAGTCATTTAAAAGTAAAGAAAAAAAAATGTAGACTTTTCTATAGAATGAAAGAAACATATTATTTGAACCAAAAAATAATTCCCTCTACATAAAAGAAATTCAAATAAATTGAATTTAAAAAAATACATTAAATAAAAACAGATTGAAATAAATTAAAAGTAGATTTTACAATAAATAATCCTTATCCACAAAATAATTAATTTATTCAAAAATTCAATAAAATTTCTTAAAAAATCAAAATTTTGTTAGTGTTCAATCCAAAAATCCAATAATTAATTTAAAATAAAAAATTGTTTTCTATAATAGAAGAAAATAATGGAATTATTATATTTTGAATTGATAAATCATTAGTTAATTTTTCATTCATATAATATTCTTTTTTTATTTTATTTTGATGGTTTTTAAAAATTAAATCTAATAATTTATTAAAAGAGTTTAAAAAGGAATTTCTCTTTTCAAATTTTAAAAAAATAGAATATTTATTTTTTCTGAAATTCTTGGTATTTAAATTTATTAAATTCTTCATCATAATTAGGTAAATTATTTATAATATTTTTTAATTAAATTAGAATGTTTTTGAATAACATTTTTTACTCTTTTTGAATTTTGAAATTTTATTTTCTAAAAATGAAGGGAATAACTTTTCTTTTTAAAAAAGATAAGACTTTATTATTTAAAATGAAAACTATTAGGGAAAAATAAATCTAACATATATCTTTTTTTATATTAAAAGAGAATAAATTTAAATTTTTTTTTTTCTTCTTTTGAAATAAAAAAAATTAATTTAAATTTTTAAAATATTAATTATATGCTTTTTTAATATAATAATAAGGAAATTTATAATAAATGATTTTTTGAATTAATTATAATTTTATTCTTCTAATACTTTTTTCATTAATCCTGCAATTTCTTTTAAATTATCTTCTTCAACATCATTTAATCCAGGTTTGACATTATTTAAAACTTCCTCTTCAATATTTAGTTTTGAAGGAGATTGATTAAGTAAATTGGTAAAATCATTATTATTAATATTATTGTTATTTATATTCATGTTACTTTGATCTTTTTGATATTTTAAAGATTCAATAAGTTCTTTTAACATAGTAATTTCATTAATTTTTTCACTAATTAAATTTTGTCTTTTAATTTCTTCCTCATCCTTTTTTTTTATTTTTTGTTTAAGTTTTTGAATAGTTTGTTTACTTTCAATTAACATTTTATTAAAAGTAATCAAATCTTTATTAATATTTTCAATATTAATACTTTTACCAGAAATATCATTTGAATATTTAGTATTATTTAAAGATAAATTTTTTATTTCTTCTTCTTGGATGTTTAATAATTCTTCTATATCTGAATTTTCTTTTAAAGCAACTTCCATTCTTGATCGAAATATGTTTAAATCATTTTGATATTCATTTTTTTTTTTTATTTTATTTTCTAATTTTGAAATTGTTAAATTCGATTCTTTTATCATTTGATTTAAATTTTTTATTGTCTTTTTTTTTTGTTCTAATTGATTTGTTATATCATTATCTAATTTTGATTTTATTAATAAAACACTTTGTTTTAATTTTGATAATTTTTGAGTTAATTTTTCATTTTCAATCGCCAATCTTGAATTTTCTTCTTCTAATGTTTTATTTTCTAATTCTAATTCAGATGTATCTATTTTTTCTTCTTCTTTTTTTTCTTCTTCTTCCTTTTTTTCTTCTTCTTCCTTTTTTTCTTCTTCTTCTTCTTTTAATTTTTCTTCTTTTTTTTCATTTTCATTTTCTTCTTTTTTTTCATTTAATTTTTCTTCTTCTTTTTCATTTTCATTTTTTTCTTCATTTAATTTTTCTTCTTCTTTTTCATTTTCATTTTCATTATTTTCTTCCTCTTTATTTTCATATTCAAATTCATTTTCATTTTTTTCTTCCTCTTCATTTTCTTCTTTTTCTTCATTTTCATTTTTTTCTTCCTCTTCATTTTCTTCTTTTTCTTCATTTTCATTTTTTTCTTCATTTTCATTTTCTTCTTTTTCTTCATTATCATATTCTAATGAATTATCTTCTTTATCCATTATTAAATTTATTTAAGTTACATTATAATAAATAAATAAATATTAAATATTCAAAAATCAAATTTCAATTATATTACTTTAAATGGGAGATGATGTTAATTAAGCAGAAAAAATCAAATATTTTAATTTATCAACAGAAATAGTAATAATTTTGTAGTTAATTATTTACAAAGACTAAATTGAGATGAACAAAAAGCACTATTATTGTTTTATAAAGAAAATAGAATGATTCCTCAAAAAATTCAAATTATCATAAAAGTATACTAAAATACTTCAAATTTATCAAAATACGAAGAAGGTCTTATTATTATCCCTTTTAAAAGTTTTTTGTCTGGAAAAATGTTTACTTTTTCTTATAGTAATTTTTAAAATGTTTAAGAATTTAAAAACTTTAGTGTATAAATAAAAGAAATTTATTAAATTTTGAATTTAATTTTTTTAAATTATGGAATATTTAAAAATAAATTATTATTTCTGATATTTAATTATTTATTTAAAAATTTATTCCTTCTTATTCTCAATGAAAATAATTAAAAATAATAATATAAATCTTATATTTATAATAAATAGAGATATTAAGTTTTTTTGGAAATATTAAATTTGTCAAATTCTTATTTTCCAACAATGATAAAAATTAATTATTATTTTTATAATCATATTATTAATGAATTTAGGTTAATTAAATATTTAAATATTTGAATCAAATGATGTTTGAATAAATTGAATTATAATGAAGAGATATAATTTATATTTTTGTTTAATTTTCCGAATACACCCTTTTTATTTTATCCAATTAATAAATTGAAAAAAGAACTCTCAAATAATTTTTGAAAAAAAAATAATTAAAAATTCAAAAGATACATTGCAAGATATAATAATAAATCAAAAAATTAAACAATCATAAAAATGATAAATGATATATCAATAAATTCTCAAAATTCAGAAATACAAAACATAAATTCTCTAAGCATAAATTTAACCAATAAAATAAATGAGGAATTCAAAAACAAAAATATAATAAAAAAAAATAAAATTAATAGCAAAGGTCGTTGGATTAAAGAAGAACACATTAGATTTATTAAAGGATGTTTATTATATGGAAATGATTGGAAAAAAGTTGAAAAATATGTTAAAACAAGAACAAGTACTCAAATTAGATCTCATGCTCAGAAATTTTTAATTAAATTAAAAAAGAAATATGATATTTATGATGAAAATAAACGATTGAAATTTTTTGATAATAATGATGATATTATTCAAAAAGATATTTATTTTTTTGTGAATAATTTAAAATCAAATGAGCAAATTGAAAATGAAATGGAAAAAATTGAAATAATACTTTTAAAACTATTTAATATAAATCAGAAAAACCGAGAAATTTTAGTTAATAAAAGAATTAATCTATTATCTAATTCAAATAATGAGAAAATAGTTGAACGTGAAAAAGAAATAAAAAACACTCAATTAAAAGATAAAATAAAAACCTGGTTAAATTCAAATGAAAGTGAAGATTTATATAATTTATTATCTTTAATAAATATAAATGATGAAAAAATAAAATTAACTTTACAAAATATATTTCAATCAGATGAAATTTATCGTCAAATAATATATAACGAATAAATCAACTTTTATTAATTTATATTATATATTATATTATAAATATGTATATATATTAATTTATTTTAAGTCTAACATTAAAGAATCAACCGCGTCATTATCGGAAATTTTAAACTCTTTTTTTACAAAATTCCTTCTAATTAGTTCATAATTTTTATTAGATAAATTATCTACTCTTGCAACATAATATCCTCCTTCATTATTATCATTCCCACTTGCAATACTATTAAATCTTTCTAAAATAATACTTTTATTATTTTCTTGATTTTTTTTATTTGCTTCTTTAATTTTTTTATTTATTTCATCAACAGTTTTTTTTAAATAACCAATAACAACTTTATCATGAATATTTCTAATATTATCCCAATCAAAATCTTTAAAAAAACTATGTTTTTTAATTTTATCAATATCCTCATCACTCCATCTTTCATTAGGATTTTTAACAATAAATTTATTAATAAGATCTTTAGCATCATTTAAATTTTTATAATTATTTTTAACATCTTCGTCATCCATAGCACTCCAATTGAATTTCATATTAATAATATTAAATTTGGTTTTTTCTTGATTTTCGTCGTAAAAAGGGACTTTAAAAGTATATAATTCAAATAATAAAACACCAAAAGCCCAATAATCAATTGAAGGAGTAATTTCATATTCATTAGTAAATAATTCAGGAGCCATATAATTTAAAGTTCCTACAACAGTATTTTCAATATCATTTGAAAGAGAAGAAGAATCACTTTTATCCAAACCATCCATGTCACATATTGATTCTTTATTTTTATTTTCATTTTGACTCAAACCAAAATCTGTTATTTTAAAATGACCTTCTTTTGATATTAATATATTTTCTGGTTTTAAATCTTTATGAATAATATTTATACTATGTAAATAATGTAGACCTAAAATTACTTCTGCTGAAATTAATTGAATTGTTTTTTGAGGAATAATCATATTTGATAATAAACCAAATAAATCTCCTCCTGGCATATAATCCATTGCGAAATAATAATTAAATCTATCTTTCCAAATAAAATAACAATTAACTAAATAATCATTATTTATTTCATTTAATATTGAAGTTTCTGTTTTTAAAGTGGATGATAATTTCTTTTTTTTCATATTTTGAATATCAACTGTTTTTATAGCATACATATCTCCTGTTGTATTCTTTTTATATAAATCTACTCTTCCGTATCCTCCTTTTGCTAATTCTAATATTAAGTGAAAATTATTTATTCCATTCATACTTGAATAATTTGGAGATTCTGTTAATGATTGGTAAGATAAATGACGGTTTGTTGATTGAGATAATTTTGAACTTGTTAAATTATTTGAACTTTGTTTTTTCTCTGTTATGTTATTTATAGATTCTTTATTTTCTGAATTTTGATTTTTATTCTTTGAAAAAAAGCTTTTAGATATATTATTATTATTTAAATTATTATTATTATTTGTATTATTATTATTAATATTTAAATTCATTAATTTATTTATATTTTGATTTGATTTATTATTATTAATATTTTTTGTTTTATTAGTTAAATTATAATCTTTATTTTTTAATCTAATATTTTTCAATTCAAATCCTCCTTTTTTCCCTGAAGTTAAAATTCCAGAATCAGTATTACTATCTACATCACTGTCAAAGCATTGATTACTAGAACTTTGTAAGAAAGAATTAATTTGACCATAATCTAATAATTCCATATAAATTTCAGTCATTTCACTAAATTTTTTTTTTTTTTCAGTTTTTGAATCACAGCATCCAATATAGTAAATGATTTCTTCTTCATTTTCAATAGATTCTGAATTTTCCATATCATCATCATTTGAACTTTGTAAAAATTGGTTATTCTTATTTTTTGATTTTGTAAAAAATAAATTGTCTTCATTTTCTTCTTCTTCTTCATCATTTGATTCTAATTTAATTACTGTTTTTTCATCTTTTTCTTCTTCTAAATCTTTAAATGAAACATGTGGTTTTTTTGAAAAAAAACCACCAAAATTTAAACTACTTTTTTTATTAAATGATGTTTTTTCATTGTCTGAAGAATTTGTTTCTACATTATGTTTTAACATATTAAAGAAAGGAATATTTTCTTTTTTTTCTTTATTTTCATTTTCTTTTATATTATCATTATTTTCTTCTTTTTTTCCAAAAGTAACTTTACGAATATTATTATTACTATTATTTATATCACTATCATTTCTATGAAATAAACTCTTTTTACTTGGTGAATTAGTAATTTCATTATGGGTAGGATTAGAATTAATAGAAATATTAGAAATATCTCCTTTTAAAAACTTTAAATAATTCATAGTTTCATTATCATCACTGTCACTATCTTCTTTAGTATTAATTATATTTAATTTTCCTTTTTCTTCATCACTATCATCTTTATCTTCATCTTTAGTTTTACTATTACCTTTATGAAATAATTGAAATGTTTTTTTTTTATTATTTTCATTTAACTTATTTTTTATTATATTAGATTTAGTATATTCATCAGTAGATTTTTTTTTAATTGGTTTTAAATTTAAAAATTTAGATTCTTTCTTTCCTTGACTTAAAATAAATCCACCATTTGAATTATCAGGATTAAAAGAACTTTTAACATTATTTTTATTATTTCTAGAACTATCCTTTCTAAAACTATCATCAAAGAAATCTTTTTCATTAAATTTTTTCCTCATTAAATTACATTTTCTTTTTTCTAAAGTTTGTGATCTTTTATCAAAAAAATTGGAGATATTAATTTCATCATTTCCATGAATGTTAGTAGCATTTTTAGTTTTCCAAAAATTACTCATAGCAGGGGAAGATATAGTACTATTAACACTTAAAATATTTTTAACAGTATTAACAGTAGAAGAAAAATTTCCTTCATCAGAAATAATAAAACTTTTATTTCTAACTGGTAATTTAGTATTAGATCGACTTAATATTGAAAAAGAATTTGATAAAGGTAAACTATTTTTATTTTCAATAAATTTAATATAATTATCTCTACTACAAGATTTAGTTAACATTGTTGTACTATTTAAATTATAAATATTACTCTTTGCTTTACTTTCCATTACTGTTAATATATATTCTATACTTGTTATTTTCTTACTTAAGACTTGAAATATTCCTCCTAATATTTCATTTACTTCTTTTGAAAAGTTTATTTCTTTCTGATTTTCTATAAATAAAAATAATGTAAAATATAACATTGATTGTAAATGAGATATTTCTTTTGGATTTCTTTCATAATTATCAAATGGTAATCCACTTTCATATTCATATATTTTTATTAAGTTATCTAAAAATTTCAAATCTGATTTTTTATTTGAATTTGATGATTTTTTATTTAATAAAAGAAAATCTGGAGTTCCTAAAAATGAACTTCCACTTTTTTTATTAAAATATTTCATTAAATTATTATTTGGAGAAAAGATAATATTATCTTTTATTGAGAAAGAATCTTTAAAATATTCTAACATTTGAATATATTTCATTAAATTTGTTTTTACTAATTTCATTTGATTATAAAATATTGTTTGTTCTTTACAATAATTTACATGTAATATAAATTCATTTATTGGAACTTGTTTTTCACATATTCTACATACTTCAAAAGATTTTTTTGAATCAACTGTTAAAGTCACATCTTTCCAAACAATTAATTTTGTATTAAAATAAAATTTAAATTGTTGTTCTAATTCAGAATTCATATTTGAATTATTAAAAAAAAAAATTTGAAGATATTGTTTATATTGAGA
>JAEEGI010016260.1_pt1 | contig 15380 bp, 6 predicted proteins | sample 8958751 | NCBI WGS metagenome assembly JAEEGI01 (sample SAMN16246545, study PRJNA631951) | gut metagenome | biome: gut microbiome; feature: rumen; material: KS-attached | host: Bos | place: Iran: Karaj | collected 2018-10
AGCATCTACGAGGCTGCCATGGCTGGCAACAAATACGGGTTGGACAACCTTGTGGCCATCATCGACCGCAATCATCTGCAAATCTCTGGCAATACAGAGGACGTGATGCCCATTGACTCTATCAAGGAACGTTGGCGCGCTTTTGGCTGGGATGTCATCAGCATGAACGGTGACTCGATGGCCGACGTCGTGAAGACCTTCGACACTATTGACTACACGAACAAGAAGCCGCATCTGTTGATTTCGAATACCACGAAGGGCAGGGGTGTCAGCTTCATGGAAGGCATTGCCAAGTGGCACCACGGCGTGCTGAACGAAGAGCAGTGCAAGGAAGCCGTCAAGGAGATAGAACTACGAATTAAGAGTATGGAGTAATAATAACCGCAGATTACGCAGATTTCACAGATTATATATACAGTCCCCATGCAGAAAAATCTGTATAATCTGCGTAATCTGCGGTAAAAACAAATAAGAGTATGATTGCTTGTAGAAAACAGTTTACCGACACGTTGCTGGAATTGGCACGTGAAGACAAGGATATCGTTGCCGTTACCACCGATGCCCGTGGCTCTGTGACGTTGGGCGACTATGCCGACGCCCTGCCTGAGCAGTTTGTGGAGTGCGGCATTGCCGAACAGGATGCTGTAGGCATCTCGGCAGGTTTGGCGCATTCTGGCAAGAAGGTGTTCTGCTGCGGACCCGCCTGCTTCTATGTAGCACGCAGTCTGGAGCAGGTCAAGGTGGACTTGGCCTATTCGGAGAATCCCGTGACCATCCTTGGCGTATCAGGCGGTGTGGCCTACGGCGCCCTGGGCGCTACCCACCACTCGCTGCACGACATCGCCGTACTGCGCACCTTCCCTGGCATGACGGTCTGTCTGCCCAGCGACTGGCGTGTCACCAAGAAATTAGTTAAGTACTTGGCTGTTGACCAATGGTCAACGTCCAACGTCCAACGTCCAAAGCCTTGTTATGTCCGTGTTGGCCGTGCTGCCGTGCCTGATGTCTATGCCGACGACGACTTCCCCTTCGAGGTGGGCAAGGCCATTCAGGTGCTGGATGGTACTGACGTCACCATCGTGGCTACTGGCGAAACCGTCTATCACGCCTGGCAGGCAGGTCTTCAGTTAAAGGAACAAGGCATCTCGGCCCGCGTGCTGGATATGTCGTGGATTAAACCTTTCGACGAGGAAGCCATCCGTAAGGCTGCCGCTGAAACGGGGCGCATTGTCACCGTCGAGGAACACTCCAAGTTCGGTGGCTTAGGCGCTATGGTCTGCGAGGTGCTGAGCGAACAACCCGTTCCCGTCCGCATCATCGGCATCCCCGACGAGAACGTTGTCCACGGCACCAACGCCGAGATTTTCCACCACTACGGCATGGATGCTGAAGGAATTACGAAGTCTGTCTTGGACTTCGTAAGTGAAAAGTGAATAGTGAATAGTGAATAGTGAATAATTTGCTACCGCTTTATGAATTATATCATTGCTATTGACCAAAGCACCTCGTCGACCAAGGCATTGCTGTTCGATGAAGAGTGCCGCATGTTGGCACGTACCAACGTCGACCACAAGCAGTACTACCCCCAGACTGGCTGGGTGGAGCACGACGCGGAGGAAATTTATGCCAATATGATAGAGGCCATCAGAAGACTGATGTCAGATGGAAGATGTAAGAAGGCTGATGATACTGTTTCACTGGCCATTACCAACCAGCGTGAGACCGCTGTGGTGTGGAACAAGCTGACGGGTAAACCGATAGCTCGTGCCGTGGTGTGGCAAGACACACGTGGTGCCGAGTTGTGCCGCCAGCTTCGGGCTGACAGCAAGACGGTCGAGATGGTGATGGCTAAGAGCGGTCTGCTGATAGACCCGAACTTCTCGGCCTCTGGCGTCAAGTGGCTGTTAGACAATGTGCCGGGTGCCCGTGAACAAGCAGCACACGGCGAGCTGCTGATGGGAACCATCGACACATGGCTCGTCTGGAAGTTGACTGGCGGCAAGGTGCATGCCACCGACACGACGAATGCGTCGCGTACCATGTTGTTCAACATACATACCATGCAGTGGGACGATGACCTGCTGCAGCTGTTCGATATTCCACGCTCGATGATGCCTGATGTACTCCCCTGCGATGCCGTCTATGGCGAGACCACCTGCGAGGATGTGTTCAGCCGTCCCATACAGATTGCAGGTGTCTTAGGCGACAGCCACGGCGCTTTGGTCGGTCAGATGTGCTTTACCCAAGGCTTGGGTAAGGTAACCTATGGCACAGGTTCCAGTGTGATGGTAAATATTGGCGAGGAACCCAAGGCTGCGCCAGAAGGACTGGTGACCTCTGTGGGTTTCTCAGCCTTAGGTAAGACATATTATGGTTTCGAGGGCAATATCTACAGCACTGGTGCTACGTTGAAGTGGATATGTGACCAGTTGCAACTCATAGGAAAACCCTCAGAGATGGAAGCTTTGGCAACCAGTGTCGAGGATAATGGTGGGGTGTATATCGTGCCCGCCTTCTCAGGCTTGGGTGCTCCTTGGTGGAAGAGTGATGTTAAGGGCGCCGTCTTCGGGCTGACCTTCGCCACGACGAAAGCTCACTTCCTGCGTGCTGCCCTGGAATCGATAGCCTATCAGATTAAGGACTTGGTGGACGTCATGGCGCATGCTATAGGTGGTAACCTTAAGGAGATTGCTGCCGACGGCGGTCCGACGAAGAACCGGTTCTTGATGCAGTTCCAGGCCGATATGCTTGAAACCCCAGTCGTTTGCACCGAGGTAGATGATGCATCGGCTCTTGGTGCCGTTATCATGAACGGATTTGCCCGTGGTTTATGGCATAGTTTCGACGTGGTGGAGGGCTTCCGTGTGGTCACAGAAACCTATCAGCCCAAGGCTATCAGACAAGAGCTAACAGCGCTTTACCAAGGTTGGCGCAATGCCGTTGGACAATTGACGAAGTGAGACCCACCCCCAGCCCCTCCCGAACGGGAGGGGAGAAGGGGTTATGAATTAAGCATTATGCATTATTTGATGTCGCTATAGCGAAGCAGATAGGTGTCGTATTGCGTTACGAAAGGACGGAAGGGCGCAGGCACCGACTGCGCGGGTTTGAACAGTCGGCGCATGGGTTCGGGCATGTCGCCAGACTCGATGTAACAGGTATGGAAGGTGGCCCCCACTGGTGGGTCACCTTTTTGCCATCCGGGGAAGTGGGTCTTGGCGAACTTCGGTCCCTGACCACTGACGGCGGCATTGATGGTGACAACGATGCCACGGTCGGTCTGCTCGAAGTTTAGCGACAGCGAGTCACCGGTCAGCAGGATGCCGTTGCCCTCCTTGTCGGAGAAGAAGGCTGCATCGATACCACTATGATTGCCCTCGAAATAGAGGTCGTCCATGTGTTGTGCCCAGAAGCCGTAGCGGTTGGCCCGATATCGACCGGGATAGCTGGCAAAGGGACCATAGCCCATCCATTGCACGCGGTCTATGCTGGGATCCAGCAGGTAGGCCAACCCTAACTCTGAACGGAACATGTCGGTCGTGTCGGGTGTCAACGTGAATGTCACGGTCTCGCCACCGTCAACTTGTTGGCGCTGGATGTCGGCCTTCACTTGGTGGTTGTCGAGCGGCAGCAGGTAGTGTTTCGGAATACGTTGCTTTTGCGTCAGACGTTCACACATGGTGGGCTTCCGCCCTGTGCGGATGGTGGTGTCGCGCACCATGACAGCCCCGCTGCCGTGTCCGGTCCATGCCGTATGGGGTTTGTTCAGTACAAACGACTGTCGTAGGAATACGTGCCCATAGGCATCCTCAATATCGAAATGAAGGAGGCTGAGCCCGTTTTGGCGGGGGTGGGGCAGGGTGTAAGGCACGGTATTATGGGGCTGGCAGTCGGGACTGAAAGCACCGCGCAGTACGGTGTCGCGGTCGTTGGTCAGCATCCAATGGAAGGTGACGTTATCCTTCAGGTTGAGGAAGTCGTAGCGGTTCACGATATGCAACACGTCGCCATCGATACGCTCCACAAAGGCGCGGGCATAGTTGTGCTGCAACTCGTAATAGTTGGGCAGTGGTGTACGGTCGGCATAAAGCAGTCCGTCGGTACCTTTGTTGCCGTACATTTGGAAGCCACTGCCGCTTGAGGTGATAACGCGTTCCTCGTAGCCATACTGGTGTCCACTCTTCACTCTTCCCTCTTCCTTCTTCCCTTTAAACGGCATGCCCTGGTCGGCCCACTCCCAGACAGCGCCACCGGCAATGCCTGGTGTGCGCTCGATGATGTCCCACTGGCGGTCGTGGTCCTCGAAAGAGACGCCAAGGGTGTGGCAGTATTCGGTGAAAATGACGGGGCGGTCCAAATGCTGATAAAAGCCGCCAATCTGACCCGTTGTGGGGTAGTGGGGCGCATAGACGGGTGCTGCCGAGGGGAAAGGCGACGGTCCGTCCTCTGTGGGCTTCAGCCTTTTTGACTCCCAGAAACGGCGGAAGTATGAGCCTACCTGTGGAAAGCAGTAGGGCCGCGACGGATCGAGGGTGCCGACGTAGTTGCCTACTTCGACACAGGTCTTGGGCAATGGGTTCTCGTTGCCCACGCTCCATACGAGCACGGAGGGGTGCAACTTGTCGCGCTTGACGGTGGCTAAGGCACGCGTCATCAATATGTCTTGATAGCTGGTGTCCGACAGGTGCTTGTCGCCAAATCCGAAGGGCACCTCATCGACCAGATAGAAGCCCAGCGAGTCGGCCAACTCGTAGAAGCGTGGTTCACGCGGATAGTGCGACAGCCGCAGGAAGTTGACCGAAGCCTCTTTCATCAGGCGCATGTCCTTCAGGGTAAGTTGGTCGCTGATGACTTTTACGGTCTGCGGGTCGGTACTGTGTGCATTCACGCCACGCAGTTTTACAGGCTTTCCGTTCACCTTCAGTATGTTTCCTGCTATCGAAATCTCGCGGATGCCGATTTTATGGGTAAAAGTCTGCAGCGTGCGGTCTTTCTCCCTGACGAAGGCGCGCAGGGTGTATAGATAAGGCGTTTCAGCCGTCCATAGATGGGGTTGTTTCACCGGTTCGCCCGACGATACCACGCGTCCTTCGGCATCCGTCAGTTCGTAGCAGAAAGAGGTCTGTCTGGTGGCGTTGGCTATCTGGGGTGTAACGGTAACTGTTCCGTCCATGCGTGTGGTTACGGTGAGGTCGCTGAGATGCGTCTTGGGGACTGCCATCAGCGTCACGTCGCGGAAGATGCCCATCGTGGCCCAGTCGTCGAAGCAGTCGAACTCGTAGCCCTTGAAGTGTGAATAGACGTGCATGGACAACTGCTGAGGCTCACCCTTGAAAGCCCGTTTCGTGAGATGGGGCGTCAGGTCGAATAGGCAGGTGTTGTAGCCCGACTGCCACGTGCCGACATGCTGTCCGTTCAGCGACAGGTCATAGCCTCGAAGCACACCGTCAAACCGTATGTAAACCTGCTGTCCCTTCCACGCCGCTGGCACGGTGAACGTCGTGCGATAGTCGCCCGTCAGCGAGTCGGGGTAGTCGTACTTAGGCTTGCAGAAACCGTATGCCTCCCAGCAGCCGGGCACAGGAATATCGCCTTCCTTCCCGTTCACCTTCAGCTGCCACGTGCCGTTCAGCGATTTCATCATTGCTGGGTCGGTGACGGGCCATACCCCTTTGAAGGCATCTGCCGTCTGCGACCATCCTCTGAGGGTCAGAAGCGTCAGGAAAAGCAAACTTACTATGCGGTTCATAACTTCTTATATCTGAGGTCTATCTTGGTGTACTGGTGATTCTTGTTCCAATGCTCAAAGAGTCCGAGCGACTGCTGCAGCGGCTTGCCCTGCTGCTTATAGACCGTGCCGCTCGGCGCATTGGGCAGCGAGGCCGCCTCGCGCAGGTACTCGTCGCAGTAGTTCAGGCTCTGGAACTCGGGCCACTCGTTGATGATGATGTCCATGCCGACGGCATCGCAGGCCACCTCGTCTTGTGAGACGATGATGGAGCAGGCCCAGTCGCCGTTGAAGGGCTCCTTCATCCACTTGGGGTTGGGCGCCCCGTTCACGTCGCGCGAGCCGTAGGTGCCGTCGATGAGCAGCAGCAGCGCCTTCTGCCCCATGTCCTTATGGCTGAGCCAGTCGACGAAGGTTTTGTATTGAGGTTTGCCATGGCGCTTGTCCTGGCTCACGTTGTTATGTGCGTTCTGTCGCCAGAGCAGGTTGATGTCGGTCGCACCATACCAGTTCTTCGTGGTCAGCGTCACACCCGGTCCGCTGTGGGTCTTCAGCAGGGCGGAGTTGATGAGGTAGTCGGCATCGACGATGCATTTGGCCAGTCCGCGTGCCATCTTGCCGTTGTCCACGGAATAGACAATCTGCTCAGGATAGTATTCGCACTTCTCGCGCCCGTCGCCGCCGATGTTGTCAATCATGCGTACGAGGGGAAATTCGCGGTGCACCTTGTTATAGATACTGTCGGTGATGGCACGGCTGGGTTCGCACAGAATGATGTCCTGTTGGCGCACGCCACCGTCGCGCACCATCGAGCGCACCAAGGCCAGTGTCACGAAGGGCGACGAGTTCAGTTCAATAGTGTCGTGGTGGGTAATGGCATTGTTCAGGTTCAGCTTTACGGCAATCGTCTCGCCCTTCTTGTAGCCGCGACTGCCCCGCCCATGGGTTTTGTTGAAGTGCTTGAAGAGAGCCTGCCATGCCTTCTTTGCCGTTGACTCGCCCGTCAGTTGCATCACTGCCTCGGGTATCATCTGGTCGGCCTTCTGCTGGTCGTTCCAGCGGTCTTCCACCCAGAGTCCCGTCTTGCCGTCCCACTTGGCGACGCCTGGTGCATGAACCCATGCCACCCGTCCGGGATGAATGCCGCGTCCCTCGCCAAGAGGCTCGTTGGGCCCCGTGAAGAGTTTGGGCTGGCGTCCGTTGAACTCGCCGAAGAACAGGCTCTCGCGCCGTACGGCCTCGTCCAGCAGTTGGATGGTGGTCGACGGGCCGAGGTCGGGATTCTTCCACGCTTTCAGCTGCCACACCAGCCGTCCGTTCTTGTCCACCTCTATGGCCTGAACGGGGGCGTTCAGCGTGTCCATAGGTGTCTTGTTCCATTCGTTATACCAGTTGTTGATGATGTGACCGCCGTTCTTCAGTCGTACGGTTTTCTGTGGCTGCGTCACGCCATAGTCGGAGGTGTTCAGTTCCCATACGGTGTGGCCCTGGCGGTTGATTTCCTGGATCTTACCCTTACGTCCTGTGATGAGCAGGTTACCCGTCTTTGGCATTTCCTGTACCGACCACGGCAGCATGCCCGTCCAGCGGTCAACCTCCTTGCCGTCGCTTGTAAACTCGTGTATGCAGCCCATCGCCATGTTGGCAATGAGCAGTGTGCCGCGCGATGTGAGCCGTGCATTGCGGAACTGTCCGTGTACCGACCCCTTGGGATTGGTAGGCAGTTCGAATTCACGGACGATGCGGCATGATGGCACTTCCATTACCACCGCCTTGGCAGGTTTGCCATTCTGCACAAATACCACGTGCGTGCGCCCGATAGGCTGGATGGTATGAATCTCCGTACCCTCTGGTGCTGCATAGCTCCAGACGGTCTCGCTGGTCTGTTTCACTTCTGCCACACCATACTGGTGAGCCACGAGGATATGCCCGTCACTCATCAACACGGCATCGCTGATTTCACCCTTCTTCAATTGGTCCTGATAGGCCCACTTCACTTGTCCGTCTTTGACTATGAACATACGCCGCTGCTTGCTCTGCCCGGCATAGAAGAAATTGTGTCGCGCCAGCTGCTGGTCGACGCCGTCTTGTGACCAACCGGCGCATACCGTCAGCAGGAACGCTATGATTGCTAAAAATCTTCTCATCATTTTTCTTTCTTGTTTTAGTATATTGCTGCAAATATACGAATAATCTGTCAACCGTCCAAATATTTTTCGACATTTCTAAGATTCAATAAAAAGGCCACATCTCCCGATGTAGCCTTTCAAGAAAAAACTACTAACTTAATTAACTAAATCTCAGATTATCTGTCATACTTAATAACCAGGGTTCTGCCATGCCTTCTTGTCGGCATCGCTTAGGTTTGTACCGTCAGGATTCTGCAGTGTATCAATGAATTTCTGCGGAATAGGGCGATAATTGTGACGGTCCTGAATGTTGGGAGCAGCCTCAGTGTTGAAGGCTTTAGCACGCTTTACCAGCAGGTTGGTACGTGCCAGCTCGTCCCATCGGTTCCACTCGCCTAATAACTCACGGGTGCGCTCGTTGAACACGAAATTCAGCATGCGCTCATAGTCACCGCTTGCACCGATAGCCGCCAGTACAGCCTCGTCCTCTGCGGGCAATTGCGCATAACTCTTGACCTGCAGGTCGCTGGCATCGGTAGTCTCAGCTATACCTGTCGAGAGGTAATAGGTGTTGGTATGTGTCATCGAAGCGTAGTAGGCCTCAGTGTTGTTGAGGGTCTTGCCTGCAAAGTTCTTGTTCTTCTTTACTGTCGTGGCTGTAGCCGTAGAGTTGTCGCTGTCGCCGCCATCGGCTTTCAGGAAAGCCATTGAACCGTCGGTATAGTAGCTTCGGTTCTCGCCCTGTTTCCATTGGGCACGTGTACGAAGCACGTTAATGGTGCTGATGGCTTCCTGATACTTGCCCAGACGCACCTGAGCCTCGGCTTTCACCAGATAGGTCTCGCCCGATCGCGCCATGATGACGTCGCGGTGGGCATCGCCCTTCTCGCCCGTACGCGAACCGTCAGCCGTCTTGTTGATACCACAGAAGACGTTGGTCTTCGCGGGGTCGCCGTTATACGTATTCATCTTATACTGGCCGTCCTGATAGCATACGAAGGCATTGGGCACCCATTTGTTGGTACGCGGATTGACGAAGGTGTGGTCCACACCGCCGCGACCGAAGGTTCCGTAAGGATTGCCGTCGAAGCGCGTGTCGCTCTTCTTGTTGAGAATGAAGATGATGCCCTCGTCGCCGATAGTAGGCACCTGTTCATCTGTCAGTCCGTAGAGCGACTTCAAGCCCTTCACCACATTGCCGTCCTTGTCCGTTGTGTCATCGGCACTCTTGGCAGCATTATTCAGACCATAGACCGTCTTGAATGTTTTCCACATGCGGGCATCGTTCACGTTGTCGAAGACGGAGTATGCATATTCCGTAGGACGGCAGCGCTGGAAGTCCATACCGCCAATATACTGTCCGCGCTGAACCCATGCACCTGAGAAGTTAGAGAACTGTGGGTCGAAGTAGTTGTACGTGCGGTTGCCGTATCGGCCCTGCGTGGTGGCGTCGGCGTTATGTTCTGCAGCCATCAGGATTTCGCTGATGCCCTCGTTCTTGCAGTCCACACCTGTCCACTTTGCATACAGATCCCAGTAGTCGGCAGCCAGCGGACAAGCAGCGATGACCTCGTCACAGAGGGCGATGACACGATTAAGGTCATCGTTCTTGTCGTATTTGGAAGCCCATGAGGCACAGCGTTCCGACTGTCGGTAGAGCAGTGCTTTAGCCAGAAAATGGGCAGCTGTATATTTCGTCCAGGTGCCGTTGCCGCGCCACTTGTCCTTTGGCAGCATTTGGTAGGCATGCTCCAAGTCGGCAATGATTTGTGTGAGCGTCTCGTCCTCTGTAGCTCGCTTAAAGTCCTTCTTGATGACGCCATTGGCTGGTTCGGTCTGGATGACCACTGCACCGTACTGTGCAAACAGACGGTAGTAATTATAGCCACGCAGGAAGTAGGCTTCGCCCATCACCTTGTTGCGGGTCTCCTCGCTGGCAATGTTCGCAGCCTTGGCAATCACCAGGTTGGCTGTAGCAATGCCATAGTACATCTCGTCCCAGAGCGCCGATACGGCAGGGCAGTTCTTGTTGGCTGCACCCAAGGCCGGTGTCAGGTCGAGCGGGTTCAGACGGTTATCGTAAGTGTTCCAACACTCCGATGTCAGGTCGGCACCGTTGGTAAACTCGTCGCATCCATAGAGCGTGATGCCGTAGGCCCACTCATAGCCGAAGTGCCAGCGGATATTGCTATAGAGACCCGCAGCCATCTTCAGGGCACCTGCTTCGTCTTCCAGCAGTGCGTCGGTCACCTTGTGTCCGGCATCTTCCGACAGGAAGTTGTCGCTGCACGAGTTCATGCCCAGCAGGCTCAGCATAGCGAAAGCACCGCAAACTATTTTATTACTGATATATCTCATAACTTTTTACTTTTTACTTTTCACTATTCATTATTCACTATTCACTTTTTCCTTTTCAGAAGTCCACCTGCAAGCCAATAGTAAAACCACGGTTGTAGTATGTCCAACCCGTATCAAGATCCATGAAGTCAACTGACGAATACAGCATTCCGAGGTTCTTGCCCTGCACATAAACCTTGGCATTGGTTAGTCCGATGCCGGCTTTCTCCAGCAATTTGCGGTCGAAGGTGTAGCCTAACGATAGGTTGCGAATCTTGATGAATGATGCATCCTTGAATCCGAGCAAACCTGAGTAAGCATCGCCGCCAGCCTGACTATAGACAGGTTTCTGCCACTCTGCTCCTGTGTTCGAGGGAGTCCAATAATCTATCTCGCGCTGCTGATACATACCAAGCTGACCTTCGCCTCCTGTGCTAATCATGTATTTGAAGCGTCCTTGCAGTTCCAGGGTCAGTTCCAGCCCCTTCCACGAGAAAGTGTTGGTCCATCCTGCCGTCCAACGCGGATTCTTATTACCCAAGATGACACGGTCGCTGGCATCAATCTTGTAGTCGCCATTCTGATCTACGGGGCGTACGCTACCTACGGTGAACTTGTTTCCGTTGTCGTTGAATTTCTTCATCTCTTCGGCATCGCCTTCCTGCCATAGACCGGCATTCTCATAACCGTAGTGAACGGCTATCGACTCGCCTATGAACCAAGCATTGTTGATGTCATCCTCCTTGCCGTTGGCCAGTTCTACGATTTCGTCTTTCTGCCAGGCGAAATTCAGGTTCGAGTTCCAAACGAAGTCCTTGGTCATCACGGGGATGGTGTTCAGCGTCACCTCGACACCTTTGTTCTTGGTTTGTCCCACGTTGGCCAGCATCGACGGATAACCAGAGAGTGAGGGCACGCTCATGGAGAGTAGCAAGTCCTTGGTCTTCGACCAGTACATATCGATGGTACCACCTATGCGCCCTTTCAGGAAACTGAAGTCAACACCGAAGTTCCACTGTGTGGTCTTCTCCCAGCCCAGGTTTTTATTCGGCATGGCATTGGCACCGTTGGTATAATAAGGTTCGTTGGTGACGAATATTTCTGAATTTCCCGTACTGAAGGGCATCCAGTACGAACTGATGACACCCAGTGTGCCGTATGGCGAGACGGCAGCATTGCCCGTCACACCAACGCCAAGGCGCCACTTTAGCTGGTCAACCCATTTTACGTCCTTCATGAAGTCCTCCTGTTCCATGCGCCAACCCAAGGCCATTGAGGGGAAGAAGTCCCACTTGTTGCCATCGGCCAGCACCGATGCACCGTCCCAGCGTGCCGATGCCGTCAGCAGGTAGCGGTCCATGAATGAGTAGTTCACGCGGACCATATATGATGACAAGGCACTCTCTCTGAGTCCTGTCCCCATACCGGCCTGATACTGTGAGTCGGTGATGTCTATGGCACCCATGTTGTTCCATAGGAATGACGGGATGGTGACACCAATCTCGTTCATCGAGCTGCTTTCGGTATTCGTCTTCGAGGCACTCTGCAGCAGGGTGATACCGAAAGTGTGCTCCTTGATACTCTTGTTGTAAAGCAGCATGTTATCCAGCGTCCAGGCAAAGTGACGCTCATCGTTGCGACGAGCATAGTTCTTGCTGCCGGCACGTGTAGCTGAACTGCTGTCCAAGAAGTTGCCTAAGCGGTAGTATCTGAAGTCAGGGCCGAACTGTGTCTTCCACTGCAGACCCTGCATGGGTTCCCAAATTTTGCCGAAGTCAATCTGGGCGTAAAAGCTACCCAAGGCACGGAACGTCTCGCGCTGGTCTTTAGATTTGGTCCATTCGTCAATGACCGTATATGTGTTAGTAGTAGAACCGCCCGGCATGGCAATGATTTCGCCATTCTCGTCGTATGGCAGCGTATAGCGCAAGATAGCCTTGGCTGCACTGTAGATGTCGGTCGGGCCAGAACTACTTGACTGCCCGGTACGCGAAAAGCCGTACTTCTGAACGCCGTACGAGGCATTGACCGACCCGCCAGCCTTGAACCAGGGCGTGCCCTGTACGTCAGCAGACACCGTCAGGTTGTAGCGTTCGTAGTTCTGCCCCTTCTGCGTACCCTTATTATTCAGATAGCCGAACGAGGCAAAGCCGCTGACCGTCTTCGAACCGCCGCGCACGCTGACGGTATGTTCCTGAGTGACACCTGTCTGAGTTACAAAATCTGTCCAGTCAGTATCAGTCACCATTCCACCGTTCCACGAACCGTTGCTCCAACCCTTCATGACGTTGGCCAAGGCTGTGGCGTCGCCGTCGAAGAACGATTTGTCTTGCTCCTGCGTAGGTTGGTCGCCTGGTGTGTACTTGTCGGGGTTCTGGTTGTAGTATGCCCAGCGGCGCCATGTAATGTAGTCGCTGGCACTCATAGCAGGACTTTTGTCGACAATCTTCTCAAACGTCATGCTGCCTGAATAGCTCAGTTGCATCTTGCCCTCCTGACCGCGCTTGGTGGTCACCAGCACCACGCCATTGGCACCGCGGCTACCGTAGATAGCCGTAGAAGAAGCATCTTTCAAAATGTCGATGCTCTCAATGTCGCGGGGGTTCAGTGTCTCAATGCCACCAGCCTGCAGGGGTACACCATCTACCACATAGAGCGGTGCTGACGAGGCTGTGATGGAACGCGTGCCGCGAATAATGATATTGCCTACCGTTCCAGGGCGTTCGCTCGATGTGATATCTACACCAGCTGCCTTGCCCTGCAGCGCCTCGAAGGCGTTGGCCACCGGCTTGGCATTCAGTTCCTTTTCACCCACGCGCGTCAGGGCACCCGTCACGTCGCTCTTGCGCTGCACGCCATAGCCCACAACCACCACCTCGTCCAGCAGCTGCTTGTCCTCTTCGAGGGTCACGTTTATCTGGCTCTTTCCAGCCACCGCGATGTTCTGTGTACGATAGCCCACGTATGAGAATACGAGGGTGGCACCCTCCGGCACATTCTGCACCGTGTAGTTACCGTCCAGGTCGGTCACTGTGCCATTGCTGGTTCCCTTCACAATCACACTCGCACCGATCACCGGTTCACCAGTGGCGTCCACCACCGTTCCTGACAGCTTACCCTGCGCAAAGACAACCGTCGATGCAACGGCCATCAAGGCAAGAAGCATAAAGCGCCGCCACATCAGGCGACCGCTCTTCAGTTTGGTTCTTTTAGTTTCTTTCATTCCGTTTGTTTTTTTAAAGTTACTTAATATTGTTGTTAGTTCCACCTCATTTTTTTATTCTGAAAACAATCTGATTACCTCAAACTTTTCATTCTTTAATCAACTTAATCAACCTACTTATTACTTTATGTGTGTATAAAAACCAAAAATATATGTTGTTGTAGTTTGTCGGCTGCAAAGTTAGAGAGAATCAGTGAAAAACAACCGACGGAAATCTGTCAAACATGATACAGATTTCCGTCGTGCATAAAAAACAGATGGTTTTCCTATTTGATGACAATCTTCCGGCCGTTGCTCACATAGATTCCTTTCGAAGGATGAACCACCTTACGACCCATCAAATCGACATACTGACTATTTGCCGGATGCTGACTTACATGTTCTTTGATGGCTGTGTGGTCGTCGGTGGCGACAGTAGCCTCAATGAAATAGATGTGGCAGCCATTGGTGTTGGCGACAATGATGTCGGCTGTTTCGGGTACGAGCCATGTCTGTACAGTATAGATAGTAGGCACTTGCACAGCACTGCCATCGGCACCGGTCAGTTGTATGCCGTGCTCTACTTGCGAGCCCATACCGTTGTTCGTAAATAGTTGCACACCACGGGCATCACTGCTTTTGTGCGACTCCACGCCCATTTTGATTTCACTGCCACCAATCACACTGGGAATAGAGAAATAGTCCTTATTAGCCCCTCCAAGCCAGAGGTAAGAAGGGCCATGATACGTTCCCAAGTCAGTAGCAGGATAGTTCACTGCAATAGCCAGATTGCGGTTGGCCAGTGCCGGCTGGTGGAATCTCAGTCCGCGCAGTTCGCTGATCACCTGGCCATTGGCACTGAGTTGGCCGTTCTCGTCGGGCTGGGTTGTCCTGGAAGCCCAGAAACAATTGTCTTTCGACAGACTTGTCGGTGCGTTGCCGGCATCAGCATCAGCCTGTTTCTCCACATCACTCCAGCCCTCTGTCTTGCTGGCAGCAGCGTCGGCTTTGAGGTTGGCTACGGTTTCAGCACTCCACTGCGTGAAGTCCCAGCGCACCGGTTTGCCGCTGACCACTTCATTGCTACGGCATCGTATGTTGATGTTGAAAGGCAGTTTGTTGCCTTTCTTGCCTGTCAGGATAAAGCTGATACTATAGTTACCCACTTGCAGAAGTGCACCAGAGAGGGTAAACGCCGACATATCATCGGCTATGCTGCAGGCAAGGCCCTCCGGCAGGCCATCGTGCTGGATGCCATCAAGCACGTAGCCTTTCTGTTCTATCTGGGTTGTATTGGTTGTGATGAATGTCCACGCCACCGGCTCTTCTATCTTTGCCGATAATTGGCGGTCGGCACCGCTTACCATTGGCATGTCGGGATTGGAAAGGTAATAGCCCAGATGGGGCGGCTGGTTGTAGGCAGTATTCTGCCAGCAGATGCCCATGCGGTAAGTATGGTCGTGCATCAGTGTGGGCACGCGGAAATTGGTGGGGATGATGGTCGAGTAGACAACGATCTGGTCGGCTCCGTTGTGCAGAATGACCTCTTCACGCCAGTCGCCTAAGATGTCAGCACTCAGACAGGGCGTATTTTTCGAGCCGTTGCAGGTCTTGCTGGGTCCCAGGTCGCTGAAGGTGATGAGACGTGTGGTGCCATTGCCGTTCCACTTGTCGATCTTGTTACCGTCGAGCAGTTCTTCTTCCAGATCGCCGTCCCAATAGATACGGAAATTATTCGATCCCACATTGTTCGACACGGCTTCGCCTGTGATGGCACTACGTGCCACCTTGTCACCGCTCCACAGCAGTGAGCCGCGCACGTTGGCATCGAAGTGTCCTGCTATGCCGCGACCATTGTCGATGCCCGACGGGCCTCCTTTAAGCAGTATCTCACCCGTAGCGGCATCGTGCAGATCCCAGGCGTATGTGCCCTTGTCTTCATGAATCTGAAACACCTCCAGTCCAGGGCGATCCGGATTGTGGT